>OHAS01002575.1_pt1 | contig 12866 bp, 14 predicted proteins | sample 1577131 | NCBI WGS metagenome assembly OHAS01 (sample SAMEA3541566, study PRJEB24748) | human gut metagenome | biome: human gut; feature: human-associated habitat; material: faeces | place: China | collected 2012
CTATGGAAAGATCCTGAGCAAGGATATGAACTGGACGGTAGATGCGGCGCACATGCAGGTGTTCTTGCAGATGAAAATGTACTTCCGGGAACAATTACCACGGAAAAAACAACATATCAGGCAGGTGAAACCTTTAGTGCCAAGGGAATTGTATCAGAATCGGAAAGTTATTTTGCCGGTTTAGATGCAAAATCGGACAATGCAGCAAAGGTAAAAATTTCATGTGGAGACCGGATATTTGGTACCGTAACAATTGGTAAAGAGCAGGCACTGTATGAGGCGGCAGATATGGCAAAACTGGATGCCGGCAGCCAGACGTTTACAATGACCGTCGTATCCGGTAATGTCAGCGTGAGCGGAGTAACCGTCCGCACTCGTGATTATGCGAAAGTTCCGGGAAGTATTTCAGCTTCTGATTATGAAGGAGTTAAGGCAGCACATACTAATTTACAGGCAAAAAAGGACATGACATATTCTTATCTTGCGCAGGTTGAAAAAGATGATTTGTTTGTATTTTACCTGAAAGGAAAGTCCGACGGAAAAGCTTTTGTAACACTTAAATGGAATGACCAGACAATTGGAGAAGTTCAGTTATCCGATACCATGCAAGAGTATATGTTAGATGGTGCAATGGATTTGACGCCGGGGCTTGGTACCATCACAATGGAAGTGACGGGAGCGGATGCGGTAATTGAATCGCTGTCTTCTAAAGTGTATGAAGATGAAGAAAGTCTGCCGGTTTCCATTACTGCAACGAGTGAAGAAACTTCAAATGCAGCAGAAAATGTATATGATAAGGATGAAAAAACAACATGGAAGCCACAATCAACGGATGCAAATCCTATGCTTACATTTGACTTTAAGGATTCTTATCAGTACGACCGATTTATGATTCAGACAAAGGATTCATCGCTTGGCAGTTATGAGGTTCAGGTAAAACAGTCAGATGATACATGGAAGACGATATATACCGGAAAATCAAGCGATGACGGAAAGACCATTTTTGTTCAGGGTAAAGAAGCAATTGAAAGCACACAGGTACGGTTTGTTTTTGCAGATACGAACGTAGAAGTTTCAGAAATAACTTTGACGCCGTATGTCAACTGGGCAATGAAAGATGCAGTAAAACTTGCCGGACAGAAGAAAAGTGGTGGTGGTTCTTTCACTGTTCCAAACTCTGTCGTGGATGGAGATCGAATTACGAAAGGTTTGGAAACTGGTGTTGGAGGAAGCAGTGATACAGACCGTCATGAAGTTACGATGACGTTTAGTAAGCCAAAAAGTATCAATGTGGTTCGTCTCTTTACTTTGCAGGAAAGCGAGTCTGCGAGTGCAGGGACCGGTGTGATACCGGACTTGACGATGACATCTGAAAAGGCACAGTATTCATACCGTATTTCCTATTATGAGAATGGAAAATGGACCGAGATGGGAGCCACTGTAAGACCGGATGCCGGAATAAATCCGAAAGTAACAACGGAAGTTTCATTGAAACGAAAAGTAAAAGCATCCAAAATCAAAGTGGAGATTTATACAAGCCACTGGATTCGAATTAATGAATTAGAAGCTGTGGAAACACATCAGTTTTCTGCGGTAAAGTAAGAATGTATTATTGCTAATAACTTATTTAATGGTAAACAAAAAATTGATATTGTTTTTCACTATGAAGGACGTTGAACACCGTCGGTGCCTAGAGGACGTATTCTGTCCTCAGGCACCGTTACGAGTGTTCATTAAGCGGGAGCGGTACTGAATAGGAAAAACAATATCAATTTTTATATCACAATCAAATTAAGTTATCGTCTTTTATCGTCTTCTCGAAAACTTCTGCTCACAGTACATGCAGCGGTAAATCCGGTTTTCGCGGTCTGTCAGTTTAAAACGGTGTGGTAATTCCTGCTCAACGGAAGTAATGCATCGAGGGTTTTTGCACTTGATGACATTTGTTACCGTTTCCGGCAGTGTGAGAACACGTTTTTCTACAATTTCGTTATTTTTTATAACATTAATGGTGATATTTTCATCGAGAACACCGAGAATGTCCAAGTTTACCGTAATCGGTCCCTCGATTTTGATAATATCTTTTTTTCCCATTTTACTGCTTTTTGCGTTTTTAATAATAGCAACGGAGCAGTCTAATTTTTCTAATTCAAGATAGTGATAAATTTCCATGGAGCCGCCAGCCTTAATGTGGTCAATGACAACTCCTTCTTGTAATCCACCAATATTTAACATTCCGGAATCACCTCCAATAAAGTCATAATTAACGCCATTCGTATGTAAACACCATATTGTGCCTGCTTAAAGTAAACAGCACGTGGGTCATCATCCACATCGGTTGCAATTTCATTTACACGTGGAAGAGGGTGGAGAACTAACATATCTTTTGGTGCCAGTTTCATTTTTTTGCTGTCAAGGATGAAGCTGTCCTTCAAGCGGATGTAATCTTCCTCGTTAAAGAAACGTTCACGCTGAACACGTGTCATATATAACAAATCAAGTTCCGGTAAAACATCTTCTAATACGTTTACTTCTTTATATTCAATGCCATTGGCATCTAACGTGTCTTTTCTAATATAATCCGGAATCTTTAATTCCTCCGGTGAAATCATAACAAATTTAATGTTAGGGTAGCGAACCATGGCACCAATTAAAGAATGAACGGTACGTCCGAATTTTAAGTCACCACACAATCCGATTGTCAGATTGTCAAGGCGTCCCTTTAAATTTTTAATTGTCAATAAATCGGTTAATGTCTGGGTCGGATGATTGTGACCGCCATCACCGGCGTTGATAACTGGAATTTTTGAATGAAGAGAGGCGACGTATGGTGCACCTTCTTTTGGGTGACGCATCGCACAGATATCTGCATAACTGGAAATGACACGAATGGTATCGGCCACGCTTTCGCCTTTTGATGCAGAACTAGAATCAGCAGATGAGAAACCAAGAACTTGTCCACCTAAATTCAACATTGCCGATTCGAAACTTAAACGGGTTCTTGTGCTCGGTTCATAAAAACAAGTTGCAAGTTTTTTTCCTTTACACACTTCTGAAAATCGTGCCGGATCCTGAATGATTTTTTCAGCTAATACAATCAAATCATGAATCTCATCCACGGTCAGGTCAAGTGCATTCATTAAATGACGCATAATGCCTCCTATCTGCCATGTTCCCATGGCTTGCCGTATTTCAACTTATTCTACCTCATTTTAGTACGGATGACAATAGAAAAATCAAGCAAAAATGCAAAAATAATTTGCATTATAAAGAAAAAGCAAGTATACTATTATAGGAAAAATTTTTACTTCGGTGTTAAAAAATATGAAGGAGGCTGCAAATGGTAACATTATATGATGGTGGCGCGTATCTTTTGAATGGTACGGAATTGATTCCGGACAATGCAGAGGCAATCGCGGCACTGGAAAGCAAAGCAGGAATTAAGACAACAAAAGAAGAGGCGGTTAAGGGAACGATGGCATACCATATTTTGTCATCCCATAACACTTCCGGCAATATGGAAAACTTGAAAATCAAGTTTGATAAATTGACTTCCCATGATATCACATTTGTTGGAATTTTACAGACCGCAAGAGCATCCGGACTTGAGAAGTTCCCGGTTCCTTATGTACTTACTAACTGCCATAACAGTTTATGTGCGGTAGGCGGAACAATTAACGAAGATGATCATGTGTTTGGTCTTTCCTGTGCAAAAAATATGGTGGTATCTATGTACCTCCTCATCAGGCAGTTATTCATCAGTTTGCCCGCGAGATGTTAGCGGCAGGCGGTGCTATGATTCTTGGTTCAGACAGTCATACAAGATATGGTGCACTTGGTACGATGGCAGTCGGCGAGGGTGGTCCGGAAATCGTAAAACAGCTTTTGGAGCAGACCTACGACATTACAATGCCTGGTGTTGTGGCAATTCATCTGACCGGTAAACCGCAAAAAGGTGTTGGTCCACAGGATATTGCACTTGCGATTATCGGTGCTGTATTTAAAAATGGTTATGTAAATAATAAAGTAATGGAATTTGTCGGCGAGGGCATTGATAACTTAAGTGTTGATTTCCGTATTGGTATTGATGTTATGACGACAGAGACCACTTGTCTTTCTTCTATCTGGCGCACAGATGATGCCGTAAAAGAATTTTATGAAATTCACGGAAGAAAAGATGATTATAAAGAAATGGCACCGGAAAAAGTTGCTTACTATGACGGTGTGGTTGAAGTTGACTTGTCAACAATCAAACCGATGATTGCGATGCCATTCCACCCAAGTAATGTGTACACAATCGAAGAGTTGAACAATAACCTTGAGGATATCCTTCGTGATGTAGAGAAGAAGGCGCTTGTAAGCCTTGATAACAATAACATTGACTTTAAGTTGACGGATAAGATTCATGATGGCAAATTGTATGTAGAGCAGGGTGTTATTGCCGGATGTGCCGGTGGTGGTTTTGAAAACTTATGTGATGCTGCTGACATTCTACGCGGTAAAAACATTGGTGCCGATGAATTCTCGTTAAGCGTTTATCCGGCATCCCAGCCGATTTTCATGGAACTTGTGAAAAATGGACGCATTGCTGATTTGATGGAAGCAGGAGCTACCGTTCGTACCGCTTTCTGCGGTCCATGTTTTGGTGCCGGCGATGTACCAAGCAACAAGGGGCTTAGTATTCGTCATTCGACAAGAAACTTCCCGAACCGTGAGGGCTCGAAAGTTACGAATGGACAGATTGCTTCTGTTGCACTTATGGATGCTCGTTCGATTGCGGCAACTGCTGCGAATAAGGGATATTTAACGGCGGCAACAGATATTGATGCAAACTTTACAAAACCGAAATACTATTTTGATCATACCATTTATGATAACCGTGTCTTTAATGGTGTCGGCAAGGCAGATCCTTCGGTTGAAATTAAATTTGGACCAAACATTGTAGACTGGCCGAAAATGCATGCACTTACGGATAATGTACTTTTGAAAGTGGTATCGATGATTCATGATCCGGTTACGACTACGGATGAATTGATTCCATCCGGTGAGACAAGTTCTTACCGCTCAAATCCGCTTGGTCTTGCTGAGTTTACCCTTTCAAGAAAAGACCCTGCATATGTAGGAAAAGCAAAAGAAGTACAGAAGGTAGAGAAGGCTCGTATCGCAGGCCAAGATATTTATGCGGAAGATGCAAACTTAAAAGATGTCTATGAGGCAATTGAAAAACAGTTTGATGTAAAACCGGAAGAGACAGAAGTCGGAAGTGTGATTTTTGCCGTAAAACCAGGTGACGGTTCTGCCCGTGAGCAGGCAGCAAGCTGTCAGCGTGTGCTTGGCGGTATGGCTAACATTGCCCGTGAGTATGCAACAAAGAGATACCGTTCCAACCTGATTAACTGGGGTATGCTTCCATTTGTTTTCGATGGTGACCTTGTTTTTGATAAAGATGATTATATTTTTGTAAAAGATATCAAGAAAGCCATTGAAACAAAAGAAGATACGATTCATGCTTATGTAGTAAACCAGGGAATGAAAGAGATTGAACTTCATCTTGGTAATCTGACAGACGATGAAAGAGAAATTATTTTGAAAGGCTGCCTGATTAACTACAACAAAAAGAATTAGTTCTTTGGGGAGGACTTTTATGTTCCGCATATGGGGAAAAATATTCAAAGACAATCATTTAGTTCGTGATATGGTTTACGAAAATGGTGATACGGATATCAACCGGACTAAAAAAGTATTTGCCGGGATTCACGCATTTGCTGAAGCCTTTGATTTGCAGCAGCCAATTTGGCTTGACAAAAACATTAATGAATTCAAGTGGGTTGACAAAACCCGCTTTGAACAAGATAACTTCATCGAGCAAATCGACTTCGACTACCTCGAAATCGAAGTAATCGAAGAATAGCAAAACCAAAGAACAGTAAAAATCCCAAAGAGGTAAATTAAAGAGGTAAAATGTTTTCACATTAATTTTAAATAAAAAAACATCAAACTTTCACCATGAGGAACTAGGAACACCGAAGGTGTTCATCAAGCGAAGCGGTTCCGAATGGGAAACTTTGATGCTTTTTTATTTATGGCAATAATTGTGAAAACAATTCACCCTTCATCAACTTCAATCGCCATAGTCGGGCAGTTTTCAGCTGCAGTCCGGCAGTCATCTTCATATTCCGCAGGAATTATTCCCTCAACAGCCTCTGCTTTACCTTCTTCATTAAAGTGATAAACATCTTGACAGGTAGATACACACAAACCGCAGGCAATGCAGGCGTCCTGGTCAACAAAACTTTTCATTACAAAAAATTCTCCCTTCGTTTTTTTAGTAGCGTTCCCGTTTCGTTTGACTTTATTCATTTTTTGCTTATAATAGATAATGTATGCATATGTATAATGAGTATGTAACAAGTACAGGGGTTAAAGATTGGAGAAGAACAATGCTTGATGAAGAATTACATACATCGTATCTGAAACAACTGCATCTGCCAAAAGATATGGACAATCTTTTTGAGTCCGATGCCAAAGAATTTCAGAAAGTGATGATGATGTACAGTTGTGCAATCAAAGAAGTAAAAACAAAATTACAAGTGTTAAATGATGAATTTTCGATGACAAAAAATCGAAATCCGATTGAATTTGTTAAAACAAGAATCAAACAGCCGGACAGCATCGCAACCAAATTGAAAAAGAAAGGCTATCCGATTACGGTTGAATCGGTCAGGCAGCATTTGAACGATGTGGCGGGCGTGCGTGTAATCTGTTCTTTTATTGACGACATTTACAAAGTGGCGGATATGCTTTCGGCACAGGATGATGTTGTTTTAATAAAAACAAAAGATTATATCAAAAAGCCGAAAATGAATGGCTACCGGAGTCTGCATTTAATTGTGGAAGTCCCGGTATTCTTTTCAGACCATAAAGAAAATATGCGTGTCGAAATCCAGATTCGTACGATTGCGATGGACTTTTGGGCAAGCTTAGAGCATCAGGTAAAATACAAAAAAGATATCAAAGATGCAGAAAATATTGTTTACGAATTGCGTGCTTGTGCGGATGTAATAAATCGGACGGATTTTCATATGCAGGCAATCCGCGACAATATAGTAGAAATAGATTAAAAAGGAGATAACAGTATGGCAGTTTTAATTGATGGCAAAAAAATCTCAGCACAGGTAAAGGACGAGTGCAAAGAACGCGTAGCAAAGGAAAATATGGATGTTACACTTGCGGTAATCCAGGTTGGAAATGACCCGGCATCTACCGTATATGTAGGAAACAAAAAGAAGGCCTGCGAATATGTGGGAATTCATTCCCTTTCCTATGAATTGCCGGAAGAGACAACAGAAGAAGAATTACTGGCACTTGTTGAAAAACTCAATGCAGATGATACCGTAAACGGTATTTTGGTACAATTACCGCTGCCTTCCCATATTAATGAGGATAAAGTGATTCAGACCATTTCCCCGAAAAAAGATGTGGATGGATTTCATCCGCAGAGCGTTGGTGCGTTAAGTATCGGTCAGCCGGGCTTTGTATCCTGTACGCCGGCAGGCATCATTCAGCTTTTAAAGAGAAGTGGTGTGGTAATTGACGGAAAAGAGTGCGTTATTGTGGGCAGAAGTAATATTGTCGGAAAGCCAATGGCAATGCTTATGCTTCGTGAGAATGCTACGGTTACTGTCTGCCACAGTCATACAAAAGATTTAAAAGAAGTAACAAAAAGAGCAGATATTCTGATTGTAGCAATTGGAAAGCCGAAAATGATTACGGCAGATTATGTGAAAGAAGGTGCTGTTGTCATTGATGTCGGAATTCACAGACCGGAAGGCGGTAAACTTTGCGGTGATGTGGACTTTGATTCCGTGGAAAAAACAGCATCGGCAATTACGCCGGTACCGGGCGGTGTCGGACCGATGACAATTGCGATGTTGATGAATAATTGTGTGGAAGCGAAAGGAATTCAGAAAGCATGAATTTGTTCTTTGTATCATTAGGATGTGATAAAAATTTAGTTGACAGTGAAAAAATGATTGCATTGTTAGCTTCGCAGAATATTTCGGTGACAAGTACACCGGAGGATGCAGAAATCATTATTGTGAATACTTGTGGCTTTATTCATGATGCAAAAGAGGAAAGTATTGAGACAATTCTTGAAATGGCAGAATACAAAAAGACCGGCAAGTGTGTCTCGCTCATTATGACAGGATGTTTAGCGCAGCGCTACGCCGACGACATCCAAAAAGAAATTCCCGAAGTAGATGCGGTTGTCGGAACAACGGCATATGATAGAATATTTGAAGTAGTAAAAGATACGTTACAGGGAAAAAAAGAATGTGCGTTAAATGATTTGGACTATCTTCCGAAGAATTTAACAAACAGAGTTCATACGTCCTCCGGCTATTCCTCATATCTTAAAATTGCAGAGGGATGCAGCAAACACTGCACATACTGCATTATTCCGAAACTGCGCGGTAATTACCGCAGCGTTCCGATGGAAGAATTGTTAGTGGAAGCGGAACAATTGTCAAAAGAAGGAACCAAGGAACTGATTGTGATTGCACAGGAAACAACGGTTTACGGTGTTGATTTATATGGAGAAAAACGACTGCCGGAACTTTTACAGGCTCTTTGTAAAATTGATGGAATTAAATGGATTCGGCTATTGTACTGTTATCCGGAAGAAATCACAAAAGAACTGGTACAAACGATTAAGACAGAGGAAAAAATGTGTCATTATCTCGATTTGCCGATTCAGCACTGTAACGACGATATATTAAAAAGAATGGGACGAAAGACCACACAGGCGGATCTGCGTGAGAAGATTTCCATGCTTCGTAAAGAGATTCCGGATATTGCACTCCGTACAACATTAATCAGCGGATTTCCGGGAGAGACAAACGAAAACCATGAGGAATGTGTGGATTTTGTTGCCAACATGAAATTTGAACGATTAGGAGTATTTCCTTATTCGCCGGAAGAAGGAACACCGGCGGCAGGATATGACAGACAGCTTCCGGATAAGATTAAACAGGAATGGGCAGATGAAATCATGCAGACAGAGCAGGATGTGATTTTTGCCCAAAATGAAGAAATGATTGGCAGAAGACTTTCCGTGATTGTGGATGGATATCTGCCGGAAGATGGCGTTTATGTCGGGCGTACTTACCGTGATGCGCCGGAGATTGATGGGTGTCTGTTTTTTGAAGCACCGTACGAAATCATATCAGGCACCATATTACCTGTTTTGGTAACGGATGCAAACGGCTATGATTTGATTGGAGAAATTTTACCGGAGGAGGATGATTAAATGAATGTACCAAATCGATTGACAATTCTGCGTGTTGCCATGATTCCTCTTTTTGTAATTGCGATGCTATGGCAGCAATTGCCGTATTCGGATTATATTGCCGGCGGTTTATTTATTGCCGCCTGTATTACCGATTTTTTTGACGGATATCTGGCAAGAAAATACAATCAGGTTACAACCTTTGGTAAATTTATGGACCCATTGGCGGATAAGTTATTAGTCTGTGCAGCACTCATCTGTTTTTTGGCTGACCCGCAGACAAATATGCCGGCATGGGTAGTTATTATCATTATCAGCAGAGAGTTCATTATCAGCGGTTTTCGTCTGGTGGCTGCTGAAAAAGGAGTTACCATTGCAGCAAGTTACTGGGGCAAAGTCAAAACTTTTGTCCAGATGGCAATGTCAATTTTTTTAGTATTTCATTTTCAGGCAGAAGTGTTCCGTATCATTGAGAGTATATTAATTTATGCTTCGGTGATACTAACGATAATTTCTCTCGTCGATTATATTTATAAAAACCGAGGGGTTATGAAGGATGTGCGATAATGAAAGAAAATGCAAAAGAAAATGAGCTTGTCAAGAAACTGACAAACAAACACTATACGATAACAACAGCTGAATCATGTACCGGCGGTTTACTATCGGCAACAATTATTAACGTTTCCGGTGCGTCGGATGTTATCAACTGTGCTTATGTGACTTATGCAAACGAAGCAAAAGAAAATCTGGTTTCCGTAAGTCATGAAACACTGGAAACAAAAGGTGCTGTCAGCAAAGAGACAGCAGCCGAAATGAGTGTTGGCTGTGCAAAGGCAGCGAAAGCAGACATAGGACTTTCTACAACCGGCATTGCGGGACCGGGCGGTGGTACAAAAGAAAAGCCTGTTGGGCTTGTGTATCTGGGCTGTTCACTGCATGAGCAGGTTACAGTAGAACGTCATGTGTTTTCCGGTGACAGAGAACAGGTAAGAAAGCAGGCAGTGGATGCAGCTCTTGATTTGGCAATACGATGTTTAGACAAGGAGTAATAAAATTGAAATTTAAAATAATGGCAATACTTATGGTGGGTTTGTTATTATTAAATGGTTGTGGAAAAGCGTCTGAGATACCGGCAAAAACGGCCCTTTCGACGCCAAAAAGCACGATGAAGACACTTACGATTTACTCCATTGATTCCGATACAATGAGTCTGATTCCGGTTGTTGTTAAAAAAGAGGAAAAAACATTGACAGCAGAGTATATCACTTATCTGGTAACACAGAATTTAGAAGATGAAGATGTGCGTGTTGACCATGTAGAGCAGCAGAAAAATGTCGTTGTGGTTTCATTTGATTCGAAAGCAAAACCGGTAAAGCGTTGTTCTAAGCAGATGGAAACATTAATATTAAACTGTTTTGCCAGCAGTCTGTTGGATAATGTAAAAGATTGCAAAAAAATTATTTACCGATGCAAAAACAAACGATACAAAAGTTCTCATCGGTCTTTTGGATTTAATGAAGTTTATGCATCGGCATAAATACATCGGAGAAGAAAATGAAAAAAGTAATCATAATCGGTGGCGGTCCTGCCGGCATGATGGCGGCGATTCAAAGTGCCTCATGCGGATGTGACGTCACTATTGTTGAAAAAAATGAAAAATTAGGAAAAAAACTTTTTATCACAGGAAAAGGCAGGTGCAACCTGACCAACGCCTGTGATATTTCTGATTTGTTTTCTAACGTAATTTCAAATCCTAAGTTTCTCTACAGTGCGTTTTATTCCTTTACCAATGAACAGGTCGTTGATTTTTTTAATGAGCATGGTCTGCCTACAAAAGTGGAGCGTGGAAAGCGCGTTTTTCCGGCATCGGATAAATCTTCTGATGTCATCCGAACATTGGAGAAGGAGTGCGAAAGACTTGGTGTAGCAGTACTTCTTCATACAGCGGTAAAAAAACTTCAAATCAAAGAAAGTAAAGTGACGGGAGTTGTTCTGAAAAATCAGCATACTCTGCCGGCAGACAAAGTGATTGTGGCAACCGGCGGCTGTTCTTATGTAAGTACCGGTTCAACGGGAGATGGCTATGAATTTGCAAAAGAGGCAGGGCACACCGTAACGGCAATTCGTCCGGGATTAACCGGAATTGTCACAGCAGATAACATTGGAAAACAATTGCAGGGATTAACGTTAAAAAACTGTCAGGTATCAATTCGGAGAGAATCCGGTAAGCAGAAATCGCTCTATGATGGTTTCGGTGAAGTCCTGTTTACACATTATGGAGTGAGCGGGCCACTTATGCTGAGCGCAAGCAGCATCGTTGGTGACAAGCTGCAAAAAGAACCGCTGATACTGCATATTGACTTAAAACCGGCATTGTCAATGGAGCAGTTAGATAAACGGATTGTGAAAGATTTTTCGGAACGCATGAATTTATCGTTGAAAAATGCCTGCAGAAATCTTCTTCCTGCCAGCATGGTAACAGAAGTGTTGTCCCGTGCCGGCTTGGATGTTGACAGCAAAGTGAATCAGCTTGACAAAAAAAATCGGTTGAAATTAGTTGACAGCATAAAGGATTTTACGGTAACATTAAAAGGATTGAGAGATATCAACGAAGCGATTATTACGCGCGGGGGTGTAAAAGTTTCGGAAATTGATCCATCAACGATGGAATCGAAACAAATACAGGGATTATTCTTTGCCGGTGAGGTGTTAGATTTGGATGCTTTAACCGGAGGTTTTAATCTTCAGATTGCATGGTCTACCGGGTATTTGGCTGGCAGGGAAGAATCGAATTAGAAGGAGGCGTTACGAATGAATATTGCAATTGATGGACCGGCAGGAGCCGGAAAAAGCTCAATCGCAAAGCTAGTAGCAAAAAAACTGAATTATGTTTATGTAGACACAGGTGCTATGTTCCGCACGATGGCGTATTATTTTTTGACAAACGGCATTGATACAACAGATGAAAATGCGGTAAATGAAAAATGTCAGGCAATTGATATTACGATTCAGTATGAAAACGGCGAGCAGCATATTTTCTTAAATGGTGCGGATGTCAGCAAAGAAATCCGTAAAGAAGAAGTTGGAAAAAATGCTTCCGTGGTTGCAAAATATCCAAAGGTTCGCGAAAAATTATTAGAATTGCAGAGAAATTTGGCGGCTGCCAATGATGTCATTATGGATGGCAGAGATATTGGAACCGTTGTTTTGCCAAATGCGGAGTGCAAAATTTATCTGACGGCAAGTTCTTTTGTGCGCGCAAACCGCCGTTACAAAGAATTAATAGAAAAAGGAGAAACCTGCGATTTGGCACAAATTGAGAAGGATATCATTGCTAGGGATGAACAGGATATGAACCGTGAAATTGCGCCGTTAAAGCAGGCAGAAGATGCAGTATATCTGGATTCCTCTGATTTATCAATCGATGAAGTGGTAAATAAAATTATTGAAATACAAGGAGCATCGGCTCATGACAATTAAATGTGCAGACAGCGCGGGGTTCTGCTTTGGAGTAAAGCGGGCCGACATTGATTAGTTCCAACATTAGTGTTTCCCCTTATTACATTCTTTGATAATA
>OHAS01002581.1_pt1 | contig 12846 bp, 10 predicted proteins | sample 1577131 | NCBI WGS metagenome assembly OHAS01 (sample SAMEA3541566, study PRJEB24748) | human gut metagenome | biome: human gut; feature: human-associated habitat; material: faeces | place: China | collected 2012
GTTATATGGTGTGTTCCATTTCCTTCGCTTGATTCGGACCAAACAGATGAATTGTCTTCCGGTTCAGAATACACCGGAAATGCCGCTTCGCATGATGAATCATTGGGATAACATGGATGGCAGTATTGAGAGAGGATATTCCGGTGAATCCTTTTTCTACAAGGATTATAAAATTTTATGGAATGAGCGCATTGTGCAGTATGTGAGAATGATGGCATCAATTGGGATCAATGCGATTGTAATCAATAATGTTAATGTTCATGAGAATGAGACTTATCTGATCACGGACCGTTATTTGCAGCAAGTAAAACAATATGCCGACTTGTTTGCAAAATATGGAATTAAATTGTATACAAGTGTAAATTTTGCCGCACCGATGGAATTAGATAATTTTACAGACTGTGACCCACTAAATCCTTTAGTGGCAGACTGGTGGAAAAAGGCTGTGGCACATGTGTATGAAGTGATTCCAAACTTTGGCGGATTTTTGGTAAAGGCAGATTCCGAGGGAAGACCCGGACCGTTTACGTATGGAAGAACACATGCAGATGGAGCTAATATGTTAGGTAAGGCACTTGCTCCGTATGGCGGAATTTTAGTATGGCGCTGCTTCGTATATAATTGCGGGCAGGACTGGCGTGATAAAAAGACAGATCGTGCCAGAGCGGCATATGACAACTTTATAGAATTAGATGGAAACTTTGATGACAATGTTATTTTACAGATAAAAAACGGACCGATGGATTTCCAGGTGCGTGAGCCGGTTTCACCGTTGTTTGGCGGCTTGAAAAAGACCAACATGATTTTGGAAGTGGAGATTGCACAGGAATACACCGGACAGCAGATTGATTTGTGTTATCTGCTCCCGATGTGGCGTGAAATTCTTGACTTTGATACGTATGCTGCTGGCGAAGGTTCAACCGTGCAGAAAATTGTAGATGGCTCTGTTTATGGACAGCATTTGTGTGGTATGGCAGCTGTTATTAATACTGGTAATGACTATAATTGGACCGGAAATGATTTAGCGGCAGCAAACACTTACGGCTATGGAAGATTGGCGATGAATCCGTCCGAAGATTCGGCGGTTATTGCAAAAGAATGGGCAGAACTTACCCTTCCTAAATCGCTTTCCGACGGCGTCGTTTCGATGCTTATGAAGTCCTGGTCCACATATGAAAAGTATACGTCTCCGCTAGGTATTGGCTGGATGGTGACACCGCATTATCATTACGGACCGGATATTGACGGATATGAGTATGACCGCTGGGGAACTTATCACAGAGCGGATAGAAATGGTCTGGGTGTTGACCGTACACCAAATGGTACCGGCTATACAACTCAGTATAATGAGCCGTGGTGCACAAAGTATGCAGATAAAAAACAGTGCCCACAGGAGCTTTTGTTATTTTTCCATTATGTCCGCTATGATGAAGTGTTATCTTCAGGGAAAACACTGATTCAGCATATATATGACACGCATTTTGAGGGTGTTAATGAAGTGGAAGAAATGATTGCTGGTTGGAAGGCATGGAAAGAGGAGATGGCAGAGGATGTCTATGAGAGAGTCCTTTCCCGCATGGAGAGACAGCTTTCTAATGCAATCGAATGGAGAGACCGCGTAAATACATATTTTTACCGGAAGAGTGGAGTAAAAGATGCACTTTCCCGAAAAATATATGAATAGGATGATTTAGACAAGGTCATTCGTAACATAATAAGAAAATATAATAATAAGAAAAGAGGTTATTGATTATGGACATGACATTAAGATGGTATGGAGAAGGAAACGACAGTGTGACACTGGATCAGATTCGCCAGATTCCCGGCGTGACCGGTGTAATTACAGCACTTCATGATATTCCTGCAGGAGAAGCATGGACGTATGAAGACGTCATGAAAAGAAAGCAGGAAGTAGAAGCAAAAGGTTTGAAGTTAGTTGGTGTGGAAAGTATCAACGTACACGAGGATATTAAAATTGGTCTTCCAACAAGAGATGAATTGATTGAAAACTACTGCAAATCGTTAGAGGCTATTGGAAAAGCAGATATTCATCTTGTATGTTATAACTTTATGCCGGTCTTTGATTGGACACGTACGGATTTGGCTATGCCTTTGGAGGATGGTTCTACAGCACTTGCTTATGATTCATCTATTATTGACGGTATTGATGCCAGCGAGATGTTTGACCGTATTGAAAAGGCAAGTGGCGGCTTTGTAATGCCTGGCTGGGAGCCGAACCGCCGTGATGAGATTATGGATTTGTTTGAGAAATACAAAGACGTTGATGCAGACAAACTGCGTGAAAATTATAAATATTTCTTGGATGGTATTATTCCTACCTGTGAAAAATACAAAATTAAAATGGCAGTTCACCCGGACGATCCGGCTTGGGATGTATTCGGACTTCCACGTATTGTAACATGCGAAGAGGATCTTTTAAAAATTGCCGATATGAATCCAAGTATTTACAATGGATTTACACTTTGTACCGGTTCTCTTGGAAGTAATTTGAACAATGATCTGCCAAAGATTATCCGCAATCCGAAAATTGCAGAGAGAATTCACTTTGCTCACCTGAGAAATATTAAGTATGAGAACAAAGATTTGTTCCATGAAGTATCTCATTTGTCAAGCGATGGAAATCTTGATATGTATGAAATTGTAAAAGCATTGATTGATACCGGATTTGACGGATGTATTCGTCCGGATCATGGACGTATGATTTGGGACGAGCAGGCAAGACCGGGATACGGTTTGTATGACCGTGCTCTTGGTGTCGCTTATCTGAATGGTTTGTGGGAAGCAATTCATAAAAATAAATAAGAGGTGACTAGGCATGAAATTATTAGATTTACAAAATGGCGAGACAAACGTCTGGGAGGAGAAAGGATATCTTCTTCCCAAGTATGACAGAGAAGAGTTAAAGAAAAAAACAAAGGAAAACCCGACATGGGTTCACTTTGGTGCCGGTAATATTTTCCGTGCATTTCCGGCTGCAAAATTACAGGATTTGCTGAATTTAGGAGAATATGACCGCGGTGTTGTTGTGGCAGAGAGTTTTGATCATGAGATTATTACAAAGGCATACAAGCCGTATGATGGTTTGAGTTTGTCGGTTGTGTTAAAAGCTGAGGGAACCATTGAGAAACACGTGGTTGGAAGCGTAACGGAATCGTTAGTTGCTGACCCGGTGGCACCAAAAGATTTTGCACGTCTTACCGAGATTTTTGAAAATCCTTCCCTGCAAATGGTAACATTTACCATTACGGAAAAAGGTTATTCGTTAGTTAATGGTAAAGGGGAAAAACTGCCGGGTGTAGAAGATGGATTCTTAGCAGGTCCGGGAAATCAGAGTCATCTGATGGGACGTATTGCCTCTCTGTGCTACGCACGTTTTGTTAAAAATGGTACACCGCTTGCCCTTGTCAGCACCGATAACTGTTCTCACAATGGGGACAAGTTAAAGGCCGGCGTTATGGCATATGTAGATGCTTGGAAACAGGCCGGAAAAGTGAATGATGATTTTGTTTCTTATATGGAAGAAAAGGTATCCTTCCCATGGTCAATGATTGATAAAATCACGCCAAGACCGGATGAGAAAGTAAAAGAAATGCTCGAAAAAGATGGTTTTGAAGATACCGACTTGATTATTACAAGCCGCAATACGTATACAGCTCCGTTCGTAAATTCAGAGGAAACCGGTTATCTTGTTATTGAAGATAACTTCCCGAATGGACGTCCACCATTAGAAAAAGCTGGCATTGTATTTACAGACCGTGAAACGGTGGATAAAGTAGAAAAAATGAAAGTTTGTACCTGCTTGAATCCGTTGCATACAGCACTTGCTATTTATGGATGTATGTTAGGCCATACTTCCATTCATGATGAGATGGAAGACAAAGAACTTTCTCGGTTGATTCAGAAGATGTGTTATGAGGAAGCAATGCCGGTTGTTGTAAATCCGGGTGTTATTGATCCGAAAGAATTTGCAAACGCAGTATTGACAAAGCGTCTGCCAAATCCATTTATGCCGGATACGCCACAGAGAATTGCCTGTGATACGTCACAAAAACTCCCAATCCGCTTTGGCGAGACAATTAAGTTCTATGAGAACAGAGAAGACTTAGATACAAAGAGCCTTACGTTAATTCCACTTGTATTAGCAGGCTGGTGCCGCTATCTGATGGGAATTGATGACGAAGGAAACGCTTTTGAACAGAGTCCTGACCCACGTTTGGATGAAGTGAAAGCTCATGTCGCTGGAATTTCCTTTGGTGACACGGATGTACATGATAAATTGCAGCCGATTTTGAGCGATGCATCGATTTTTGCCGTAGATCTTTATTCGGTTTCTCTTGGTGAGAAAGTGGAGAAGATGTTTGTGGAATTGATTGCCGGAAAAGGTGCAATTCGCAGCACATTAAAGAAGTATGTAGACTAAAACAACGTATCGCTTTAAGATATGAAAAAGAAGTTCAATTTGTGAGAGATTTTAACATGGGGTGTTATCACATCTTAAATCAAATTGAACTTCTTTATTTTATGCCTCTAAGTGATTTTTCATAATTTTCAGGGCGTTTTTTTCCAGTCGTGAGACCTGTGCCTGAGAAATATGGATTTCGTTTGCCACTTCCATTTGTGTTTTACCTTCCAGATAGCGGAGTTTTATAATGTGGTTTTCCCGTTCCGGCAGATGGCTCAACGCGTCTTTTAAGGAGAGATGTTCGACCCAGTTGGATTCCTTGTTTTTTTTGTCACTGATTTGATCCATGACATACAACGTATCCCCGCCTTCAGAGTAAACCGGTTCATACAGGGAGACCGGACTTTGGATGGCATCCAGTGCAAAAACAATGTCTTTTGGTGGAACATCAATCATTTTTGAAATTTCTTCTAAGGTTGGTTCTGTTTCTTGTTTTTTCATCAGTGCTTCTTTTGCATAAATAGCTTTGTAGGCAGTGTCGCGGAGAGAGCGGCTCACACGAATCGCATTGTTGTCGCGAAGATAGCGCCGTACCTCGCCAATAATCATCGGTACTGCATAGGTTGAAAATTTTACATTCTGTGTAACGTCAAAATTATCAATTGCCTTCATTAAACCAATGCATCCAATTTGAAATAAATCGTCTACATTTTCGGTACTGTTATTAAACCTTTGGATGATGCTTAACACGAGACGGAGATTGCCGTGGATGTAAGTTTCACGTGCCTTTTTATCACCCTTTTTTATTTTATCGAACAGTGTCTTTTTTTCTTCATTTGACAGAAGTGGGAGTTTGCTTGTATTAATGCCGCAGATTTCAACCTTGTAGTGTGCCATGGTATGTCCTCCATTTTGTCCATTGATTTCCTTTCTTTTATCATGAACAGATGAAGCACAAATTATGCGTTTGTTACATATAATATTTTAGAAAGAGAAGGAGATTTTTATGCGGATTTGTGATTTGAGGGAGAAGGAAGTTATTAATATTTGTGATGGCGAGAGACTTGGTTTTGTAGAAGACGTCGAGTTTGATTTGTGCACCGGAAAAATTACACATATTATTGTTCCGGGCCCCTGCAAATTTTTTGGTGTGCTGGGTAGAGAAGAAGAATACGTCATTGAAATATGCCATATCTGTAAAATCGGAACAGATTTGATTCTTGTGGAGGTAAATAAGGAGCGCGTTACAAACAAATGTGGAAGCTAGTCTTTACTTCATGCGAAAAATTCGATATACTTACAGTAGTGAAAAGAAGGAGAGAAGACTATGAAATGTCCATTTTGTGCAGAAGAAAATACGAAAGTAATTGATTCAAGACCGGCCGATGACAATAATTCGATTCGTCGCCGTCGCCAGTGTGAAAAATGTGGGAAGCGTTTTACAACTTATGAGAAGTTGGAGACGATTCCTCTTGTTATCATAAAGAAAGACCGGATGAGAGAGCCGTATGACCGTTCAAAAATTGAACGCGGTGTATTCCGCTCATGTATAAAGCGTCCAATTTCGGTTGACCAGATTAATGAATTGGTAGATTCTGTGGAAAGTGCAGTTTTTAATCTCGGAGAAAAGGAAGTTGAGAGCAAAAAAATCGGAGAAATTCTGATGGACAAGCTTCAGCAGTTAGACCCGGTTGCCTATGTTCGTTTTGCCTCAGTATATCGCGAGTTTAAGGATGTAAATACCTTTATGGATGAAATTAAAAAATTGTTGGAAAAGCAGCAAAAGAATTAAAAAAGACTTGCGTCCTTCTGACCTGTGTGTTACAATGTACTTGGTTCGTTCCTCAGGTTAGGAGGAATTTATGTTTAGTCAATCGTTTGGCGCGGATGTCTATGGTACAAAAGCCAGGGTAATCCGCATTGAGGCAGATGTCAGTGATGGTCTGCCCGTTTTTGATATGGTGGGATTTTTAGCCTCTGCCGTGAAGGAGGCGAGAGAGCGCGTGCGGATTGCTGTGCGCCAGATGGGGATTCGTTTTCCCGCAAAACGCATTACGGTGAATCTGTCGCCTGCGAATGTAAGAAAGGAAGGCACAACATTTGACCTTCCCATTGCAATTTGTCTGTTGACCGCATTCGGTCATTTATCCAAAGAATGTATCAAAGATACGATGTTTATCGGGGAACTTGGTTTAGATGGTTCCGTACAGAGTGTAAATGGTGTATTAGCTATGGTTTTAGAAGGAAAGAAGCAGGGACTTCGACAGTTTCTTGTGCCAAAAGGAAATGTAAAAGAAGCTGCCGTATTAGAAGGAATTTCTCTTTATGGGGTGGAAAGCCTTTCAGAAACGCTGCGTTTTTTACGGGGAGAAATTTCCCTGAAGAAAGTGTATATTCCTTTTGAAAAGTGGGATGAGTCACAGGAAGAAGGACTTGATTTTTCTGATATTAAAGGACAGGAAATGATGAAGCGTGCGGCAGAAATTGCGGTGAGTGGAAGACATAATCTTTTGATGATTGGACCACCGGGAAGTGGGAAGACGATGCTTGCGAAAAGACTTCCAACGATTCTGCCACCGATGACGTTAGAAGAAAGTGTGGAAGTGACGAGATTGTACAGTGTGTGCGGACTTTTAGGAGAACATGCGTCTGTACTGAAAAAGCGGCCGTTTCGTGCTCCCCACCATACAACGACGGCAGCGGCACTTACCGGAGGCGGCAGAATTCCAATGCCGGGAGAGATTACATTGGCTTCAAAAGGAATTCTGTTTTTAGATGAACTTCCGGAATTTTCAAGGAGTGCGCTAGAGGTGCTCAGACAGCCTTTAGAAGAACAGAAAGTAACAATTGCACGTGTTGGGAGCAGTTATGAGTATCCATCGGACTGCTCGTTTGTGGCGGCGATGAACCCATGCCGGTGCGGTTATTATCCAAACCGAGATAAATGTCGATGCACGACAGCAGATATCAAGCGCTATTTAGCAAAAATCAGTGAGCCGTTGTTAGACCGGATGGATTTATGTGTAGAAACAGGACTGCCGGAATTTTCCCTGTATGAGAAAAAAGGAGAGACAAGTAAGCAGATAAGAGAGAGGGTGAAGAGGACTCACAGGATACAAAAGAAACGCTATCGAAAAGAAAACTTTTCCTATAATAGTGAGTTGACACCACAGGCAATGAAAAAATACTGTATCATGGGTACAGCGGAGAAAGAATTGTTAGAATTCTTATTTCACGAGGAACAGATGAGCGTGAGGCGGCTTTGCCGGATTGTACGTGTGTCGAGGACAATTGCGGATTTAGAGGAAAGTGATACGATTTTAGAAAGCCATATAACCGAGGCAGTTCGTTTTCGCAGTGTGGACCGCAAATACTGGGGGGTGGAGACGATATGACAAAGGAAGAAGAAAAATATCTGTTTTGGCTGACTTCCCTTTCCGGACTTGGTTTGCCTTTTGTACAGAGGTTCTTTGAGCGGTATAAAAGCATAGATAAGGCGCGTTCTCTTTCTGAAACGGATATTAAAAAAGCAGAGTGGATGAAACCACGTGAAAAGAATTACTTTGCCAAAGCATATAAGCAGGAAGGCTGGCTGCATGAGTGGGAGCTGTTGGCGAAGAATCATATATCATTTTATTCCTATTTTCATGAATCTTATCCGGAGCGGCTAAAGCACATTGATTCCCCGCCAAAGAGGCTTTTTGTAAAAGGGAAACTGCCGGATGCATCAAAACTTTCTGTAGCGGTTGTCGGGGCGAGAAATTGTACGCCGTACGGACGGGATATGGCACGGATGTTTAGTTATCGTCTGGCTGCGGCAGGCGTTTTTGTGATTAGCGGGATGGCTCTTGGAATTGATGGATGGGGGCACCAGGGGGCATTGGAAGCCGGGGGTGAAACTTATGCTGTTTTAGGTTCCGGTGTGATGCGGTGTTATCCTTCGTGTCATCAGAATTTGTATGAAAGTATTGTAAGGCATGGAGGAGTGATTTCAGAATTTCCGGTGTATGCTCGTGCCAAGCCTGTTTTTTTCCCTATGAGAAATCGTATTATCAGCGGTCTGTCGGATGGAATCCTAGTTGTGGAAGCCAGAGAAAAGAGCGGATCTTTGATTACAGCAGATGCGGCACTTGAGCAGGGAAAAGATGTATTTGTTATCCCCGGACGGATTGGAGATGAATTAAGTGTCGGTTGTAACCGGCTGATTCGTATGGGAGCAGTGCTGGTTCTGACACCGGATGATATACTGGATTATTATGGAGTTAAGACGTCTGACGGCTCGCAGAATGTGAATGAGACAGAGCAGAAAATCCTTGCTTTTCTCGGTGGAAAAACGATGCATATGGATGAGATTTCAGCAGGGTTATCTCTGCCAATGACACAGTTATTAAAGTGCATGATTGTACTTCAGAAAAAAGGATATGTCATCGAGGTCGGCAGAAATTTTTTTATGAAAAAAATATAAATATTGCTTGAAAGCCCGATTAAAATGGTGTATGCTAGAGTTTGTGAAAATTTTTGGAAGAATATGATTCATTAAATAGAGAGCATTTATCATTAGCAATGGAGGGTAATATGGCAAAGAATCTTATTATTGTAGAGTCTCCGGCAAAGTCGAAGACGATTAAAAAGTTTTTAGGGAAAAATTACGAAGTCGTAGCATCCAACGGTCATGTCAGAGATATGCCAAAGAGCCAGATGGGTGTTGATTTCGAAAATGATTTTGAGCCGAAATATATTACAATCAGAGGAAAAGGTGAGCTATTGGCTTCTCTGCGAAAAGAAGTCAAGAAGGCAGATAAAATTTATCTCGCAACTGACCCCGACCGTGAGGGAGAGGCAATTTCCTGGCATTTATGTCATGCTTTGAAGTTAGACCCGAAAAAAACAAGCCGGATTACCTTTAATGAAATTACAAAAAATGCGGTTCGCCAGTCGTTAAAGCAGTCGCGGGAAATTGATATGGATTTAGTGGATGCCCAGCAGGCAAGACGTGTTTTGGACCGTTTGGTTGGTTATTCGATCAGCCCGTTATTGTGGCAGAAAGTAAAAAGAGGTTTGAGTGCCGGCCGTGTGCAGTCGGTAACACTGCGTCTGATTGCTGACAGGGAAAGTGAAATTGATGCCTTTATTCCGAAAGAATACTGGTCGATGGAAGCAAAATTGTCAGTGCCGGGTGTAAAAAAGCCATTGGTGGCTAAATATTATGGTAATCCGGGCAAATGTGAAATTGCTTCCGGTGAAGAGGCAGAAAAAATCCGCAAAGAAATTGAAAAAGAAGATTTTAAAGTAAGCAGTATTAAGAAGGGTGAGCGCACCAAGAAGCCACCTCTTCCTTTTACAACGTCTACGTTGCAGCAGGAGTGTGCAAAACACTTGAATTTTCCAACGAGAAAGACAATGCAGATTGCCCAGCAGTTATATGAAGGTGTGCAGGTAAAGGGACATGGAACGATTGGTCTGATTACGTATCTGCGTACGGATTCGGTCCGTATCTCGGAAGAAGCGGATTTAGCTTGTAAAGATTATATTCGTGAAACATATGGAGAAGAAAATATTATTGAAAAGGCAGCAGTGTCAAAAACAAAGGGCAAGATTCAGGATGCGCACGAAGCAATCCGTCCGACATATGTGGATTTGACACCGGTTCAGGTAAAGGAATCTTTAACGAGAGACCAGTTCCGTTTGTATCAGCTGATTTGGAAGCGCTTTGTGGCAAGCCGTATGCACTCAGCAAAATACGATACGATTTCAGTTCGTATTATGGCAGGAAAACATCAATTTGCAAGTTCCGGTTCCAAACTTGTGTTTCCGGGCTTTTTGTCGGTGTACCAGCAGGATGATGATAAAGAAGAGCCAAATGCTGTGCTTGCTAAAGTAACAAAGGATTCTGTGCTGTCTTTAAGTGAATTACTGCCGGAACAGCATTTTACGCAGCCGCCGGCCCATTACACGGAGGCATCTCTTGTAAAGGCCCTGGAAGAGCAGGGGATAGGACGGCCGAGTACTTACGCCCCGACCATAACGACTATTATTGCGAGGCGCTATGTTGCGAAGGAAAACAAGAACCTGTATGTCACGGAGCTTGGAGAGGTCGTCAACGGAATGATGATGAAGGCCTTCCCGACGATTGTAGACACTGCGTTTACCGCTAACATGGAATATCTGCTGGACAGCATCGGAGACGGAAATGTACCGTGGAAGACCGTTGTTGAGAACTTTTACCCGGATCTTGCGGAAGCTGTGAAGGAAGCGGATGCAAAACTTGATACTGTCAAAATTGCGGATGAAGTTACGGAAGAAATCTGTGAACTTTGCGGCAGAAACCTTGTTATCAAATATGGTCCCCACGGAAAATTCCTGGCTTGTCCCGGTTTTCCTGACTGTAAAAACACCAAACCATATCTGGAAAAAATCGGCGTTAAATGCCCGAAGTGCGGCAAGGAGATTGTCATCCGTAAGACGAAAAAAGGCCGTAAATACTACGGATGCGAGGATAATCCGGATTGTGATTTCATGTCCTGGCAAAAACCGTCCACAGAGCAGTGTCCGGAGTGCGGCAGCATGATGGTGGAAAAAGGAAGCAAGCTTTTGTGTACAAATGAGGCCTGTGGATTTGTCAAAACGCTTCATGAGCGACCCTAATTATTAAAAAAATTGAAAAAACCAGAAAAACTCTTGTTATTAATCTGAAATCGTGTTAAAATTTGTACATGATAGCAATAATTTCTAACGATACAAAGATTAAGCGAAGGAGGTAACTGGTAATGAGTGTTCAGTTGTTGGACAAAACAAGAAAAATAAACAAATTATTGCATAACAACCATTCTCACAAAGTTGTCTTTAATGACATCTGTGAAGTGCTTGGCGAAATTCTCGAGTCAAACATCCTTGTAATCAGCAAGAAGGGGAAAGTACTGGGGGTTGCAATTTGTCCTGGAATTGATGAGATAGAAGAGCTGATCGCAGATCAGGTGGGCGGCTATATCGACGGTATGCTGAATGAGCGCCTTCTCAGTGTTTTATCCACCAAAGAGAATGTCAATCTTGCGACACTGGGATTTGCAGAGGAGAATGTCAGGAAGTATCAGGCTATCATTACTCCAATCGACATTTCCGGAGAGCGTCTTGGAACGCTTTTCATCTACAAAGCAGATGCGCATTATGACATTGATGACATTATTTTAAGCGAATACGGCACCGCGGTAGTTGGACTTGAGATGATGCGTTCCGTAAATGAGGAGAATGCAGAAGAGACCAGAAAGATTCAGATTGTGAAGTCCGCTATCAGCACATTATCATTTTCAGAACTGGAAGCAATCACACATATTTTCGACGAACTGGAAGGCAATGAGGGTATCCTGGTTGCCAGCAAGATTGCAGACAGAGTAGGCATCACCCGTTCTGTCATTGTCAATGCCCTGCGTAAATTCGAGAGCGCGGGAGTCATTGAATCACGTTCTTCCGGTATGAAGGGAACGTATATCAAAGTATTGAACGATGTCGTATTTGATGAACTTAAGACTTTGAAAGCAGAAGCACCTGGCTCAGCGCGATAAGACAGACCGAAAATCCGAGATAAGACAGACCGAAAAAAGACTGAGTGAAAACTTGTATAAAATGAGCGAGGGAAAAAGAAGAAAGACTTTGAGAGAGGTCTTTCTTTTTTGTTCTCTTTTCAGGGAGAAGTTGCTTGGGATATAGCGCAACGGACAGGAACATCTGGTTCCGAGCGCGCAGATCTGAAACACGCTGGACAGATCTGCGCACTTGCTGTGATGACAAGCCGGACCGTCAAAATGGTCCGTATGCGGTCTTCACCGCATAGATAAGGAACGCGAAGGCAATCAGGCACCACATGCAGAACAGCGGCAGTAAATACCGGATCCATTTTCCGTAAGGCGTTTTGCACATGGCAAGCGCCGCCAGGATTTCGCCGCTGGTGGGCGCCAGCACATCGGTAAAAGTGGAGCCCATCTGGAACGCCAGCACCGCAGTCTGGCGGGTGACACCCAGCATATCCGAAAGAGGCGCCATCAGGGGCATGGTAACTGCGGCCTGTCCTGAGCCGGAAGGGACGAGAACATTTAATACATCCTGCAGGATAAACATGCCGCAGGCCATAATCGAAGGCGGAAGATTATTAAGCAGACCTGAGAGGGCATATATAATGGTATCCATAATATTTGCACTTTTCAGTATTACTATGGCGGCGTTTGCCAGTCCGATCATGACACAGGGGAACAGCATGTTGGTGCAGCCCTTTAAAAATTCATCACAGATTTTGCTTGGCTTCAGGCCGCCGACCAAGCCGCCCAGTATTCCTATCGCGAGAAAAATAGCCGACAGCTCGTCAATATAATATTTCTTGACAATAATCCCGTATACCGTATAGGCAATACCGCCTACGAAAACAATGAGTA
>OHAS01002590.1_pt1 | contig 12824 bp, 15 predicted proteins | sample 1577131 | NCBI WGS metagenome assembly OHAS01 (sample SAMEA3541566, study PRJEB24748) | human gut metagenome | biome: human gut; feature: human-associated habitat; material: faeces | place: China | collected 2012
CAGATATCAACAAGGAGCCTGGTGCTGAGGAAAAGTACAAGGAAGTTCAAGAAGCCTATGAGACTTTGAGTGACGACCAAAAACGTGCTGCCTATGACCAATATGGTGCTGCGGGTGCCAATGGTGGTTTTGGTGGTGCTGGCGGTTTCGGCGGCTTTGATGGGGCAGGAGGCTTCGGTGGTTTTGAGGATATTTTCTCAAGTTTCTTCGGCGGAGGCGGTGCTTCGCGCAATCCAAATGCTCCTCGTCAGGGGGATGACCTCCAATACCGTGTGAATTTGACCTTTGAAGAAGCTATTTTTGGAGCTGAAAAAGAGGTTAAGTACAATCGTGAAGCAAGCTGTAGTACATGTAATGGCTCAGGTGCTAAGCCAGGAACAAGTCCAGTCACTTGTGGACGCTGTCATGGCGCTGGTGTCATTAACGTCGATACACAAACTCCTCTTGGTATGATGCGTCGCCAAGTAACCTGTGATGTCTGTCATGGTCGCGGAAAAGAAATCAAAGATCCATGTACAACATGTCACGGAACAGGGCATGAAAAACAAGCGCATAGCGTACATGTCAAAATTCCTGCTGGTGTGGAAACTGGTCAACAAATTCGGCTAGCTGGTCAAGGTGAGGCAGGATTTAACGGTGGACCATACGGTGACTTGTATGTAGTAGTTTCGGTGGAAGCCAGCGATAAGTTTGAACGTGAAGGAACGACTATCTTCTACAATCTCAACCTCAACTTTGTCCAAGCAGCTCTTGGTGACACAGTAGATATCCCAACTGTTCACGGCGATGTTGAATTGGTTATCCCAGAGGGAACTCAGACTGGTAAGAAATTCCGTTTACGTGGTAAGGGAGCTCCGAGCCTTCGTGGCGGTGCAGTTGGTGACCAATACGTTACAGTTAATGTCGTAACACCGACAGGCTTGAACGACCGCCAAAAAGCAGCTTTGAAAGAATTCGCAGCTGCAGGTGATTTGAAAGTCAATCCAAAGAAAAAGGGCTTCTTTGACCATATTAAAGATGCCTTTGAAGGAGAATAAAGCAAAAAGAGCCGTCGGGCTCTTTTTGTTTATAGATTTTTTAAGACTTTCCTTAAGTAATGACGGACGGTAGCGACCTTCTTCGAAGTTCCATACCTAAACTTTGAGCCTAGGTCTCAAAGTTTCCGGACACCTGAAACCAAGCTGTTTCAGGTGTTTTCATTACGGCGGAAAGCCTGGGAAAGTCTCTGATTTAGTTATGAAACGGTGAATAATACTCTTCAAAAATCTCTTCAAACCACGTCAGCGTCGGCTTGTCTACAACCTCAAAACGGTGTTTTGAGCTAACTTCGTCAGTTCTATCCACAACCTCAAAACGGTGTTTTGAGCAGCCTGTGCTCAGCTTTCTAGTTTGCTCTTTGATTTTTATTGAGTATGAATTGGCTAAATTATGATGTATAGTTGATGGGATATAACTTGTTTACATTTTAAAAAAGAGCCGTTGGGCTCTTTTACTTATCTTCAATTTCCTGTGTTTCTTTGATGACAGCTAGTCTAGTCTGGATATCTTTTTCCAAGACCTTAAACTTGTAAGTCAGGTCTTCTTGGTATTCCTTGATGAGTTCTTTTTGCTGGTCGATGATTTGTAGGCTGTTTTGGATAATATCCACGTCATCCTTGATAGCTTGAACGCGGTCGGTAGTGTTCAAAACTTCATCTGTGATGACTTGGCGATTTTTTGTGACCAAATAACTTCCTGCTGTAGCTCCCGCAAATAGCAGTAGATTAGATAATTTCATGGCAACTCCTTAGGCGTTTTTGATGGTTTCAGCGACTTGAGCAAGTTTGTCAAAGTCTGGTTCGTGGGCGATAAAATCAATCTTGAGATCATCGTCCGCGCTGTAGCGAGGTACGAGGTGAACGTGGGTATGAAAGACTGTTTGCCCTGCGATTTCTTCACAGTTGGCAATGATATTCATACCAGCAGCCTTGGTAGCTTTCATGACTTTTTGAGCTACTTTTGGTACTTGGGCAAAGAGTTGGCTGGCGCTAGTAGCATCCATTTCTAAAAGATTGCGATAGTGTTCCTTTGGCACGACCAAGGTGTGTCCTGGTGTCACTTGAGAGATATCAAGAAAGGCAAGAACCTGCTCATCTTCATATACTTTTGAAGCAGGAATTTCCCCTGCAATGATTTTACAAAAAATGCAATCTGACATAAAATCTACCTCTACTGTATTGAATTTTGATATAATATAGCTACATTATACCAGATTTGGAGAAAATATGTTAGAAATTAAAAACCTGACAGGTGGCTATGTCCATGTCCCTGTCTTGAAAGATGTGTCCTTTACTGTTGAAAGTGGACAGTTGGTCGGTCTGATTGGTCTCAATGGTGCTGGGAAATCGACGACTATTAATGAGATTATCGGTCTTTTGACACCTTATAGCGGCTCCATCAATATCAATGGTCTAACCCTGCAAGAAGATGCAACGAACTATCGCAAGCAAATTGGCTACATTCCCGAGACACCTAGCTTGTATGAGGAATTGACCCTCAGAGAGCATATCGAAACGGTTGCTATGGCTTATGGTATTGAGCAGAAACTGGCTTTTGATCGAGTAGAACCTTTGTTAAAAATGTTCCGTCTGGACCAGAAATTAGACTGGTTTCCTGTTCATTTTTCAAAAGGGATGAAGCAGAAGGTCATGATTATCTGTGCTTTTGTGGTGGATCCAAGTCTCTTTATCGTGGATGAGCCTTTCCTTGGTCTCGATCCGTTGGCTATTTCTGACTTGATTCAGCTTTTGGAAGTGGAAAAGCAAAAGGGCAAGTCCATTCTCATGAGTACCCACGTGCTGGATTCGGCGGAGAAGATGTGTGATGCCTTTGTCATTCTCCACAAGGGGGAAGTGCGTGCCAAGGGAAATCTCCTGCAATTGCGCGAAGCCTTTGACATGCCTGAGGCTAGTTTGAATGATATTTACTTGGCTCTGACCAAAGAGGAGGAGCTATGAAAGACTTGTTTTTAAAGAGAAAGCAGGCTTTTCGTAAGGAGTGTGTCGGTTATCTGCGCTATGTTCTCAATGACCACTTTGTCTTGTTCCTGCTAGTCCTGCTGGGCTTTCTAGCCTACCAGTACAGTCAACTCTTGCAACATTTTCCTGAAAATCATTGGCCTATCCTTTTGTTTGTAGGAATTACGTCTGTTTTACTTTTGCTTTGGGGAGGAATTGCCACCTATATGGAGGCTCCAGACAAGCTCTTTCTCTTAGTTGGAGAAGAGGAAATCAAGCTCCATCTCAAGCGTCAAACTGGCATTTCCCTAGTCTTTTGGCTCTTTGTCCAGACCCTTTTCTTGCTGTTATTTGCGCCCTTATTTTTAGCAATGGGTTATGGTTTGCCTGTTTTTCTGGTCTATGTGCTTTTGTTTGGGTTAGGTAAATATTTCCTCTTTCGTCAAAAGGCCAGCAAATGTTTCACGGAAACTGGACTGGACTGGGACTATGTCATTTCCCAAGAAAGCAAGCGCAAGCAAGTCTTACTTCGTTTCTTTGCCCTCTTTACGCAGGTCAAGGGAATTTCAAACAGCGTCAAGCGTCGTGCCTATCTGGACTTTATCCTAAAGGCTGTTCAGAAGGTGCCTGGAAAGATTTGGCAAAATCTCTATCTGCGTTCTTATCTGCGAAATGGAGATCTCTTTGCCCTCAGTCTCCGTCTTCTCTTGCTTTCCATACTGGCGCAGGTCTTTATCGAGCAAGCTTGGATTGCGACAGCAGTGGTGGTTCTCTTTAACTACCTCTTGCTCTTCCAGTTGCTGGCCCTCTATCACGCCTTTGACTACCAGTATTTGACCCAACTCTTTCCACTGGACAAGGGGCAAAAAGAAAAAGGCTTGCAGGCGGTAGTCCGAGGATTGACCAGTTTTGTTTTACTGGTGGAATTAGTCGTCGGGTTGATTACCTTCCAAGAAAAACTGGCGCTTCTAGCCTTGCTGGGTGCAGGTTTGGTTTTACTGGTCTTGTATTTGCCTTATCAGGTAAAACGTCAGATGCAGGACTAACATTGCCTATATGACACTAAAAAAGAAGTTGAGTTCAGTTTGTCTCAGCTTCTTTTTAGTTACTACAAGATAATGGTTGGTCCGTAGAGGCTTAACTTGGTCTTGACTTGGTCAAAGTGGAAGCGGTCATAGGCCCGCCAAGCGGCGCGAGTAGGAGCATCTGGATCAAGAGCGCTGAGTCCCATGAGAAGACTGGAAGTCTGGTAAAATTTTTCCAGTTCAATCAAGACTCGATTATCCACTGTTTCAGCCTTGGTTAGAAAACCAAGAATAGAGTTTAGTTGCTCCTGAAAGCGGACGTCGTCAGCGGTTGCCTGTTTGCATGCTTGGTAGGCTTTGTTTAAGTCAGTAATCAAAGTCTGAGCTCTTTTGATGGGGTCTGTATCTGTCATGAGAATTCCTCCTTTAATCTGGGTGCCAGTCTTGATTCTAGCAATTGTGTTTTGATACTGTCAGTTTATCACTTTTATCTTCTTTTTCACCATAAAATCTTTAATTGCCCTTGAAATTTCCTGAATGGTACTGTTAAGATTTTATGATAAAATAGTGGTAAGATTATCATGCTTATTTGAGGAACAAGAGACCTTTCAGGAGCGTTGAAGGTCTGTTTAGGATTTAGTGTGCTTGTATCATAGTATTTTTGCTATTCTCTTTTTAGGAAGAAATCGAAATAAGGAGAGTAAGAAGATGAGAATATTTGTTTTAGAAGATGATTTTTCCCAACAGGCTAGGATTGAAACGACGATTGAGAAACTTATGAAAGAACATCATATCATTCCCAGTTCTTTTGAAGTCTTTGGGAAAGCTGACCAACTGCTGGCAGAGGTGCATGAGAAGGGGGCGCATCAACTATTCTTTTTGGATATTGAGATTCGAAATGAGGAGATGAAGGGGCTGGAAGTGGCTAGAAAGATTCGGGATCGAGACCCCTATGCCCTGATTGTCTTTGTGACGACTCACTCGGAGTTTATGCCCCTGTCCTTTCGTTACCAAGTGTCTGCTTTGGACTACATTGATAAGGCCTTGTCAGCAGAGGAGTTTGAATCTCGTATCGAGACAGCCCTCCTCTATGCCAATAGTCAAGACAGTAAGAGTCTGGCGGAAGATTGCTTTTACTTTAAATCAAAATTTGCCCAATTCCAGTATCCTTTTAAAGAGGTCTACTATCTCGAAACGTCGCCCAGAGCCCATCGTGTTATTCTCTATACTAAGACAGACAGGCTGGAATTTACAGCGAGTTTAGAGGAGGTTTTCAAGCAGGAGCCCCGTCTCTTGCAGTGCCACCGCTCTTTTCTCATCAATCCTGCCAATGTAGTTCGTTTGGATAAGAAAGAAAAACTGCTTTACTTTCCCAATGGTGGAAGCTGTCTGATTGCGCGTTATAAGGTCAGGGAAGTGTCTGAAGCTATCAATAACTTACACTGAGCTAGGAGAGTTTATGAATATTGCTTGGATATTATTGTATACACTTATTACTCATGGACTAGAAATTGTCATTTTCTTTAAGGTGGATGGAATTGGTATCACTTTTGAGAGGATTTTTAAGGCTTTTCTTTTTAAGATACTGTTGGCCTTTGTTTTTTTAATGATTGAATATATGGTAGGATATAATTACCTATTTTATTTTATGGAACCCTTGTACGGCATAGGCTTGTCTTTCTTATTGTTAAGAGGACTTCCTAAAAAACTCCTTTTCTTTTATGGTCTCTTTCCAATGATATTGGTGAATATCTTTTATAGAGGGGTTTCCTATTTTGTGCTTCCATTTTTGGGACAAGAAATTGTAGATAAAGGTAGCAATCCTATCTTTTTATTGATGACGGTATTCGTTTGCTTCATAGTTTTAGTCTTTTTGAAATGGTTGGACTATGATTTCACTAACTTGAGAAAGGAGATTCTAGATAAAGGTTTTCAAACGTCCCTGACTAAGATTAACTGGATAATGGGGGCTTACTATCTAGTGATGCAAAGTCTGTCTTTCTTTGAATATGAACAAGGTATTCAATCAACGACTGTTCGCCATCTCATCCTAGTCTTTTACTTGCTCTTTTTTATGGGGATTATCAAGAAGCTGGATACCTATTTGAAGGACAAACTCCATGAGAGATTGGACCAAGAGCAGGCCTTACGCTACAGAGATATGGAACGCTATAGTCGGCATATAGAGGAACTTTACAAGGAAGTACGGAGTTTTCGCCATGACTACACTAACCTCTTAACTAGCTTACGTCTGGGCATTGAAGAGGAGGATATGGAGCAGATAAAAGAGGTCTACGATTCGGTCTTAAAGGATTCTAGTGAAAAATTGCAGGACAACAAATATGACCTGGGCAGATTAGTGAATATTCGTGATAAAGCCCTCAAAAGTCTCCTAGCAGGGAAATTTCTAAAAGCCAGAGATAAGAACATAGTCTTTAATGTCGAAGTTCCAGAGGAGATTCAGGTCGAGGGGATGAGTCTACTTGATTTTCTAACCATTGTGTCTATCCTTTGTGATAATGCTATTGAAGCCAGTGCAGAGGCTAGTCAACCTCATGTTTCAATCGCTTTTTTAAAGAATGGAGCACAGGAGACCTTTATCATAGAAAACTCCATCAAAGAAGAAGACATAGATATTTCTGAAATCTTCTCCTTTGGAGCAAGTTCTAAAGGAGAGGAGAGAGGAGTTGGTCTCTATACCGTCATGAAAATTGTGGAAACTTATCCTAATACTAGTTTAAATACCACCTGTCAAAATCAAGTCTTTCGTCAAGTTTTAACGGTTCACTCGATGTCGGTTGATGATTAGAAGACTTGTGGAAAGAAGTACTGCCTGCAGTCATCGATTAAAATACCATAGTATATGAGGTATCCTATATGAATAAGAAATCCTTTTTTATCATCTGTTCTACGTTGATCATAGCATCGAATTTTCTCATGATTTCGGTGGTGAACAAGGGAGAAGAAACAGGGAGCAACCTGTTTGTGATTGCTATAGCCTGTGTTATGTTACCATCATTTTTATATGCGGTTGAGAACCGAATGGCTTCTTTAATTCGGACAGGGTCAGTAGCTTTACTCTTATTGACAGTATTGTCTTTAGTCCGTCTTGTCAACAGAATAGAGAGGACGCCTGAAATTCTCAACATTATTATTACCCTCCTCGTTTTGGCAGGTGGGACAGCCTGTATCCTTGTTGCAATCATGAGAATCTATCAGAACAGACGGAAGTAAGGCTGAATAGCTTTCTATTTTGTATTTTCACATTGTTAAGTTTCCATAGGGCAAGTATGTTTTTCATGCTTGCTTTTTTAATTTTTTACAATTCAAGATGTTTTGATGACCATTTGTGATTTGAGTGATCCAAGGTCAAAATGAGTGCTATACTAGCAGTGTAAAGGTTGTAGCTCAACTAAGATAAAGCATACATTTAGGAGAAAATCTTATGAAGAAAAAAATACTGATCATTTTCGTTCTGTATCTGATTATGTCTATCCTTCTTTATCCGCTTAGGGAGAGTATTTGGTATCATCTATTTTATACCATAGCCTATATGATTGCGGTTATGATTTATTTTGCTTTAACTAAAAAGAAAGGAGCAAAGAAATGAAAACTTTTCTTGCTAAAAAAAGGAACATCTTCCTTGCGAGATTGTTCCTAGGTCAGTTGCCCTTACTTGTCTCTACTTATCTATTCCTATCTCGTCAGTTTTTAAATTTTTCCTTGGTTTTCCAATTTCTCTTAGTGGTTATTAACTTGGCTTCTATTTTGATCACTGTTTACCTCACTAGGGAAATGAGAATAAGAGAGTTTGAAGATGATGATTTGGTTAGTCCTAGAACCAATCAACTTATGTTCATTGGCTTGACGGGCTTTATGTCTATTATCTGTTTGTATAGAGGTATCACAGCAGGAGAATTCTATCAACAACTAATTGCCTATATTGGCGCTATTCTCTGCTTGATTATCATGCTTCTACTCATGTGGGGCTTGAAGTATTATAAAAAGTAGGGAAGAACTTTCTTCTTAATCTGCGGCTAGTCTATAGTCTGACAAGAGGAGGTCATCATGTATAAACACTTATTTTTCCTAGATTCCAAAACCCTAGACTGGTTGACGCCCTATATTCTAGACTTGGCTTCTGATGCCATTGCCTTTAATGTTTTTGTGCTAACCTTTGTATCTGTTGTGATCTTTTATTTCCTAAATCCCATGCTATCTTTAATGGCTATCTTTTTATGGGGTGGTTATGTGGTCGGATTTTGGTTACTCAAATGGTTTGTTTTGGAAAGACTAGATCTAAAGAATGACGTGTAGGGAAGTTTGTTTGTTGAGGAGGATGGTTTTATGGCCATTTTTAATAAGTGTCATGCCTTATTTTTGGGATTTTTAGTATTTGCAATCGTGGGTACAGTGGGATATTCCGTCAATCAAGGGGATTATTTTCAACACCAGTACACATTCATTATTATAAAGAGTCTCTTGCTTTTCCTTAGTTTTGGCTATGCGAAATGGTTTGACATGATTTCTTTTGGGATGTTAAGCAAGAAACAACTCATGCTGTTCATTGGAATCTTTCTTCTCACTGTGCTGGTAAATATAGGTTATCATGCCTTTTTCTCAGTTGCTTCTGGTGCTTCGGCTCAACACCTTGAGGAAACGAGTGAGGGACTTTCGTTTTCCTTTATTGTCAGTGTCACAGTTTTGGCATCTATACAGGAGGAATTCATGTTTAGAGGGCTTCTTCAAGGAGCTGTTTTTGACAATTCGTGGATAGGGCTTGTGCTGACATCCTCTCTCTTTTCTTTCCTGCATGAACCTTATGATGTCCCTTCGTTTTTCTATTATCTACTCGGGGGCTTGTTGCTGGGCTTTGCTTATAAAAAGAGCCAAAACCTATGGGTTTCTACTCTAGTTCACATGTTTTACAACAGTTTGCCACTCTTAACTTATATTCAATGAAAATCAAAGGAAAAACTAGTAGCAGGCTGTACTGGAGTACAACAAAGCAACGTTAGTATAAAATGGTTTGTTTTGGAAAGATTAGAGCTCAAGGATGACTTGTAGGGAAGTTTGTTTGTTGAGGAGGATAATTTTATGAAGTTTTTTGATAAATTTCATGCCTTTTGTTTTGGATTTTTAGTACTACTAATCGTCATTACAGTTCCTTATACGATTAACCACGGGGATTTTTTTCAAAATGAATCTGAATTGATTATTGTAAGTCTTCTTGTAACCTCGCTGAGTGTTACTTATGCTAGAAAGTTTGAAATGATTTCTTTTGGGATGTTAAGCAAGAAAGACCTTTTGCTTTTCATTGCAATCTTTCTTCTAAGCGTTCTTGAGACGCTAGTTTATATTCATTTCTTCGCTGTTTCTTCTGGCGCAGGAGTTCAACACTTGGCGGAAGTCAGCAGAGGAATTTCCCTGTCTTTGATTTTGACTTCCTCAGTTTTTGGACCCATCCAGGAGGAACTCATTTTCAGAGGACTTCTTCAAGGTGCGGTTTTTGACAATTCTTGGTTAGGGATTGTACTGACTTCCTCTCTCTTTTCTTTTATGCATGGACCTTCTAATGTCCCTTCGTTTATTTTTTATCTACTTGGGGGCTTGTTACTGGGCTTTGCTTATAAAAAGAGCCAAAACCTATGGGTTTCTACTCTAGTTCACATGTTTTACAATGCTTGGCCACTCTTATATTATTTATAAAAATCATGAAAAGGTAAGCAGAAGACGGTACTTGCCTTTTTCTTTCTATAATGATACCCAAGCCAATCCAGAGGCTTTTCTTTGAGAATCGGGTTAGAGCGGTTGACGAATAGGCCAAAAACTAGTAGAATAGTAAGGAAACTTTATACGGAGGAAAGAAATGGATTTGGGTGATAATGAGCTAACACTGACTCCCATACCTGGGAAAAGTGGCAAGGCTTATATGGGTAGCTATCCTGATGGGAAGCGTATCTTTGTAAAAATGAACACCTCTCCAATCCTACCTGGTCTAGCTAGAGAACAAATTGCTCCACAATTATTGTGGAGTCGCCGTTTGGCAGATGGGCGTGATATGTGTGCTCAAGAATGGTTGACAGGCAAGATATTGACCCCCTATGATATGAATCGTAAGCAAATCGTCAATATTTTAACCCGCCTACATCGCTCACGTCCGTTGATGACACAGTTGAGTCGTTTGGGATATGCCATGGAAACACCTGTAGACTTACTAAAGTCTTGGCAAGAAACGGCTCCAGATGCTTTGCGTAAAAATCATTTTATCAGTGAAGTGATGGCTGATTTACGTCAGACTATTCCAGGATTTAGAGAGGACCATGCGACCATTGTCCATGGAGATGTACGACATAGTAATTGGATTGAGACAGATAGTGGCTTGATTTATTTGGTAGATTGGGATTCGGTTCGCTTGACCGACCGCATGTTTGATGTGGCCCATATGCTCTGCCATTATATTCCAGAACATCAGTGGAAGGAATGGTTGACCTACTACGGTTATAAGTACAATCAAACGGTATTAAATAAATTGTATTGGTACGGTCAATTGTCTTACTTGAGCCAGATTTCCAAGTATTATATGAACCAAGATTTAGAAAATGTCAATCGGGAGATTCATGGCCTGCGTCACTTCCGAGACAAGTATGGAAAGAGAAGATGAGAGTTAGAAATCGTAAAGGGGCGACAGAATTATTAGAGGCAAATCCCCAATATGTGGTCCTCAATCCCTTGGAAGCCAAGGGAAAATGGCGGGACTTGTTCGGAAATGACAATCCTATTCATGTGGAAGTTGGAAGTGGAAAGGGTGCCTTTGTTTCAGGTATGGCCAAGCAAAACCCTGACATCAACTATATCGGGATTGATATTCAAAAGTCTGTTTTGAGCTACGCTTTGGACAAGGTGCTTGAAGTTGGAGTGCCTAACATCAAGCTCTTGTGGGTAGATGGTTCTGACTTGACTGACTACTTTGAAGACGGTGAGATTGATCGCTTGTATCTGAATTTTTCAGATCCTTGGCCGAAAAAACGCCATGAAAAGCGTCGTTTGACCTACAAGACATTCTTGGATACCTTCAAACGTATCTTGCCTGAAAATGGAGAAATTCATTTCAAGACGGATAACCGTGGCTTGTTTGAGTACAGCCTAGTGAGTTTTTCTCAGTATGGCATGAAGCTCAATGGTGTTTGGCTAGATTTGCATGCCAGTGATTTTGAAGGCAATGTCATGACAGAATACGAGCAAAAATTCTCCAACAAGGGGCAAGTTATCTACCGAGTTGAGGCTCAGTTTTAATCTAAAGAGATGTCAAAAACTGTTTCGCATTCAAAAAGTTAAACAAATCATATATTCTAAGGATTTAGTTCTGTATTGCACAGAATTAGGTCCTTTTAGTTTGATTTCAAAACAGTTGGTTTTTACTAAGTTTGTATTTGCGGCCAGATAAGTGGTATAATGAAAAGGTTATGAGAAATAGTATAAATCCTCTTGCATTCTATCTTTTCTTTATCCTTGTCATAGGTTGTTTAATTTTTTCCGATTATCAACAACATAGACAAATAGGGGTGCAGTCTGAAAAAGAGGTGCAAGTACAAAAAACTGAGACAACTATTGAAACCAGTGAAGTTGAGGAAAATAAGGTTATCGAAGACAGATTAGCCACGATGACTTTGGAAGAGAAAGTGGGACAATTATTTTGGGCCAGAGTTCCTTCTGATCATCAGATAGAAGATCTCCAATCCTATCATTTGTCTGGTTATATCTTATTTGGAAGAGATTTTGAGGGACGAAGCATAGAGGATATAAAGACTTTGACAAAGGGCTACCAAGCTGCTGCACAGATTCCTTTATTGATTGGTTCAGATGAAGAAGGGGGGACAGTGACTCGTATCAGTTCGATTTTAGAAACTCCTTTTCAATCTCCTATGGCACTTTATCAGCAAGGGGGAATGGACGCAGTGCTTTCTGATACGAAGCAAAAGGCGGAACTGCTAAAATCTGTTGGTATCAATGCTGGACTTTTCCCGGTTGCAGATCTTGCAAGGAATCAATCAGCCTTCATTTATGATCGAACGATTGGACAAGATGCCCAAACAACTGCAAGCTATGTTCAACAGGTTGTAGAAAAACTTAAAAAGAGTAAGGTTGGGTCAACCTTGAAACATTTTCCAGGATATGGCGATAATGGAGATAGTCATACCGCTATTATCCAAGACAACCGTTCTCTGGATGAATTAAGACAAGCAGATTTTCTTCCCTTTCAAGCTGGGATAGATGCAGGGGCGGATAGTGTGTTAGTCTCTCACAATATCCTATCTAAAATTGACACTGTACCATCATCCATCTCGCCGAAAATCACGGACCTTCTCCGTAAGGAACTGCATTTCAAAGGTGTCATTATGACAGATGATTTAGACATGGCAGGATTAGCCGATTTTGTCAGTCAGGAGGAAGCTGCTTTTCAAGTGATTGTAGCTGGAAATGACCTGATTCTAGGGTCTTCCTATCAAACCCAGATCCCTTATCTATTAAAGAAAATTTCCTCTGGAGAGTTGACAGAAGAACGTATTGATGAGTCTGTCAGACGCATTTTAACTTGGAAATACGACTTGGGCTTATTAGGAGCGGCGCAGTAACAGAAAAGTGTGGTCTTGTAAGCCCAGACAAAAAGCTTCAAGGTCAAATCCTTGCAGGTTAGCTTGATTTGTGTTATACTTGTAACAAGAATATGAAAAGTGAGGCGGGGAAATATCTTCGCCTCTTGCTTATGAGGAGGTGGACGCAATCGCAACAATCGTAGAAT
>OHAS01002594.1_pt1 | contig 12797 bp, 13 predicted proteins | sample 1577131 | NCBI WGS metagenome assembly OHAS01 (sample SAMEA3541566, study PRJEB24748) | human gut metagenome | biome: human gut; feature: human-associated habitat; material: faeces | place: China | collected 2012
CAAACTAGGAAGCTAGCCGCAGGCTGTACTTGAGTACGGCAAGGCGAAGCTGACGCGGTTTGAATTTGATTTTCGAAGAGTATAAAGTTTGTTTTTGTATCTTTCAGAAAAATAAGGTATACTATATGTAAACGATTTCAAAGGAGTTCAGTTATGACGAAAACATTTTTTATTCCAAATAAACAGAGTATTTTAGGAGAACAGGAAATTTTGACTGCCAAGTCTATCTTGGCCTTGGTAGATGGTTTGGAGTCACATAGCTATGATGCAGTCTATCTCCGTCAACCTCTTAACCGTCTCGAGTATATCGAGTGTGCGATAGTGGGTCAATCACAATTTCTCTTTAAAGTTAGTTATGCTGATGGCCAAAAGGCTTACCGTGTCGATCTTCCTGACCTACTAACGAAGACAGACTGGCGGATTATCAAGTTATTTTTAGATGCTCTGTTTGCTTATACAGGAACTGAGATTGAAGGATTAGATGGTTTTGACTTTGAAGCTTATTTCCAAGCAAGTATTCAAGCCTATCTGGCAGACACTGCAGCTCGTTTTACGATTTGCCAAGGAATTTTTAATCCTGTTTTCTTTAGTCATGAGGATTTGAAAAGCTTTTTAGGGGAAGATGGCTTGGCTCAGTTTGAAGCGCGTGTGCGTGCGGTTCAAGAGACAGATGCCTACTTTGCAAGAGTTTCCTTCTATCAGGATGGAGAAGGGCAAGTGCACGGTGTTTACCATCTGGCTCAAGGCGTCAAGACTGTTTTGCCGAGAGAACCATTTGTTCCTGCAGCCTATATGGAGCAATTGGTGGATAAAGAAGTTCAGTGGGAGATTGACTTGGTTCAAATCACAGGAGATGGCTCTAAACCAGAAGACTATGAAGCCATTGCTCGCTTGGACTATGCAAAGTTCCTAGAGTCACTACCATCAGCATTTTACCACCAACTAGATGCCAATCAATTAGAAGTGCAACCCATCTTAGAAAAAGATTTTAAAACATTAGCACAAGAAAAGTAAAGCAGAAGCAGGTCAATCGACTTGCTTTTTTGACATAAAAAAATCCTGCCATGAAAGACAGGATTGCTACTCAATGAAAAACAAAGAGCAAACTAGGAAGCTAGCCGCAGGCTGTACTTGAGTACGGTAAGGTGAAGCTGACGTGGTTGAAGAGATTTTCGAAGAGTATGAAGTTTAAAGAAAGGCCAAGATACGAAGATAATCTCCAATCAGTGCCACTTCAGCTACAAAGAAGAGGAGGATAATGACTCCGTTCACAAGGACAGACAAGAATAATTGATAGAAGGAGTCGGTTTCACTTACTTGACTTGGTCTTGTAATGATATGGAGACTAGCGAGCAGAATGATTCCAATGCTAATCACACACAAGAGGGCTGTAAATCGCAGGCTATCAAAGAAGGCAAAGAAACTAGCAATAGCAGTGAGGAAGATTGGAATTGCCAAGAGTTGGCTATATTGTTGGAAGACCTTTTCTAACGTCCAGTCAGTTTCTTGGTGGATAAATCGTTTTACAACAAAGCTACCGAGTAGAAATGAAAAGAGGAAGAGAGTGGTTGCTACCAAGATAGAAATGATTGAAAAGAGTCCCAAAGGAGCTAGCTGTTCAGGGAAGTGGCTGTTGATAGTTGCTATATGTCCATAGTAGGCTTGTTTGATGTGGTAGATACTAAAGAAAAAGGAAGATGCAGAAAACAGAATGAGCAAAAGAAAGGCTGTGTAACTGTGTGTGCTACTTGTTTCAAGACTGCTTGTAGGAGATTTGATTGCTTCCACTAGCCAAGACCAAAAATCAAGCGCTTGCTCTTTCCATCTATCCGTAGATTTTGGAGCTTGGTCGGGGATATAGGGACTTTCTAAGGATTGACTGATAAGAAGGGGCTCTTTCGTGGTTGGTTTTTGCTGAGGAAGTGCTTCTTGACTCTCTTCAGCTATAGTGACTTTTTCTGTTTCTTTAGAAATGTCTGACTCTTCTTCAGTAGAACTGGATGCCTTCTTTTCTTCTATTTCTGTTCTCGCTTCACTGTCTTCAGGAGTTTCAATTTTCTCTTCTTGCTGGTTTTCTAGTTCGGCTTCAGCTTGAGAGACTTCCTCCTCTAACTGAGTATTTTCTTCAATTGGTGTATCGAGATCGGCTATCCTTTCTTCAGCCTTGTCTGCAACATCTTGGGACTGTTCATCAGGTTTGTTCTTGCTTGTTGCTTTTACAAAATCATTACTTTCAAACCATTCTTGTTTCATGGTAGAACCTCCTTTTTAGTTAGGTAAATATGCTTCCATAGTAGCAGATGTAAGCGCTTTTGTCAACGTCTGATTGGTGTGGATACTAGAGTGATATCATTATCAGCTCTAGCAATGAGTTGATCCTTGACACCAGCTTTTTCAGTTTTGTAAGGGTTGCTTAATTCTGTGTATTTTGATCCAGGTTTTTCTCTTGTGGCTTGTAAGATAGAACCATAGTTACTTGAGATGTCCCAATTAATTCGTTGGCTTTCTTTTTGCGTCAGAGTGATTGAGAGATGGTCTTTAGAAGTTAATTCCACCTTGCCGTGAACTTGGATATTTTCAGCGTGGAAGTGATGTTCTGTTGACTCTAGCTGACTATCTGTAAGGTCTGTATCAAAGATATTGATAATATTTGGTGTTGTGAGTTTACTGTTTTTGATACGACTTCCTTCAATTCGGAGGAGATAGCTATTATTGGTATTGATGGTCGCATTTTCAAGACTAGCATTAGTGATACTGGTTTGACCGCGATTTGCTGAGATGTTGATCCCTTTTAGACTTCTTCCCTTTGGAACTTGGAGAATAACTTCATTAAAACGACTAGAGTAGCTACTTGCGATATGGAGAATCCCGCCAATTCCAGAAGAGAGAAATGGAGTTTCAGACAGTTTTTTATCCGTTAGGCTCAGCGTTTTATCGTTCTGATTTGTGATAAGATCATGGTTAGCAGAAATAGATGGATGGTAAGAAATGTGGATTTGATCATCGAAAGAGTCTGTGATGGTCAGCGCGTGTTGGTGGAGAGTAATCTCTAGGTTTTCGACTTCCTTGCCAAAGGTCAACTCTTCCATCCGACTATCATAGACAGGCTCCTTGGACATGGCAAGTAGGCTCTTAATCCCGTCAGATTGGATGCCTACAAAAAGCAAGATAAAGCCGATAACGGTAGTCACCACACCAAAAATGAGAAATCCTTTTGTCCATTTACGCATGCTGGTCACCTCTCTTTCCTTTTTTAAGAACAAATTGCACCAGGCGAACAATGAGTAGGCCGAAGAAGCGGGCTACATAGGAAATGCCTAGTAAGACCAGAGACGAAGCACCGATGGCCAGTAAACCAGAACCGAAAATCAAGATAAAGGCTGATTTAGCTTGGGCGAGGACAGTGAAACTTTCAACTAAAAATAGGAATCCGCCGATGATACCAAGTATGGAAACTGCAAAGAATGCCAGAATGACAGTCAAAGCAGCCACAAGGATTCCGAACAGAGCCACGAGGATGGCGATTCCCAGAGGAATGCCGATGGGTGCTGCAAGGAGAGCTAACAAGGCGATGTGCAAAATTTGTCGGTTATTCTTTTGAGCGGGTGCCTCATTGATTTTTTTATCGAGAAGATTAGAGAGAACTTCGTGGGCCGCTTCTTTGGGAGTTCCCAAGCTAGCGATGAGTTCTTCTTCTCCTTCGACTCCAGCATCGTCAAAGAGTTCCCTGAAATAGTCCATGGCTTCAATTTGGTCAGCCTGAGGCAGTTTTTTGAGATAGAGTTCTAGCTGAGTCAGGTATTCAGTTCTTGTCATGGCGGATACTCCCTTCTATGATGCCATTGATGGTGTCTGTATAAAGTGCCCATTCATCTTTTAGGGTCACGAGCTGTTCTATACCACCATTTGTCAAGGAGTAGTATTTGCGCATGCGACCTTGGAACTCTCTAGAATAGGTTGTCAGAAAGCTATTGCCCTCCAATTTTTTGAGAATGGGATAGAGTGTAGATTCTTTGATATTAGCGATCAGCTTAATGGTTTGGCTAATCTCATAACCATAAGAATCATCCTGCTCCAGTACGGCCAAGATGAGAAATTCAATCAAGGCAGAGGATGTTGGAAAGTACATGGGGAACCTCCTTTTCTAATGTGTAAGATTTTTATATATAATTTTTCTACACATACATTGTACATCTAAATGAAAGCCCTGTCAAGAGAAATGTATAAAATTTTTATATATAAAAAACTTCTAGCTAAAACTAGAAGTTTAGAGGATTTTATCAGCTCTGTCCACTGTAAAGAGGGCCACAGTCATCAGGATATCGACGAGCAAGAGGGCAGCTACAGCTGGCACCAAAGAGTGGAAAAGGTCAAAACTGTAACCAAAGAGGGTTGGCCCAAAGGCTGCTAGGATATAGCCTCCTGTTTGAGATAAACCAGACAATTGGGCAGTCTTTTCAGGGGCGCTTGTCTTTAGTGAAAAGTTGACCATGAGATAAGGGAAGAGGGCGCTGGTTGCGGTTCCGATGAGGAGATGGATGGCAAGCCAGTAAAAGAAATTATTGATTGGGAAAAAGAGCATGGAAATACCGACCACACCAGCTAGTGAAACCAGAGTGAGCATGAGCTGACGGTTACGAGTAGATAAACTGGTTGTCAGGCTTGGGATGGTCATTGAAAAAGGAATGCTAATCAGAGAGAAGATAGAGGTCAGCAAGCCAGCTTCGTGACTGGATAGGCCTGCATGGATAGCCATGGTAGGTAGCCAGGTCATAGCGGTGTAAAAGAGTAAGGATTGAAAACCTGCAAAGACAATAACTGCCCAGACCTGTTTATTATGCATGACCTTTGTTTTGCTTTTTTGTTTGGTTTGTGGAGCCAGTCTGTGATTATAGCGGTGATTTGGGAGCCAGACCAAAAAAGTTGCTAGACAGAGCAGGGTGAGGAGGATGATAAGTCCTTTCCAAGAACTGGCTTGTGTAATAGGCACAGCCAGATAGGAGGCCAGAGCCGTTGCAATCCCCATAGAGGTTACATATAAGGTGGTCAGAAAACCAATTTTCTTTGGTTGATTGGCTTGGATAAGACTAGGAAGCAGAACATTGATGACTGCGATACTTGCCCCAACCATCAAGGTTCCTAGATAGAGCAGAGGCAGATTGATTAGTCTAATGAGAGAACCGATGGTCAAGAAGAAAAGGCTGTAGGTGAAGAGATGCTCCAAGCCGATTTTTTGAGCCAGTCGGGTAGAAAATAGCGAGAAGAGAGTAAACATGAGGAGGGGAAGGCTGGTCAAGACACCAAGCGAACTAACTTCTACTCCCAGCCCTTGCGAAATATCTCCCAATATAATGGGTAAAACAGTAAAAGGAGTCCGCAAGGAAACACCAATCAGGATAATACCTGGAACAAAAAAGAGTGATTGCTTTTTCATATAATACCTCTTCTAGCTGATTTTAATAACAGCTTATTTTAAGGTTTTTTCCTTATAATGTCAAGTAAGGTTTTGGGCTTTCAAGATAAAAATGGGAAAGTCTTGAAAATTATGATAAAATAGTGGAAGGAAATCTATACATTGGAGAAAAACTGTGTCTGAAAAGCAAAAAATCAGCGTATTGATGTCGGTCTATATCAAGGAAAATCCGACATTTTTAAAGGATGCTATTGAGAGTGTTCAAAATCAGACCCTGAAACCGAGCGAATTGGTTCTGGTTGAGGATGGGCCTTTGACACCTGAGCTCTATCAGGTATTAGACCAGCTTGAAGCTGAGTCTAATATTCCAGTGAAACGCTATCCTCTTGAGCATAATCAAGGTTTGGGTCTGGCTCTTCGACAGGGTGTTTTGCAGTGTCAGTACGATATCATCGCTCGTATGGATACGGATGATATAGCTGTTCCAGACCGTTTTGAGAAACAGGTTCAGCTAATGGAGAAGGACAAGCTCGACCTATTAGGTGGACATATTGCAGAGTTTATTGACAATCCTGATGAGATCGTTTCTTACCGTCGTGTTCCAACCCAGCATGCAGATATTGTAGCTTACCAAAGGATGAGAAGTGCCTTTAACCACATGACTGTCATGTTCAAGAAGGACATGGTTCTCAAGGCAGGCAACTATGAGGATGGCCTTTATATGGAGGATGACCTCCTCTGGCTCAATATGATTGCTGCAGGAGCCAAGACTGGAAATCTCGATCAAATCTTGTGTAAGGTTCGTGTTGGAGCAGGGATGTTTGAGCGTCGTGGGGGACTGCGTTACCTTAAACTCTATCGCCAGGCTCGTCAGCGCATGCTGAAGAGAGGGCAAATTTCTTACATGGAGTATGCCAAGAGTGTTGCCATTCAGATGATTGTTGCCCTTTGTCCCGGATTTGTCCGACAGTTTATTTTTATGAAACTGTTACGAAAAAGCAAGTAAAAGATTGTAGCAAATCATAAACTAGAGAAAAAGTGTTATAATAATAATATAAATATTTGGCTCTTTTAAGGAGGAGTAAATTTCTATGAATAAAAAACTCACAGATTATGTGATTGATCTGGTGGAAATTTTAAATAAACAACAAAAACAGGTTTTCTGGGGAATATTTGATATTTTGAGTATGGTGGTTTCCATCATTGTATCTTATATTTTATTCTACGGATTGATTAATCCAGCACCTGTTGACTACATTATCTATACGAGTTTGGCCTTCCTGTTCTATCAATTGATGATTGGATTTTGGGGCTTGAACGCTAGTATTAGTCGTTACAGCAAGATTACGGATTTCATGAAAATCTTTTTTGGTGTGACTGCTAGCAGTATCTTGTCATATAGTATCTGCTATGCCTTCTTGCCTCTCTTCTCCATCCGTTTTATCGTGCTCTTTATCTTGTTGAGTACTTTCTTGATTTTATTGCCACGGATTACTTGGCAGTTAATCTACTCTAAACGCAAAAAGGGAAGTGGTGATGGAGAACACCGTCGGACCTTCTTGATTGGTGCCGGTGATGGTGGAGCTCTCTTTATGGATAGTTACCAACATCCAACTAGTGAATTAGAACTTGTCGGTATTTTGGACAAGGATTCTAAGAAAAAGGGTCAAAAACTTGGTGGAATCCCTGTTTTGGGTTCATATGAGGATCTTCCTGAATTAGCCAAACGCCATCAAATCGAGCGTGTTATCGTTGCGATTCCGTCGCTTGACCCGTCAGAATATGAACGTATCTTGCAGATGTGTAATAAGCTGGGTGTCAAATGTTACAAGATGCCTAAGGTTGAAACGGTTGTTCAAGGACTTCACCAAGCAGGTGGAGGCTTCCAGAAGATTGATATCACAGACCTTTTGGGCCGTCAGGAAATTCGTCTTGATGAATCGCGTCTGGGCGCAGAACTGACAGGTAAGACAATCTTAGTCACAGGGGCTGGTGGTTCAATCGGTTCTGAAATCTGTCGCCAAGTTAGTCGTTTCAATCCTGAACGAATCGTCTTGCTTGGTCATGGGGAAAATTCAATCTACCTTGTTTATCATGAATTAATTCGTAAGTTCCAAGGGATTGATTATGTACCTGTGATTGCGGACATTCAAGACTATGACCGTCTCTTGCAAGTCTTTGAGCAGTACAAGCCAGCTATTGTTTATCATGCGGCAGCCCACAAGCACGTTCCTATGATGGAGCGCAATCCAAAAGAAGCCTTCAAAAACAATATTCGTGGAACTTACAACGTTGCTAAGGCTGTTGATGAAGCCAAAGTACCTAAGATGGTTATGATTTCGACAGATAAGGCGGTTAATCCACCAAATGTTATGGGAGCAACCAAGCGCGTGGCGGAGTTGATTGTCACTGGCTTTAACCAACGTAGCCAATCGACCTACTGTGCGGTTCGTTTTGGAAATGTTCTTGGTAGTCGTGGTAGTGTCATTCCAGTCTTTGAACGTCAGATTGCTGAAGGTGGGCCTGTAACGGTGACAGACTTCCGCATGACCCGTTACTTTATGACCATTCCAGAAGCTAGCCGTTTGGTTATCCATGCTGGTGCTTATGCCAAGGATGGAGAAGTCTTTATCCTTGATATGGGCAAACCAGTCAAGATTTATGACTTGGCCAAGAAAATGGTCCTTCTAAGTGGACACACCGAAAGTGAAATTCCAATCGTTGAAGTTGGAATCCGTCCAGGTGAAAAACTCTACGAAGAACTCTTGGTATCAACCGAACTTGTTGATAACCAAGTTATGGATAAGATTTTCGTTGGTAAGGTTAATGTCATGCCTCTAGAAGCCATCGATCAAAAGATTGAAGAGTTCCGTACTCTTAGTGGAGATGAGTTGAAGCAAGCTATTATCGCCTTTGCCAATCAAACTACCCACGTTGAATAAAAAAAGAAAAACGCATATTATCAGGTCTGAAGAACCTTGGTAATATGCGTTTTGTTATGTAGAGACTTGCTCCATTTTTTTCTGAAATGGGGTTGTCGCCCAGTTTATGTTATTGAAAATACTCCAAAACTTCTATGGGTTTGTGAGCGATAAAATCAGGATGATAGTTTAGCAAGTCTGCTTGCTCTCCAAATCCCCAGGTGACGGCCAATTTCTGAATGCCTGTTTCTTGAGCTCCCAGCATATCAAACTTGGTATCACCGATGATAATGGCTTGTTCTGGGGCTAGTTGATGTGTCTGTAAGGCTTGGCGAATGACATCTGCCTTATGGGGTGCTTCAGGGCTGGAACCATAAATGCCATCAAAGAAATGATGGATTCCCAAGTTTTTAGTCATGTCTTGAGCGGTAGGGGTATTCTTTGTAGTGGTGATATAGAGTGGATAACTGCTCGATAACTTCTCAAGCAAGTCTATAATCTGAGGAAAGAGTTGAGCTTCATGGATGCCTTTTACTTTGTAGTAAGAACGGTATATCTGCACGGCTTCAGAGATTAGTTCTTTGGGAAGGCAGGTCGCAAAACTACTTTCAAGGGGCGGCCCCATAAAACCGCGAATCGTTTTGGCATCAGGGCTAGGCACCCCCAGTTCCTTAAAGGTATGGGTAAAGGCATTGTGAATCCCGATAGAACTGTCAACGAGGGTTCCATCCAGATCGAAAAAAATCGCTGTGATAGAGGTCATGGTTTCTCCTATTTGATAAACTTATTCTCCGAAAATTTCTTTTTGCAGGTGACGACCAGTAGGAGTGGCAGCGAGTCCACCTTCAGCTGTTTCACGAAAGGCGGTTGGCATGCTTGCTCCTACTTGGTACATGGCATCGATAACTTCATCCACAGGAATTTTAGATTCGATACCTGCCAAGGCCATGTCTGCTGCGATGAAGGCAAAGCTAGCTCCCATAGCATTGCGCTTGACGCAGGGAACTTCGACCAAGCCGGCAACAGGGTCACAGATGAGGCCCAGCATATTTTTAATGACAAAGGCAATGGCCTGACTGGCCTGATAAGGTGTTCCGCCGGCAGCTAGAGTCAAGGCTGCAGCACTCATAGCAGAGGCCGAACCAACCTCAGCCTGACAGCCACCTTCAGCTCCTGAGATAGAGGCATTATTTGCGATGACTAGTCCAAAGGCACCAGCAGCAAAGAGGAAATCCAGCTGTTGCTCGTGGTTGAGGTCTAATTTTTCAATAGCAGCAGTGAGAACGGAAGGCAGACAGCCAGCACTTCCTGCGGTCGGAGTAGCGCAGACCAAGCCCATTTTGGCATTGTGTTCATTGACTGCGATAGCATTTCGGGCAGCAGAGAGAATTGTATAATCTGACAGAGTTTTTCCGTTTTTGATGTAGTGATCCAATTTGGCAGCATCTCCCCCTGTCAGGCCACTACGAGATTTATTTTCATTGAGGCCAAGTTGGACAGAGGCTTTCATGACTTCCAGATTGCGTTCCATGAGAAGGAGGACTTCTTCACGTTCGCGACCGGTCAATTCAAACTCTGTTGTAATCATGAGTTCTGCGACATTTCCTTGAAAGTCCAGATCTGCTTGCTCGACCAATTCTTTGATAGAATAAAACATGCTTCCTCCTATTTAAAGAAATTGACATTGTGGAGATGAGGGATTTTTCGAATTTCTTCGATGGCCTCATCACAGTTGCGACTGTCAACTTCGATAATCATAATGGCTTTTTCACCAGCTTTTTCACGAGTAACATTCATCTGGGCGATATTGATACCATAGCGTGAAAGAGCCTCTGTTACGAGGGCAATCATACCTGGAATATCTTGATGAACAATGATGATAGTCGGTGTATTCATATTGAGAGAGACGGCAAAGCCATTGAGTTCGGTTACCTGAATATTTCCTCCACCGATAGAAATACCAGTCACACTGATGGTCTTGTGAGCATTTTTGACGGTAATTTTAGTAGTGTTTGGGTGAGGGGCATTACTGTCTTTCTGAATAGTCCAGACAATCTTGATGCCCCGCTTATGGGCAATCTCCAGACTATTTGGGATTTCAGGATCATCTGTATCCATACCTAAAATACCTGCAACAAGGGCTAGGTCTGTTCCGTGACCACGATAGGTCTTGGCAAATGAGTTAAAAAGTTGGAATTCGACTTCTGTCGGAGTATCATCAAAAATGGAAGAGACAATCTTCCCAATACGAACAGCACCAGCTGTATGGCTACTAGATGGGCCAATCATAACTGGTCCGATGATATCAAAGACAGATTGAAAACGAAGTGATTTCATCAGTTTCCCCTTATAAAAATTCTTATCTCTATTATATCAAAGAATGAAGGTCTTGGCTTTAATTGTGGATGAAAACCTTTTTACACTACAAATAGCATAAAAAAGCATCTTTTGTAACAAAAAATAGCTTATTTAGAGAAATAAAAAATAATTTTGTAATATTTCTACATAAAAGTGTCAAGAAACGGTAATATTTAAAGGGTATGATAGAACTATAGAAAGAAGGAGAATTTTCAAATATGAAATCAACAACTAAAAAGATTAAAACAACTCTTGCAGGAGTAGCTGCCTTGTTTGCAGTATTTGCTCCATCATTTGTATCTGCTCAAGAGTCATCAACTTACACTGTTAAAGAAGGTGATACACTTTCAGAAATCGCTGAAACTCACAACACAACTGTTGAGAAATTGGCAGAAAACAACCACATTGACAACATTCATTTGATTTATGTTGGTCAAGAGTTGGTTATCGATGGCCCTGTAGCGCCTGCTGCAACACCAGCGCCAACTACTTATGCAGCACCAGCTGCTCAAGATGAAACTGTTTCAGCTCCAGTAGCAGAAACTACAGAAGTAGCAGAGGAAGCAGCTCCAGTGGCAAGCGCATCTGCAGCAGAAGAAACAGTTGCTTCAACAGAAGCTTCAGCACCTGCTGCAACTGTAAGCGGATCTGAAGCAGAAGCTAAAGAATGGATCGCTCAAAAAGAATCAGGTGGTAGCTATACAGCTACAAATGGCCAATACATTGGACGTTATCAATTGACAGATTCATACTTGAACGGTGACTACTCAGCTGCTAACCAAGAACGTGTAGCAGATGCTTACGTTGCAGGACGTTACGGTTCATGGACAGCCGCTAAAAACTTCTGGCTTAACAACGGTTGGTATTAAGAAATAGAAAAAGAGCCTTTGATGGCTCTTTTTGTGTGCTTTTATTTGACAAAAGACAATTTTTAAATAGTAGTAATAACAGATTGCTTACGGCTGACGAGATTCTGGAGTTTCTCCAGCTGAATTAGTGCGATTATTACTGTTAGCATCGGGAACTTCAGCATTATTACTATTATTATTGGTATTCGTATCTCCTTGGGCTCCTGCAGTATCAGTAGCTTGATCTCGTGTATTGACAGCAGTGTTTCCCCCACTTCTAGCACCATCAGCTGAATATTGCTCGCTTGTAGGTGCTTGTGAATTATATCTGTTCCCATTTGACCCAGTATAGTTTGGAGTGTAGCTACCTCCTTCTGAAGAATAGCTTTCTCTTCCCTCAACGTTACTAGTCGTTTCTGTTTCTTTTTTATTAGACTTTTGCTCTTCTTCTTTTTTGGTCAAGACTTCAACTTGCTTTTGGAATTTTGAAATCAGTTCTTGAATGGGTTTTATTTTTTCATCAATAGTAGCTTGTTCGCTTGTGGAGTTGACACTTTTAATAATTTCTAGTATTTTTTGTAAGGAAGTGATGGCTGTTTCAAGTGCTTGTTTATCTTCAAACTGGCTATCGGATTCCTTTATATCCAATTTTAAAGCTTTTTCAGTATAATGATTAGTGATTTTATCGGCCGTAGAAGTAAGAAAATCTGTTAATGTCTTTTTGCCTTCGTCAGTGGTAGGCTTTAATTCTTGAATTTTTTTCCAATCCTCTATAATCGTTTCAGAATCAATATTGAAGTTTTTAATAGCATTTTTTACTTGTTCGACATCGTGTCCATTCTTATGTTGTTTGCTGAGAGCGATGTTCCCTCTCTCTGCTTGGATATGTTCTTGATGAATGACTAAACCTATTAAAAGTCCAAGCCCTACAACAATAATGATAGTAAAAATAGTATTTTTTGATGTTAGAATATCTTTGTAGTTTTTCACAATCGTACTACGTACATGGATGGTAGTATCTTAAAGGGATCATGTACGACTTCCTCCTCATTACAGTATATCATTTTTAGCTTATTTTATAAATAAGTTTATAAGTAGAATCGAGATTTAACTGTTCATTGCCCTTTTTGTAATTATATTTCTGTTTCTATCAAATAGAATGTCAGATTATCAGCCTCTTTCTTGTCTTCTCCAACCAAGCATGTTATAATGAATACTGCTCAAGCGACCTTCAATCGTGAAGCACACACGACCTTC
>OHAS01002603.1_pt1 | contig 12784 bp, 11 predicted proteins | sample 1577131 | NCBI WGS metagenome assembly OHAS01 (sample SAMEA3541566, study PRJEB24748) | human gut metagenome | biome: human gut; feature: human-associated habitat; material: faeces | place: China | collected 2012
GCAATGGCACGCGGAACGGTTGTCATAGGTGGAGGCGAAGAAGAATACTATGAGTTTATTGGCGAGGATACGCTGCGCCCGATCATCAACGTGCGCCCCGATGTGCCCGACGAGGAGAACATCGCGACGATTGAGCGTGCCCTCTTCACCGACGGAACGCTCGAAAGAATGGCGCAAGAGAGCATACAGTTTGTTCATAAGTATCACGACTACCGCCACGTAGCAGAGCTGTACGAACAATTATATCGCTCACTGCTTGCCAAAGGCTAAATAGTGAGCGATATAGTTATGCGTTCCGACTGTAAAAGTAAAAAAAGAAAGTTTTTACAGTCGATATCTAATAAATTGTATACCTTTGTAATTATGAATATATATCGTTTACTTAAAGTATATACCCGGTGTAAAAATCTAAGGCTTAAAGCAATGGGATTGCTTTGCTTGCATCTGTTGCATATAAGATACACAAGTCTGTATCTTGACCCCGTATTAGGATGCAATATAAGATGTAAGATGTGCTATTTCAGTGATGAACAGATTAGACGCGAAATGCATCCTCTATGGCTGTCCCGGCGAAGAGGGAGCTGCCACCAAGGCCTTCATGGCCAGGGACGGCGTATTTAAGGAATGCGACGCGGCCCTCACCTGGCATCCGGGAACAGAAAACCAGGTGACCTCCGGTACCTGCAATACCTGCATCCAGACAGAGTATAAATTCACTGGCGTTGCCTCCCACGCGGCGGGAGCTCCGGAGCAGGGTCGTTCTGCTCTGGACGCTGTGGAGCTGATGAACATTGGAGTCCAGTTCCTGCGGGAGCATATGCCGGATACGGCCAGGATCCATTATTCCATCACTGATGCCGGCGGAGATTCACCCAATGTGGTGCAGCCCAGGGCACAGGTGCTCTATATGGTGCGCTCCATCTGGGCCAAGGAGGCCCTGGCTCTTCAGGAGCGTGTGGACCGGATTGCCCTGGCTGCGTCCATGATGACGGATACCACCATGGAGAAGAAGTTCATTGACGGCTGCTCCAATACAGTTCCCAATAAGGTGCTGGAGAAGCTCCTCTGGGAAAACTTCAGCCAGGTGGAGATGCCGGAATATACAGAGGAAGAGATTGCCTACGCCCAGGCCCTCTGCGATTCTGTGGAGATGAAGGACAATAAGCTCCCAGGAGATTTTACAGAGGACAGCGAGGAGCTTTACGAATTTGTAGATAAAGCCTCGGAGCATGGGACAAAAGCCATCAACGACTTCCTGATCCCGTATTTCTATTCGGAGCATCCGCGCATGGGCTCCACAGATGTGGGCGACGTGAGCTGGCTGGTTCCTACGGCACAGATCAATACCGCCACATATCCGTCCAAGGCTCCGGGCCATTCCTGGCAGAACGTGTCCTGCGGACGCACCTCCATTGCCCATAAGGCCATGCTCATGGCCGGCAAGGTCCTGGCGGCAGCCGCTGTGGATCTGATGGAAAAGCCGGAGGTCTTACAGGCGGCCAGGGATGAATACGAGGCAAAAATGAAACGCTACGGCGGCTATTTCTGCCCGGTTCCCGAAGGCGCAGTACCGGTAGTTCCGGGTGAAAAGATGTAAATAAGGAAAATTGTAGATATAAAACAAGAGATTTCTCCTCGGATTCTGTCGGATTGGGCCGATTTATACAAAAAATGGAAGGCTATATAAAAAAATATCGGTAATCCTTTACAAAACCTATGGAATGGGGTATAATACGGTATGGTTGTTTAATATATAACAAACCGAAAGAAGAGGAGGAATTCAAAATGAAAAAATTAGTAAGCGTTCTTCTTGCAGCCGGCCTTGTAGCCAGCATGACAGCATGCGGCGGCGGCGATAAGAAGGAGTCCGCAGCAGCACCGGCAGAGACAACAGCCGCAGCAGCAGAGACAACAAAAGCAGACGAAAAAGAGACAGAAAAAGTTACAGAAGCAGTTACAGAAGCCGCCAAGGATTTAGCAGACGCAGGAGAGATCTCCGTATTATACTATACATACGGCGATACATATATCTCCAGCGTGCGTTCCGCACTGGATGCAGCTCTTGATAAGGCTGGCATCAAGTACCAGGACTACGACTCCAACAACAGCCAGACGACCCAGACCGAGCAGGTTTCCACAGCCATCGCAAAAGGAACCTCTCTTCTGGTAGTAAACCTGGTGGACAGCGGTTCTGACGACGCTGCAAAGAATATCATCGAGCTGGCAAAGGCACAGAGCATCCCGGTGATCTTCTTCAACCGTTCTGTAAGCGAGGAAGTCGTTTCCGCATACGACAAGGCTGTATTCGTAGGTACAGATTATGAGATGGCCGGCCATATGCAGGGCGAAATGATCGGTGAGTACCTGGTTGAGAATTACGATACCGTAGATCTCAACGGCGACGGCCAGATCTCCTACGTAATGTTCAAGGGCCAGGAGGGCAACGCCGAGGCAATCGCACGTACCCAGTTTGGCCAGGAAGATGCGGACAAGGTCCTGGAAGCAGCCGGCAAGAAGCCGTTAGCTTTCTATGACGCAAGCAACACAAACAAATATCTGGTTGACCAGGGCGGTCTGTGGTCCGCAGCAGCAGCTACCGAGTATATGCAGACGATCCTGTCCCAGTACAGCGAAGCAAACAACAACATGGTTGAGCTTGTTATCGCCAACAACGACGAGATGGCGATCGGATCCGTTACCGCTCTCCAGAACGCCGGCTACAACAAAGAAGGCGCTACTGTGATCCCGGTATTCGGCGTAGATGCTACTGACGCTGCAAAGGACGCGATCGCAGCCGGTACAATGACAGGTACCATCAAACAGGATGCTGAAGGTATGGCCAACACCATCGCCCAGATCACAGCAAACTATCTGACAAGCGCAGAAACATTTGAGGGTGTCGATGCAGCCAACGTAGTAGGAACATGGCGTGTGAATATTCCTTACGCTATGTACACAGGCGAGGAATAAAGTCATCGATGATGCGGCCGCACTTCGGTGCGGCCGTATTTTTTACGCGCGCATCGGCCAGATGAACATGTGCGCATGCTCATGTGGCGGCTGCCGCGGGAAAGAACAGGACCAGAAAAAGGTCCTGTTCTGCGCCATACGGAGATGACGTTTCCAGTATGACGAAACGGCGTATAGCGAAATACTTGAGAATCAGGAGGCGATGATTTGAGTATGAAAGACACAACAAATGCCACTGGATCGGGAAACCAGCCCGTGCTGCTGCGCATGGAGGGGATCTGCAAATCATTCCCCGGCGTAAAGGCCCTGGATAATGTTTCCCTGACGGTCCGTGCCGGGACGGTTCATGCTCTTATGGGCGAGAACGGAGCCGGTAAGTCCACTCTTATGAAGTGCCTGTTCGGTGTTTACAACAAGGATGCAGGCCATATTTACCTGGACGGCAAGGAGGTCAGCTTTAAGACTTCCAAGGAAGCTCTGGAAAATGGAGTGGCAATGGTGCACCAGGAGTTAAACCAGGCATTAAAGCGCAATGTTATGGATAACATGTGGCTGGGCCGGTTCCCGAAGATCTCCAAATGGTGTCCTCTGACCAGTGAATCCAAAATGTACGAGGCCACGAAAAAGCTGTTCGATGAACTGGATGTGAACGTGGACCCGAAAACCGTGATGAGCACCATGCCCGTATCCCAGAGACAGATGGTGGAGATCGCCAAGGCGGTTTCCTATAATTCCAAGGTGATCGTATTTGATGAGCCCACCTCCTCCCTGACTGAGGAAGAGGTAGAGCATCTGTTCCGGATCATCAATATGCTGCGTGACCGCGGCTGCGGGATCATCTATATCTCCCATAAGATGAAAGAGATCTTACGGATCTCGGATGACGTTACCATCATGCGCGACGGCCAGTGGATCGCCACAAAGCCGGCGAAGGATCTGACAATGAACGAGATCATCAAGCTGATGGTAGGCCGAGAGCTTACAAACCTGTATCCGGAGAAGGATAATGTGGTAGGAGAGCCTCTGTTGGAGGTAAAGGGACTGACTGCCGCCTACTCCAAGCTCCGCGACGTATCGTTCGTGGCGAAAAAGGGCGAAGTCCTGGGCATTGCAGGCCTGGACGGCTCCGGACGGACGGAGCTTCTGGAGAATATCTTCGGGATCGCCACAAGAAAAGAAGGCGAGATCTATCTCCATGGCAAACGGGTGATGAACCGCAATGCCAGGGAATCCATAAAAAATAAATTTGCCCTGCTGACCGAGGAAAGACGTGCCACCGGTATTTTCGGGATCCGCGATATCCAGGCCAACACCACCATATCCAGCTTCCAGAGATATAAGGTGGGTCCGTTCCTCAGCGATAAGAAAATGAGCGAAGCCACGGAATGGGGGATCAAGGCCATGCGTACCAAAACGCCCAGCCAGAGGACCCAGATCCGTTCCTTATCCGGCGGAAACCAGCAGAAGGTGATCCTGGCCCGGTGGCTTTTGACGGAGCCGGAGGTGCTCCTTCTGGACGAGCCCACCCGCGGTATCGACGTGGGCGCGAAATATGAGATTTACCAGCTGATCCTTAATCTGGCCAAGGAAGGAAAGACCGTGCTGATGGTTTCCTCCGAGATGCCGGAGCTTTTGGGCGTCTGCGACCGGATCCTGGTTATGTCCGGCGGACAGCTGGCCGGTGAGGTGGACGCAAGAACAACGACGCAGGAAGAGATCATGGCTCTCGCTGCGAAATTTGCATAAGGATAGGAGGAATGAACTGTGGCTGACAATAAAGCAACATCCAAAGCACAGGAATTTAAAGCGCTTTCCAAGAAAGACCAGCAGAGAAAGATTGGGGATCTGATCTTAAACAACGCGATGTATATCATCATTGCCATCGCGATCATTTTCATCACCGTGAAACAGCCCAAATTCATCAGTCTTTCTTCAATTGTAAATATTATTTCCCTGACGGCGGCAAAGCTGCCCATCGCCCTGGGGATCGGCGGCTGTATCGTACTGACTGGTACGGATATTTCCGCAGGCCGTGTGGTAGGTCTGGCAGCGTGTATCTCCGCTTCCTTACTGACCACTGTATTTAAGGTATTCCCCAACATGACATCTGCGATGCCCATTCCGGTGGTGCTTCTGATCGTGTTGGGCGTAGGCGCTGCCGTTGGCTTCGTAAACGGCTTCAGCGTGGCGAAATTTAAGCTGCATCCCTTTATCGTGACCCTGTCCACCCAGCTGATCACATACGGTATCATCCTTATGTACTTAATGAACGGCGTCAACAACGGACAGACCTTAAGCGGACTGACCGACAGCTACCGTTCTCTGATCACAGGAACCTTATTCACCATCGGCGGCGTTGCCATCCCCAGATACGTTCTGTATGCAGTGATCTTGACAGCCGTTATGTGGGTGATCTGGAACAAGACCACCTTCGGAAAGAATATGTTTGCCGTTGGCTCCAACGAGGAAGCAGCCAATGTATCCGGCGTAAACGTGGCCCGTACCATCATCCTGGTATTCATGCTTGCCGGCGTTATGTACGGCATCACCGGTTTCTTCGACGGCGCCCGTATTGCATCTGCCAACGCCAATACAGGTCTCAACTACGAGTGTGACGCCATCGCGGCCTGCGTAATCGGCGGCGTATCCTTCGTCGGCGGTATCGGACGCATCAGCGGCATCGTAGTAGGCGTTCTGCTGCTGCAGATCATCTTCGCCGGACTGAACTTCCTTTCCGTTGACCCCAACATGCTTTACATCATCAAGGGTCTGATCATCCTGGTAGCCTGCGCCATTGATATGCGTAAGTATCTGGTGCGGAAGTAAGAGATGGAAGATAAGAGAGAAAACGGAGGCTCTCCGGAACAGGACAAGGGGCCGGAGAGAGAATTCCGGGGTCTTTATAAATATGTGAAGATCTCAGAACGGTCCTTAAACTGGATCATCATTGTCCTGGGGGCAGCCCTGGTGATCTGCTTTGGGATCGGTTATGCCAACCGTGGATACATGGTGGATTTTGACGCCCGGGGCGGGACTGTGGTGGAGAGCCAGAAGCGGATGTACGGCGATCTGGTGACAGTGCCGGAGGAGCCTGTCCGGGAGGGAAGCGTATTTGAGGGCTGGTATACAGACGAAAATCTGACGATCCCCTGGGATCTGTCAAAGGATACAGTCACCGGTCCCATGACGCTTTATGCCAAATGGCGGGATAAATAAACAAGAAAGTACAGATAAGGCCTCACTGTCCTTCCTGCGCGTTTTGCACAGCGGCGGTGGGGCCTTTGGATTCAAGGAGAAGTACATGCTGACGAGTAAAAAAGTATCCGAATCCATACGCCTGGGTTCGATCCTGATGTTTTCCGGCGGGTTCCTGGACGCGTATTCCTATCTGGTGCGGGGCCAGGTATTTGCCACTGCGGAAACGGGAAATATCGCCCTTATGGGGATCAGCCTGGCCCGGGGAGATCTGGCTGTGGCCGGACGGTATCTGATCCCGGTGGCCGCCTATGCGGCGGGGATCTTTCTGACAGAATGGATCCGTATGCGGGTGGGGGAAAACGGAACGGTCCACTGGAAAGAGGGGATCCTGTGGCTGGAGCTTCTGGTGATGGTCCTGGCCGGATTCATGCCCCAGAAGTGGAATTCTCTGGTGAACTGTCTGATCGGTTTTTCCTGCGCCATGCAGGTAGAAGCGTTCCGGAAGATGCACGGCATGGCCTTTGCCACTACCATGTGTACAGGAAATTTAAGAAGCGGGACCGAGCTTCTGGCCGTGGGGACTCTTGAAAACAACGGTGAGCAGAGGAAGTACGGATTATGGTATTACTGGATCGACCTGGTCTTTGTGGCCGGTGCAGCCGCCAGCGCCCTGCTCTGCCAGGTGCTGGCAGAACGGGCGGTCTGGGTCTGTGCGGCGGCGCTTTTATCGGCCATCCTTTTTATCCGGTATCACCGCAGGATGGCGGAGGTGTGACCGCTGCTTTAGCAGGGCTCTTTTCTGGAGAAAAGGTAAAAGCCGGGATTCCGGTTATCTGTTTCCTTTTCCATCAGCTCCGGGGAGCAGTAGGCAAAGGGAGCGTCCAGGCGCACCTTTCCCTCTCTTCCCGGTTCCTCGTATTTGCCCTCCTTTAAAGACGGATCCAGGACACAGATGCTGTCCTTTCCGGCGGATAAAAGCAGGACGTAGTGGCCGCCGTGGGAAAATACTCCGGTATAGCCTTCCCGGTCTCCGCCCACGTTGGCGATGACGCTGCCGCCGTTCTTTAAGTGCTGCATGGCCTTTTTCACGCGGTTGGTGGTGGAAAAGTCCAGATCGTACAGATCCGCCACCACGGGCCCCAGGATCTTCATATCCGTTCCGGGATGGAGATTGGCCTTATGCTTTAAGGAAAGGGCGATCAGGCGCTTTAAGGAAATGGTCTTTGTGGTGAGACGGTCCACCATCATAGCCAGGGAGCAGAGGCCGCAGCCCGCCTCCTTAATGGAGAGATCGTGGAAGCGGCTGCCCTCGGTGGCGGCGTCGGTGGGATACGGGATATCTGGATGATCCAGCTGATTTAAATATTTCATAAGGTCCTCCTTTGTAAGAGTATGTATGGTTATATTATGAGTTTTGGAGACAAAAATGTCAAGACCTCCGGAAGAGTATCACTTTTTTCAGCATAGATGGGGGAAGGTGTTGATTCCTGGAGGAAATATGTTTAGAATAAAAGGATGGAGGAACCGGAGTATGGAAATAGTCAGAGGAAGATCAGTCTTAAAAAGAACTGCGGTGGGAAGGCTCCAGTACTATGAGAAAGAAGAACCGAGAATCACGCAAGGGGCTTTGCCCAAAGACCAGTTGAAGAAAGCAATCGACGAATTTCTTTTGAAACAGAATAACGAAGCTAAATAAACTAATTTCGATTTTTTCTTGATATGCAACTACCCTCTATCAGCATTCTAATGACTGACAGAGGGCAGATTCTTTTATAAACTTTCCTTTATCTACCAATATTGCATCAGATTAAAGACTAACGGATATATATGACATAAAAAACATCGCAAGACCTGTCACCATCTTTGTTGTTTCATCACGAATCCTTCAAAGAAGTCATCCCGATAACTATTCCCGATAGCAATCTCATACGACTTGATAAATATATCATTATTGTCGAACGAATCGATATGGGCTGTATTGACTATATACGATTTATTGACCCGTAAAAAAGAGTCCTTCGGCAACAAGTCAAAGACCGCTTTCAGACTCATACGGGTGATGATGCGTTGTTCGCCCAACTGTAGAATTACATAATCTTTCAAGCCTTCTACAAAAAGGATATCAGAGAAGTTGACCTTGAAGTATCTGCGTTCCGCCTTTACAAAGAAATACTCGGCAGCCACAATCGTTTCAATGGCTTCCTTTTCCTCCTGTAATAATAAAGAATGATAAGACTGCGCCTTCTCAACCGCCTTCTGAAAGCGCTCCGCCTCCACCGGCTTTATCAGATAATCAATTGCGTCCACTTCGTAGCTATCCAGTGCATACTCCGTATAGGCAGTGGTAAAGATTACCAATGTCCGTTTGGAAATGGTACGGGCAAACTCAATTCCCGTAATGCCGGGCATTTGAATATCCAGAAAGACAAGGTCTACTACGTGCTGCTCCATAAAGTCGGAAGCCGTGGCGGCACTGTTAAAACTTCCCACCAGCTGAAGACATTCCGCCTCCTCTATCAGCAATTTCATAGCCTCCCGTGCCAATGGTTCATCGTCTACAATAATACAATTCATAACGTTATACATAAAGTTACCATATACCGATTTTCATTCTCTATCTGCTCCAATTCATAACGGTCGGGATATAACAATCCTAATCTACGCTGAATATTCGCAAGCCCGATTCCTCCTACCTTGTTGCTGACAGCAACCGCCGGCATCGTATTTTCACAACGGAACTCCAACCGATTCTCTTCTACCTTAAAAGAAAAATGTACAGACGAAGGATGCTCGCTATCAAAACTATGCTTTACCGCATTCTCCACAAACGGGATAAACAATAACGGCTGAATCCAGATGGAGTCAATATCCCCTTCCTGCTCCATTGTAAACTGAAAATGATCCCGGCGTATCTTTTCCAGATTCAAATAGTCGTTCAGAAAACGGATATCCGAGGCTAAAGCAACCCTTTCGCGCGAACTGTCATTTATCTGGTACCGCAGCAAATCTTCCAGTTTGAAAAGAACTTTGGAAGCCTCTTCCGGATTCCGCTTTATCAGTACATTGGCGTTGTTCAGCATATTGAACAGAAAGTGCGGATTAATCTGGCTCTTAAGGAACTTCAATTCCGATTGCAAAGTGGTAGATTCCAGCTGATCAATGCGCAGATTATGACGCAGCCAATGAGTGAACAATGAAATAGCCGCCGAACCTGCGGTGACAAAACCCATAGTAAGTATCCCCGAAAAGGTGTTGATGAAAGTGGCAAATCCATCGGGATTCCTGACAGGCAAAATAACTTCAAAAAGCATTCCCTGCGTAACTGAAAGGAAAAGGATGACCACTAAGTTGGTAACTATCGCAGCTAGAACATAACCACCCAAACGGTTCTTTAACAGAAAAGAAGGAACCAGAATATACAGATTAGTATATATCACCGCATTCATAGACAAGAAATAGACCAGACAGCCTCCAAAGCGTTTCAAGAGAGAGACCACCTGCAAAGGCTCGTACCAAAAAACATTGATTGTAATCAGCAGAACAGCCACCTGCAAGAGGATATGTCTGTATATCCTGCAATGAGGACTCAGCAGAAAAACGGTGACACTTCTGCTGTTCATGGTTCCGTCACCGGGATTCCTGTCGAGCGTATTTTTATCGTTTGTACTTATTCTCATTATTCCCCTCCATTCAGTTCCAGTCTTATACATTCCATGGTAAAAGATAGTCCGTAGCGGTCGCCATACAATAAGTCCAGCCTTTGTCTGATCCGTTCCAGTCCCCTGTTTACGGAGAGATTAAGTTGCGGACACATACAAGTGAATACAATCGTACCCTTCTCCGCTTTCAGATGGATGTCCAAAGAGACAGGAATCGATATCTGCTGTTCGTGCGTCAACTCCACGATATGCTGCACAAAAGGAATGAAGAGCAGAGGAGGAACCAGCTCCCTGTTTACCTCCCCTTCCGAAGTAAACTGATAGCGGAATTGCGGAAGGGAGCTTTGCTCCAATGTCAGATAGTTGGTAAGGAAGACGATTTCACTGCTGAGCAATACTTTTTGCCGGCTGCAATCATATAACTGATAGCGCAGCAACTGGCTCAGCTTCATCAACATCTTCGAAGCCTTTTCCGGCTCGGTCAATGTCAGTTCACCCGAATGATGCAACGTTTTGAAAAGAAGTTCGGGGCTGACCTGCTCTTTGAGCTGTTCCACTTCGGACAGTACATGCGCCTTTTCCATCTGTGAAACACGCTGATTCTCAATCATCCATTCTTTCAGAAGCAAAGTCATCGTTCCTCCTATCATGCAAAGCGTTGACAGCATAAAAGAAGAAATGTAGTCCATCAGCATGGGAACCGAGAAATACGATCCCCGCGCATGAAGCTGCGGCCAATGGGAGTAAGCAAGGTATTCTATGACCATCTGTATCAGCAGCGCAATGACCATTGCCACAGACAGCACCGACAGATAGGTCATATAATGCCTTTTCAACAAATATTTCGGGAATAACCAGAAAAGGTTCAGACAAATAACGCCAACGTATGTGAGCATATATATAAACGTGAACACATAAATCCATACGCCCAGTATATCCCGATAGTCCATAAAAATGATGAAGACCTGATTGAAGGAGATAGTACCCAACACCATGACAAGTATCAGATACCGCATCCATCGGAATGCCGTACTTACGAGCAATCTATATAAAAAGGCCGATTCGTTGCCTGTTGCAGTTGTTTCAGTTGCCATATGCTTCATTGGGTACGAAGATAAAACATTTTCCGTTATGGTCTCTATACCGGATATCTAAAATTCAAGCTTATAACTCACATTAGTCAGGACGGTAGAGCCGTCGGTTGCATCTATCTTTCCGGTTTTCACGTTATACTCATGTCCGTAGTGCTCTTTCGTGCCCATAAAATTCAAGCCCTTCACAGCAAATTCATGAGATACTTTTTTCTTGTTGATGCGGTAGCTGACGGTATAATTGCCGATCAACATGGGCGAATACTGTTTGGAGAATGCCTTCCTTTCGTCGTACTGCACTTCCTTGTCCGGATGCTTCATGGTTGCTTCCATGTCAATCGGGGAATAGCGGTCGCCGCCCTGCAAGGTCAGTTTCAGGTTGATGCTAAGAATATTCTGTTTGTTGCGTCCCAACATCCACTCCTTGCCGATCAGTCCGTTGATGACATAGTTGCGGTTGAACTTCGTGTTGTACCATACACCGTCTCCGCCACGGTAACGGGAGTCGAACAACGAACCGGAGATCATGTAATAAAGTCCTTTTTCCAGGAAGCGTTCGAGGGTTATGTCAATCCCGATATTCCGGCCTCTTCCTTTGTTGACAAGCGCATCTTCTACATAAAAGTCGGAGCGGTTGAGTACGGAATAGGAACTGTCCGCCATTACCGGTACATCGTGCAGGAACTGTACATATGGTTCTATTTTCAGATTCATGCGGTCCGAAATCTTGTAGCCGAAAGACAGCATGATGTGTTGCGCCTTGGTGAAGTCGAGGTTCTTGTTGACGGATTGATTTCCCGTACTCTTCGTTTTCACAAAGTAGACGTCCATTTTCTCCATCCGGCTGTATATGCCGTAAGCTAAAGCAAAGGTCGCTTTTGGGGTAGCCTGCCATTTCAGTCCGGCACGGGGTTCGACAGACCATTTATTATTCAGCGTCAGGTATTGTCCGTAGATACCGGCATTGAGAGTCCAACGGTCACTCAGTCCGACAGAAGAACTATTGTAAGCAGAAATCAGACTCGTATTGCCATCTCCCTTCGATACCGTTTCCAGCAGCTGAGCTTCGTATGGAGCTATGGCAAGGTTCATGTCATAAAACATGGCAGTATAAGTGAATCCTGTCTTATTGGTAAAGCGGTTACTGAATTTACGGTTGAAGGTGCTGGTCAGTATCAGGTTGGTATGCCTTGATTCAAGGTCCATATAAGGAGTCGATTCCAACGCATGATTGAACATGGAAGCGCCTCCGTCCAACTGCGAGTAGGTAGCGGCAACGGTTGTTTTCAGCGATGCGTCACTATTGAAAAAGTAACGGTGACTGATACCTCCGGCAGCCATATACTGCTTGTCACGTGATTCGCTGCGGTCGCCCAGATATTCCCATTTCTCAGGGTTCCTCTCCATGTCACTCTTAAATTTGTCAATCAGGCTGGTTCCCCATACCGAGAAAGTCCCGGCCATCTTTGTGGGAAAGTTCAGTTTGAAGTTCAGGTCCTGATAGTCCATCGTTCCACCGTCAAGATTCAGTAATCCTGTGGTAGAATAACGATAATTAAAGATATACGAGGCTTTATGCTTCTTGCTCAAAGGACCTTCGGAAGCAACGTCAATTCCCATGATTCCCACTTGGATCGTGTTTTCGTTCTTTTGATTGTTACCGTTGCGCAACTTCATGTCGAACACGCCGGACACTGCATTTCCATATTCAGCCGGAAAAGCTCCGGTGAAGAAATCGGAATTTCCAAGTACCTGTGAGCTAAGGGAAGAAAGGATTCCTCCACCCAAGGTGGCAATATCCGCAAAGTGATTCGGATTCGGGATTTCTACATCCTCCAGCCTCCATTGCAACAGATGAGGTGCATT
>OHAS01002605.1_pt1 | contig 12783 bp, 9 predicted proteins | sample 1577131 | NCBI WGS metagenome assembly OHAS01 (sample SAMEA3541566, study PRJEB24748) | human gut metagenome | biome: human gut; feature: human-associated habitat; material: faeces | place: China | collected 2012
CCAGGGGAGGTTCATGATGGACCTCCCAGAAGGACTCACTCTATCGGAGATTTAATACAGAGAAAGAACAGTAGTAGAGTTACTTCTCAGAATCCGTAAGATCGTTGATTTGCTCAGAAAAAAGTGATGTGTTGAGAAGATCGGATGGTGTGATCATTAATGCGTCTGCAAGATTGAATAGTGTCTCCAAGGAAAAGCTTCTGATCATGTTAGGTGCTTCAATAGCGCTTAGATGAGAGCGGCTCATATTAGCCTTCTCTGCCAGTTGATCCTGAGACATACCACGTAATTTGCGCAGAGTTGAAATTGCAATACCAAGCTGGATAAAACGGTCTCTGTTCTTAAAGCTAACGCCTTCCTTACTCATAAAAATGCCGCCCCTTTCTGGATAAAATTATATCTTGCCCGGCATTTTTTATCCGCTCTATAAAAAGAGCTATTGACTTAGTTATAGAGCATTATATAATTAAAAAGAGCAGAACGACGATTTATAAAGCGAGATGAGATAGCGGCGGAAGACGTTATTGAATCACAAGGCTGGAAAAACAAAAGGAGATTTCCGCAATGCGAAAATCTCCTGAGCTACAACAGATTACCAAGTCATTTTCATGGAGTTTGCCACTCTGCTACAAAAAAGAAGGAAAAGCCCTGCATGGCAAGGCTTTTCCCGATTTGGTACCGTCCGATAACACCGATTTTTGACTGCGCACAGATTACATCCCTGCAGCATTCAGCTTTTGCATATTGTCCCTTTTCAATTCCAACGAAGAATGCACGTATCGATCCAGCGTGATTGTGACAGAGGCATGGCCCAGGATTTCGGACAGCGATTTGATCTCAAAGCCGACCTCAACGGCACGTGTCGCAAATGTGTGCCGAAGTGTATGAAAATGCACCCCCTCCAGGCCGCATGCCTGCGTGTACTTCTCCAATCGATACTGCAATACCCGTGGCTCCATGAATGCGTCCGTTCCGGTCAAAACATATGCGGCTGAACTTTTCGGCTTCATGTGCCTGCAAAGCCCAGCCACGTATTCCGTCATAGGGATCGTTCGCACGGAGGTATCGCTTTTGGGTGGACCGATTACGATTCTCGTTCGAGCATTCTGTGATACGCTGGTGTCACGCAACCTTTGCAGCGTCTCTACAATTTTGATTGCTTTATCTCTTGTAGAAACATATTCCCAACGCAGTGCGCAGAGTTCGCCAATTCGGATGCCTGTACACAACGCCAACAAGATACCGAATCTGCATGGATCCAAATCGTTTTGCAGATATGAAATGAAGCGTTCCTGCTCCTCTCTGGACAAAACACGCATTTCCTTTTTTCCTATCTTCGGATAGTTGATTTCCACCACGGGAAAGTTTCCTGTGACCTTTGAAGCTGTGAACTTTAATATCCCGTGCAGAACGACCAGAATATCATGTACAGTCTTTGGTGCCAGCTCATCTTCAATCTGCAACTCTTTGATGAAATCGTCCATCAGTTCCGTAGTAAATCCCAACGGGTAGCACTCGCCAAGTTTGGGAATAATATGCTTTTCAACTACCGTGCTGTACTTGATATACGTTGATTCTTTCACTCTACATTTCTTTACGTGAAGCCACCCTATACAATAGGTGAAAAACAGATTTCGAGTCTTAGATGTTGGCAAGGGGTTTCCACTTGCTAATGCTGCTTTGCACTTTTCTGCTTTTTCTTTGGCCTCACGATATGTTTTTCCATAGCAGTATCCATACTTGATTTTTCCAGATAGCTCGCGTCCTTTGCTATAGCGAGCTTCCCAGCGACCATCCCGCCGTCTGAAGATATTCTCACCCTTTGCCATTTCATAATTCCTCCTTGTGCAGTGATCATATTGGGTGTGGATCTTATTTTAAATCCATCCAGACTGCCGGTTTGACTGCGCTAAACTTTAAAATCAAGGTATTTCTTCGACAAATATTGCCGTGCGCTGATAAAATCACACTTTTTCTTCCATTTCGCTGCTGAGACAATTGCATTTCAATGTGCAATATGCTATAATACGGAAAAAATAGGGTTTAGCCTTCCCGTGGAGTGGCAAACTCCATGAAATTTCCGATTGTGGATCAGCAAATCATTCGCAGTAATAAAAATGATTTGCTTTTTTCTTGGACACAACATAGTGGGCACTCACTCAGTAATAACATCATGTACCATAAATGAGGTAATCGAATGAAGAGGGAACGGAATGCAAAGCAAGCTTTTATTGAGGGGACAATTCGTGTTGTGGCCAGAGATGGATTAGACAAAACGACAACGAAAGCAATCGCAACAGAAGCTGGCCTGAGCGAGGCATATATCTATCGCTGTTTTGAGAGCAAAGAGGCGCTGCTGTGTGCTGCCTTCCACATGGAAGATGTCGCTTTCGCATATTTTCTCAAGCAAAACCTCGTGGGCATGCATATACAGAATACTCCATGGAAGGACAGAGCGTTTCAACTGTGGTCAGCAAGCTGGAGGTTCATTCTTGGAAGGAGGGACGACTGCCTCTTTTACCTTCGATACTACTACTCTGCGAATTGCCGCACTTATGCATACGAGGAGCATCTCCAATGTTTTCAGGAGCTATTTGCAGCGGTGGAGCAGACTTTCAAACCGGAAGCCAATGTCAACATGCTACTTCATCAGGTTTTTGACACGATGCTGTCTTTTGCTGCAAGAGTGCTTGGCGGTGAAATGCCGGATGATGATGCGACCACACAGTGGGCATTTGAACAGATATACAGCTTTGTTGTACCTAACGTTCGTGAAGAGCTTTTGATCTCATCTGGCTCAACACCGGCCTGACGGTGCAGCTACTTTAAGAGTGTAGGGATGTGGGATATATGGCGTCAACAGCGACCGGCTGCTTGGCAGAGAAAAGCTCTGCCGATGTGATCATTCAGATAGCAAAGCCTGTACTGCGGCAGAAGAAGCTGTTTCTGGTAACGAAGCGTGTTTTTGACATAGTATGCTCTTTTTTGGGCCTGCTGATTTTGGCAATCCCGATGATGATCATTGCACTGATTATCACCATAGACTCGCCAGGCGCTCCGATTTTTAAGCAGGAGCGGCTCGGCATCAATGGAAAGCCGTTTATGATCTATAAATTCAGATCCATGCGCCTTGATGCGGAAGAAAACGGCCCCCAGTGGGCGGATGAACAGGATCCAAGATGTACGCACTTTGGCCAAATCCTTCGGCGCACTCGGCTGGACGAGCTTCCCCAGCTCTATAACATCTTGCGCGGCGACATGAGCTTCGTCGGCCCGCGGCCGGAGCGTGCCTATTTCTACAGAGAATTTGAGAAATATATTCCGGGCTTCTCCAACCGCCTGCTGGTCACGCCGGGGCTGACCGGGTATGCACAGGTAAACGGCGGATACTCACTAAAACCGGAAGAAAAAATCATCTACGATATGGAATACATTGAGCGCCAATCCATCATCCTTGATATCAGGTGCCTCTTAAAGACTGTACATATCGTTTTTTCTTATGAGGGTGCCAGGTGATATTTGCGCGTTGGTGTTCTTAAACCAGAAAAAGTAAGAGAGATCGTGAAAAAATGAAACGTGACATCCTTTTCCTCTGCCAGTTTTTCTATCCAGAATATAACTCCTCCGCAACACTCCCTTTTGATACTGCCAGTTATTTGGCGCAAAACGGATACTCTGTCGGTGCCTTGTGCGGCTACCCAAGGGAATATAACACCAGCGGTGAGGTTCCAGTTAGAGAGACGAAGGATGGCGTTTCCATTCACCGGCTTCACTATATGCAGCTCAGCCGACACAGTAAACTCGGAAGACTGATTAACTATTTTTCTTTTACACTCTCGGTCTTGCTCCATATTTTCGAAATTAAGGACTACCAAACGGTCATTGTCTATTCGAATCCACCGGTGCTTCCCATCGCCGTAATTTTGGCCAATAGACTCTTTAAAACGAAAATCATTTTTGTGTCCTACGATGTTTATCCGGAAGTTGCCTACGCTTCGGGCAGTCTGAGAGAAGGCAGCACCGTTTCAAGCGTGATGCGGCGAATAAACAGAAGCCTCTTCCAACGCGCTGAATCCGTCGTTGCTTTGACCGATGAGATGCGGGAATACCTTCTTGACCATCGCCCTGAGCTTTCTGCGGATCGCGTTTTCACCATTTCCAATTGGGCGCATGAAGCAGCAGCTGGCAGTAAGTCCACAGCACGAACTGAACTGGGATATACAGATGAGGACTTTATCGTTGCCTACTTTGGCAATATCGGTATCTGTCAGGATGAAACAGCCTTGATTCATGCAATGAACCAATTGGCGGATCACACGAATATCAAATTTTTAATTGCCGGTCACGGAAACAAGATGCCATCAGTTCGACAGGCGGCAGAGCGGCTTCCCAATGTCAGAATCTGCGATTTCCTTACCGGAACTGCTTTTGAGCATGCGGTCGCTGCCAGTTCCTGCGGTATTGTCAGTCTCGAACAGGGGCTGACCGGTATGTGTGCCCCCAGTAAATATTATAGCTATCTCCAGGGCGGTTTGCCGATTCTGGCTGTTGCGGAACAGAGCTCCTACTTATCAAAGGATGTTTTGTATTCTGAAATCGGGCTATGTTCAGATGTAGGAAATGGTGTGCAACTCACCCAGAATATCTTGCAATTGTATCAGGACCCGGAACTGTGCAAAAAAATGTCCGGCAATGCAGTGAGACTATACACGGAAAAGTATGCAAAGGGCATCGGCCTGAACAAGTATGCCGCCTTGTTCAAGAACGTATTACGCACGGCCAACTAAGGAATTGCTTTTCATGAAATACCTATTCATTAACTCTGTCTACGGATTTGGAAGTACAGGCAGACTTATCGCAGATAAATGTGAACAGCTCAAAAACGAAGGACATGAATGTGCTGCTGCATATGGAAGAACATGTGCAGATAACGGTGCGGCACAATTGATTCGAATTGGCACAAAGTCGGATCATCTGTTTCACGCAGGAATTACGCGCTTATACGATTTGAATGGGTATGGCTCCAGAGCGGCAACACAGCGATTGCTTTCACAAATCGAGCATTTCCGGCCTGATGTGATTTGGCTGCACAATCTGCATGGCTACTATTTAAATATTGAACTGCTCTTCAAATGGTTGAAAAAGCATCCTCAAATCAAAATCCTTTGGACGCTTCACGACTGCTGGGCATTTACCGGACACTGCGCTCAATTTAGCGCAGCAAAATGTGACCGCTGGAAATCCGGCTGCGGAGATTGTCCACAGTTGAAGGCATATCCCAAAACATATGGGGCGGATCATACACAGAGGAACTACCGGCAGAAACAGGCGTGTCTTACTGGCCTTGCGAACTTGACAATCATTGTTCCATCGAAATGGTTAGCCGGGGTAGTGAAGCAAAGCTTCTTAAAAGAATACCCCGTTGAGGTATTACATAATCAGATTGATAAAAGCCTGTTCAAGCCAACGCCAAGTGGTTTCCGAAAGCAATACGGATTGGATGGGAAAACAGTTGTTCTGGGTGCAGCCAGTGTTTGGGATAAGGAGAAAGGACTGCTCGATTTTTGTCGGCTGCGGGAAAAACTGGACAGCAGATTTGCAATTGTCTTGGTTGGCGTGACGGAAAAGCAAAAAAGGAAGCTCTTGCCGGGGATCTTGGCTCTGCCCCGTACAGCCAATCCTGGAGAGTTGGCCGAAATATACAGTGCGGCAGACGTGTTCGTCAATCCTACGCACCAGGATACATACCCGACGGTGAACTTGGAAGCCAGAGCCTGCGGAACGCCAGTCATCACCTATGATGTAGGTGGCAGCCCTGAGAGTGCAGGTGGAAAGTACATTGTAAAAGAAAATGATATTGACGGGCTGGCAGAGCAAATTTACAAACTGACGGAACGAGAAGCGGTGGAGCTATCTGTATGATTATTTTGGGGCCATTATTCCCGGAGGAACGGGAACAGGAAATTATATCCGCATCAAAACGAGGTGTCTCCAATGCAGCGAATAACTTTCAATGGAATTTAATCAAGGGAATCCATGCGAATACAGATGAACCGCTGATTGTTATCAATGCCCTGCCGGTTGGAACATGGCCTAAAAACTTCAAAATCTTTCGCCTGAAAGATACAGACTGGTCCTGTGGGAATATAGTCGGCCATGAGGTCGGCTGTTGGAATATCCCGCTCGTAAAACAATTCATACGAATGAGGAAGGTACGAGCGTGGCTGAAGAAGTATCCATATGAATCAGAACTCCTGATTTTCACAGCATATCTTCCATTTTTGTGGGCTGTCAATAAACTGAAGCCCGAATACAGGGTAACAGCGGTGATTACGGATATTCCCGAGTTTTATGATATGCACCAGGTTTCTGCATTCAGGAGATTCTTGCGGAGAATCCACTGCAAAGTTGGTTATCACTTTATGGTAAGAGTAGATCGTTTCATCCTCCTGACGAAACAAATGGCTGTGCCTTTGCATGTAGGCAATCGCCCATACCTCGTGATGGAGGGAATGTGCGGGGATGTTGCAGATGAACCGCCGGTTTCAAAGCCTCAACCATTTTCAATGCTATATACAGGACGGTTGAACCGGCGCTATGGCCTTGAATTACTCCTTCAAGCGATGAAGGAATTGCATGATCCTGACATTGAATTGTGGCTGTGCGGCTCCGGCGAAATGGAGGAAGAAATTCGTGCATATGCTGCTCAAGATCCCCGTATTCGCTTCTTCGGCTTTTTACCGCATGAGGAAGCGGTACAGCTGCAGAAGCAAGCAACCGTGCTTGTCAACCCCAGAACCAATCAGGGTGAATACACGAAATACAGCTTTCCCTCCAAGACTATGGAGTATATGGCATCGGGCCGTCCGGTCATGATGTTTCGCCTGGACGGGATACCCGGAGAGTATGATCCATTCTTAACGTATATTCCAGAGGAGAGTGCTGCTTCCATTCGGGACACAGTGGAATCTCTCAGAAAATTAAGTCCATCAGAGCTGGATGAGATGGGTGTGAGAGGAAGAGAATTTGTGCTGAAGAATAAAAATCGAAATGTGCAAATGCGCCGGGTCCTGGACTTCATTCATAAGGAGCAAAGCAACGGATGACAATTGTACCTCTGTTCCTGCTGACGCTCGGCGCGATCAATTGGGGATATGCATATCCGCTGGTGTTCCTGTTTGTAGCTCTGCTGCGGCAGCGAATGCTTGGCAGAGAAATCTATTTTAACTTCTTGTATGCGCCAGGCTTTTGGCTGCTGCTGTCTGCAGGCATGACATATGCCTTGATTGGAATGCGGACGATCTCAGGTGTGTACCACCATGGAGTTCTGCCAGTCGTCGCATTCGCGATCGGTTGGCTCATTGCTGAGGGAAGTTCTGATAAACAAATCCGAGATGGCATTTTGGCGCTGGCAGCCGGATTTGGAACTTATGCAACCTTGAATATGCTGGCCAACATCGGAAATAACCGATACCGCTTGATCGATTTCTGGACAGGTACATATCGAGCTGCAACGGGATCCGGCGCACTAAATACGTCGCCGATCTCAGTTGCCCCCTATGCGGTGAAGTTCGAGAAAAGGCTCCCGGTAAAGATCATGTTCCTTGCGTTGTTTTTTGCCACAATTCAGTACATGTTCATGCTGGGAACACGAACACAATTTGCAATTCTTCTGCTGATCGTGATTCTTGCCGCACTGCAATTCGCATACAGCGAGCAGGGCATTGCCGGAGTTTTGAAATGTATTGGAATCATGGCTGTTATCAGCCTGATTGCGTTTCTGCTCTACCATTTCAATGTCTTGTCCATAAGGGACTATATCCTGAGTACAAATTTGGCGGCGCGCTATGAGCGGCGGGCATCCTTAGAGAATGCAGATTCTTTCCGCTTTCAAAGCTTTTGGATCGGATTGCGTGAATTGATTCAGTACCCGATGGGCGGCCGAGCCAGTCAGGTATATCGCCATAACATGTGGTTGGATGTTGGCAGAGTTTCAGGAATCATTCCATTTTGCTTATTGCTGGTTTACTCCATAAAAAACTTCGCCAATGTGACGGTGATATGGAAGAACACCAAAATCCTTCCGTCACTGCGATACCTTCTTCTGTTCCTGTATATCGGCGCATATGTCAATTGCTTTGTTGAACCAATTTGGGAAGGTGCATTGAACTTCTTCCTTGCTTTGTGCGTGGTGGATGGAATGGTCAGTGCAATGATGAGGAGATTAGAGAATGACCCCACTCCAGAAGAAAGTGTTTCAGATACTTCAAATCTTCACACAGATCTGTGATCAGCTGCAGTTGAAATACTTTTTAGTATGCGGCAGTGCGCTTGGGGCGGTTAAGTATGGCGGCTTTGTCCCTTGGGATGATGATGTCGATGTCGCGTTATTCCGCAATGATTATGAACGCTTCTGCAAGGAAGCTCCGGCTTCGCTTCCGGAACAGCTCTTCCTTCAAAACTTTCAATCAGATCCTGCATTTCCCGCAATCTACAGCAAGCTGAGAAATTCAGAAACGACCTGCATTGAGGAAAGCGTTGCGGCACTTCCAATCAACCATGGAATCAGCATTGACATTTTTCCTCTGGATGGTTACCCGACAGATAAAAAAGAACAGGAACGACTGGAACGTAAGAAAGCTTGGTTTGTCAGAAAGCTTTCCATTCCCTGCGTTCGTCCTGAGCGATGGAAGGAAGCGGTTGTGAATCCGCTGCGAGCTTTGGGTTTTGGTAAAAATACCGCACAAACTGCTGCGGCCTATACAGCATTGATCTCTGCATGGCCGACAGAATCTTCGAGTGTCATCGCAAACCACGGAAATTGGCAAGGACGCTTGGAATACCACAGAAAAGAAATATATGGCGATGGCAGCTACGGCATATTCGAGGGGCTTCCTGTTCGGCTTCCGGCAGACTGTGATGCGTATCTGAAGCAGAAGTATGGTGACTATCAGCAAGATCCACCGCCAGATAAGCAAATAAGCCATCACAGATACTTGAAATTAGATACCGAGCATCCATTCACGGAATACTTGTGATTTTAGGGAACACGCCCTGAAGAATATAGCAAAATCAAAAACAAAGGAAGGTTATGGGATGAAAAGAAAGACACCAGTCAAACTGATAGGCTATTTGTTATGCGTTGCACTTTTGTGTGGCCTGTTGGCCGGATGCGGCAATGACAAAGTGCAGGAAGATCAGAAGGATAATGGTCCTGCAGATACGATTCCAGAAGATGTAGTCGTTCATACGGACTATGGTGATCTGCATTATCCGGATCGTTGGCAGGAGTATGTTACCATTCGCCAGGAGCAGAACGGCAACACGATTGCGGTTACCTTTGAAACCAAGAGCGGAGAAGAAACCTATGAATTGTTCAAGGTTTTAATTGGTGATGACAGCAGTGAGGTTGTCGGCAGCCTGACGGATGACACGGGAACCCAGCGAAATGTTTATCTGCATGTTGAGGAACTGCCTGCCGATTCTGGCTTGGAAGAGACAGAGCAGACTCGCTTCTACGCAATGCAGGAGGACTTAAATTATCTGATCGATAATTTAAAATAAATGTAAGGAGAAACTGACATGGCGAGAGGAACGATGAAAAGGTATCTGTCAATGTGCCTTGTCGTCGTCATGCTGCTGACAACGCTGTTGCCTGTTGGCGTGTATGCGGCAGATGACTCGGCAATTAAGGATACCGCCACAAACTACGAAGAACCTGTTGCATCTGAACTCGAGGATGTCTCCATTGAACTGGAAGACCAGAAAACGGAGCAGGCGGATGACACATCTGCCGACACTGAGATTTCAGACTATGCGACATTCCTTTCCTGCTTCAAGGTTCTGGAAGGCTATGCCCAGACCTATGCGGAAGAAAATGCCGGTGAGAATGTCAATGCGCTGATCATCAACTATATCCGTACAGGCGTGGAGCGGTACACCTCCGGCACTTGGGAAATGGTCTGCGGCAAGGAGAATACTGCCTTTACCGCCTATGTTTCCGAGCAGGATACCGCGAACAATACCTCGGCTTCTGCACTGAAGAACTTGGGCAACTTCACGTTGCCCAATGGCAATAAAGTTGACCTTGGCCATGTGTTTGGCGCAATGGATGTGGCCAATTACGCCAAGGTGCAGGGCATGACGGATGCTGCTGTTCAGGCTCGTGCCGACATGGGCAGTTGGGCAGGTGACATCGCGGACATGATGTTCTGCGCTGAGAATGTGGACATCCCCGAGAAGGTGGATACCACGGAGACGGACGTTGACATTCTGGCTGCCAACATTCGTACAAAATACCTCGGCGTGGATTACGGCACACTCAACAGTGTGGATCACTCCTTCACTGATACGGACCTCTATGGCGACATGGATGCGTTCTATCTCACAACGGAGATGAACCGCGGCGGTGTGGCGTTGAGCACGATCATCGAGAATTACTTCACCGCAGGGCTTACAGACGCAAGCCGCGCTTCCTACTTCCTGACCAACCGTCTGGGCGGCATGGTCACCAAGGACGGTATCCGGAGCAAGGTTCTGAGCACTTATACCGGGAATACCCTGATCGGTGCGCTGGAGAGCTCCTATTCTCTGACCGACCTTTCCAACTATGAGACGCTGCGTAAAGCGTGCTGCTACGCTTTTGCAGATTATCTCTTTGACCTTGCGGGCGACCCCAACGGTACCGACCCGGTCGACCCTGATCCGGATCCCGAACCTGACCCGGAGCCGGGTGACGCGTACTACTCTGTGTTCTCTTCGGATACGACAACGGTCGCTCCCGGCGTGACGCAGACGATCAACTATGCGCTAACCAAGGACGACAAGCAGATCGTTTACTACATTGCGACCGCTGATATCGCCCGGGAGGATGTGAGCATCCACGCCAATTATCATGCCAACGATCCGAGCCAAGGCTGGGCCATGTCCCGCGTATCTGACCAGATGGCGGCAGCCCAGAAGCGTCACTCCGATCCGTCCGACACGGCGAACTATGTGGAGCATTACAATGCCGTGGTCGGCGTCAATGCAGACTTCTACAACATGACCACCGGTGCCCCCAGCGGTGCTTTGGTCATGGAGGGTGTCGAATACCACAGCGGCGCATCGGCGAACTTCTTTGCGATCCTGAAGGATGGAACCGCCATGATCGGCAGCTCCAGCGATTACGCAGCCTATAAAGACCAAATCCAAGAGGCTGTCGGCGGCAGCGTTTATCTGGTCAAGGATGGAAAGTCCGTCGTGACCAGCGCAGCAGACTATTATAACAGCCGTCATTCCCGCACCTGTGTGGGTATCACCGCTGAGGGCAAGGTTGTCCTGATGGTGCTGGACGGTCGTCAGGAACCCTTCTCCGCTGGCGGCAGTGCTGAAGAACTGGCACAGATCATGCTGGACGCAGGCTGTGTGACCGCAATCAATCTGGATGGCGGCGGTTCCACTACCTTCGTAGCGAAGCAGGAAGGCAGCAATACGCTCACGGTTGTGAACCGTCCTTCGGATGGTTATGAGCGTTCCGTTAGTTCCTCTCTGATGGTGGTCTCCACGGCCCCTGTCTCTACGGAGTTTGATCATGCCCTGATCACCTCTGCTTATGATTACTTGACGAGCGGCGCCGCAGTCCGCTTGATCGCTTCCGGTGTCAGTGTGTCCGGCAGCGCGGCGGAACTCCCCGCCGATATCACATGGAAGTCCGCAGATGAAACCATCGGTACCGTCTCTGAAGCTGGTGTTTTCACCGCCGTCAAGAAGGGCAGCGTGGTAATTCAGCTCCTGTCCGGTGACACGGTGATCGGCAGCAAGACGCTTACCGTGGTCGAGCCGAATGGCCTGAAATTCTCCAAAACGAGCATCAACGCCATTTACGGAGATTCGGTACGCCTTCCTCTGGTTGCAACCTATAACGAGAATCCCGTCGCTGTGTGCGCAGGCGATATCACATTTGAACTGAGCAACAGCGCAGCAGGTACTGTGGAAGCTGCGAACAATGGCTTTGCCTTTACCGGCAGCGAGGAGTCCGGTCTGCGCAATGTGACCATCACGGCCATGATCACGCGGGACTACTCTATCAGTGCTACGATCAAGGTCGCCATGTATAGTGCCAATCAGGCGATTTTCGACTTTGACAACGCTACAAGCGGCGACAGAACCTTCGCATGGACAAGAGATGTCTCCAATGCGGAATACCTCCCCGGCGGCGACGGCGAGACAGACCGCTATCATGTGATCGATCCCAGCCAGCCCATGAATGTCACCTATGTCTTTGGACTGGATATGATGACGATCAAGGTACCTGAAAAGCTGGAGCCGCTTCTGTCCATGGTTGCTGGCGGCGATATTTCCGGCATTACAGCTTGGGATCTGCTGCTCCAGCTGGCGGAGCGCGTAAGCTCGAAGACCGAGGTAACAGTGAAGTTCCAGTTTGACCAGAATGTCGCTGTGGACATCTCCAACCTGACGGTGTCCAATGATTACTTCCGTCTTACATCCGCATCCTTGGACGAAAACAATCTGCTCACTGTGAAGTGCAACTTCATCAAGCAGAGCCAGGCCATCGATCCTGATACGGCCAATCCTATTTGCATCCTCAGCGGCGTGCAGCTGTCCGCCAAGGGCGGCGCACAGTGGGATGATAATCAGTGCCTGAGCATTGAGAACTCCGGTTCGGTTGGCTACGACATCTATCTGGGCGCAAACGCGCTCTACAACATGGCGAAGCAGACCTCCTTCCAGGAGCAGTATGGGATCTATCCCTATGAGGAGCCGGAGAATACCACGCACCCC
>OHAS01002606.1_pt1 | contig 12781 bp, 10 predicted proteins | sample 1577131 | NCBI WGS metagenome assembly OHAS01 (sample SAMEA3541566, study PRJEB24748) | human gut metagenome | biome: human gut; feature: human-associated habitat; material: faeces | place: China | collected 2012
TGATAATACCGCTATCGGTGATAAGAATAATATCGTTTTCACTGTCGACCTTTTCAAATCCAGCCACCGGTCCATTCTTATCGCAGTAGTAGTTTCGCAGACCTTTACCGCCTCTGGTCTGGATTCGGTATTCCGAAACATCGGTTCTTCTTCCCAAACCGGACTGAGAAACGGTGAGGATATCTTTTCCTTCTTCTGCAACAACCATACCAACAACCTGATCGCCTTCATCCAACGCAATTGCTTTTACGCCGCGGGCAGTTCTTCCCATCGAACGTGCATCCTCTTCGTTAAAGCGGATACTCATGCCGTTTCTGGTTGCCAGAATCAGGTCATCGCTGCCGTTTGTAATCTTAACCCATGCAAGCTCGTCGCCTTCATCCAGGTTAATCGCAATCAAGCCGCTCTTGCGGACATTGATATAGGCATTATATTCAGTACGTTTGATGATACCGTTGCGGGTAACCATGACATAGTATTTATTTTCAGCTGCAATATCAGATGTTTTGATAACGCAGGTAATCTTTTCATTCTGCTCCAACGGCAGGATATTGACCACATTGGTTCCTCTGGAAGTGCGGGAACCTTCTGGAATCTCATATCCCTTAATGCGGTAAACCTTACCTTTGTTGGTAAAGAACATCAGATAATGGTGGGAAGTTGTCATAAACAGCTCCTCAATATAATCATCATCGATGGTCTCCATACCTTTGATACCACGACCGCCACGATGCTGTGCACGGAAATTATCAGCGCTCATACGTTTGATATAGCCAAGTTTTGTCATTGCAATGACAGTATTTGTCACTGGAATCAGGTCTTCCATGGAAATATCGTACTCATCGTATCCGATGGATGTACGTCTGTCATCGCCATATTTAGCACTGATCACCATGATTTCTTCTTTGATAACACCAAGCAGTTTTTTCTCATCTGCCAGGATTGCTTTCAACTCAGCGATACGTGCCATCAGCTCTTTGTACTCAGCTTCCAGCTTCTCGCGTTCCAGACCGGTCAGAGATCTCAGTCGCATATCTACGATTGCCTGAGACTGTGCATCGGTCAGACCAAAACGCTCCATTAATCTTGTTTTTGCTTCCTGTGTCGTACGGCTGCCACGGATGATGGAGATTACTTCATCAATGTTATCCAGCGCGATCAGTAAGCCCTGTAAAATATGGGCACGTTCTTCTGCTTTGTTTAATTCAAATTTTGTACGTCTTGTTACAACGTCTTCCTGATGTTTCAGGTAATATTTCAGCATATCAAGCAGGTTTAATACCTTCGGCTCATTATTGACCAGAGCCAGCATGATAACACCAAATGTATCCTGAAGCTGTGTATGTTTAAATAACTGATTTAAGATAACGTTCGGGTTTACGTCTTTTCTCAACTCGATACATACACGCATACCCTGACGGTCAGACTCATCACGGAGATCTGTGATACCGTCCACACGTTTATCTTTTACCAATTCAGCAATTTTCTCAATGAGACGGGCTTTATTTACCATGTATGGAAGTTCTGTAACAACGATACGGTTTTTGCCATTTGGCATCGGCTCGATATCTGTCACGGCACGCACACGAATCTTGCCACGTCCGGTACGATATGCTTCCTCAATACCTGCGGTACCAAGAATCATGCCTCCGGTCGGGAAATCCGGACCTTTGACAACATCCAAAATTTCCTCAATGGTTGTGTCTCTGTCTTCTTCTACACGGTTATCAATGATTTTTACAACAGCACCGATGACTTCACGCAGGTTGTGTGGCGGAATGTTTGTCGCCATACCTACGGCGATACCTGTGGTTCCGTTTACCAGAAGGTTCGGGTATCTGGAAGGAAGCACTACCGGCTCTTTCTCTGTCTCATCGAAGTTTGGCTGAAAATCAACGGTATTTTTGTTGATGTCAGCCAGCATTTCCATGGAAATCCGGCTCAGACGCGCCTCAGTGTAACGCATGGCGGCTGCACCGTCACCATCTACAGAACCAAAGTTTCCGTGACCATCCACCAGTGGATAACGTGTAGACCATTCCTGTGCCATGTTTACCAGAGCACCATAGATAGAGCTGTCTCCGTGTGGATGATATTTACCCATTGTATCACCGACAATACGCGCACATTTACGATGCGGTTTGTCCGGTCCGTTGTTCAATTCGATCATGGAGTAGAGAACACGGCGCTGTACCGGTTTTAATCCATCTCTGACATCCGGAAGAGCTCTGGATGCGATTACGCTCATGGCATAATCGATGTAGGATTTCTCCATGGTTTTCTTCAGGTCCACGTCGTGGATCTGATCAAATATCTTGTCGTCCATTTATATTCCTCTCTTTGATGCGGGAAAAATGTGTTTTATTTTTTACGAAACTGTTGTGAAAAACCACACGCAGACACGGACGATTTTCTATCTTCGTTGCGCCGCTTATTTCCGCCTCCTTCCGCGAACTCGCTTGCAAGATCAGCAAGCTCAAACACACTCACGGAGGCGGGCTATGCTCACTCCGATAACGAAAATCGCCCTACCGTCTCGCTTTGTGGTTTTTCACTTCCAGTTTCTGTATAAATTTCAATATTCTATTTTTCCCTTACTACGTTTCGTCTGTCACTACATCATGTATAATGTATAGCAAATCAGACATTACAATGTCTGATTCATCCATTCGCAATCCACTTCGCTTCTTGCTCATAGATGTTACGTTCGTCAAATACATACCTTCTTTTATGCCAGCATAACGCATGTATGTATTTTCCTCACTTGCTATACATCTAAGTTCTCTACGTATTTCGCATTGGCTTCGATGAAGTCACGACGCGGCTCTACTTTGTCTCCCATCAGGGTTGTGAATGTAAGGTCAATCTCTGCAGTTGCAGCTTCGTCCATGGTGACACGGCGCAGGATTCGTTTTTCCGGATCCATGGTTGTCTCCCAGAGCTGTTCTGCATCCATCTCGCCCAGTCCTTTGTATCGCTGGATCTTGTTGCTGGAGTCACGTCCTACTTCTGCCAGAATGGCATTTAACTGCTCATCACTGTATGCGTACCATACTTTTTTGTTTTTCTCCAGTTTGTACAGTGGCGGCTGTGCCAGATATACATAACCCTGTTTGATCAGTTCCGGCATGAAACGATACAGGAAGGTCAGCAGTAAGGTACTGATATGAGCACCATCCACATCGGCATCGGTCATAATGATGATCTTGTGATAACGCAGTTTTGTAATATCAAAATCCTCATGGATACCGGTTCCGAAAGCAGTGATCATGGCTTTGATCTCGGCATTTCCATAAATCTTATCCAGTCTTGCTTTCTCTACGTTCAGGATTTTTCCACGCAGCGGAAGAATTGCCTGTGTTGCACGGCTTCTTGCTGTCTTTGCGGAACCACCGGCGGAATCACCCTCTACAATGTAGATCTCGCAGTTTTTCGGATCTTTATCGGAGCAGTCTGCCAGTTTTCCCGGAAGGGACATTCCCTCCAGAGCGGTTTTTCTTCTGGTCAGATCACGGGCTTTACGGGCTGCCTCACGGGCACGCTGTGCCAGCAGGGATTTCTCGCAGATTGTCTTTGCAACCGTCGGATTCTGCTCTAAGAAATAAGTAAGTTGCTCACTTACCACGCTGTCTACCGCACCGCGGGCTTCGCTGTTTCCAAGTTTCTGTTTTGTCTGTCCCTCAAACTGAGGCTCAGAGATTTTAACACTGATGATAGCGGTCAGACCCTCACGGATATCCTCGCCGGAAAGTGCTGCTTCGTTTTCTTTCACCAGTTTGTTTGCCTTTGCATAAGAGTTAAATGTCTTTGTCAGGGCATTTCTGAATCCGGCAAGATGTGTACCACCTTCCGGAGTCGTGATATTGTTTACAAAACTGAAGGTTGATTCGTTGTAGGAGTCATTGTGCTGCATTGCAACCTCTACATAGACACCGTCACGCTCTCCCTCACAGTAAATAACGTTTTCATACAGAGCTTCTTTGCTCTTGTTCAGATACTGAACAAACTCTTTGATACCGCCTTCGTAATGGAAGGTTTCTGTGCGCTCCTGTCCCGGTCTCTTGTCTGTCAGAACGATGCGCAGGTTTTTGGTCAGGAATGCCATTTCACGCAGACGTTGACGCAGTACATCATAGTCATATACAGTATCCTCAAAAATGCTTCCATCCGGAGAGAACGTTACTTTTGTACCAGTCTGCTCTGCCGGGCAGTCACCAACGATTTTCAGCGGATACATGGTTTTGCCACGCTCATAACGCTGCTGATAAATGTGTCCGTCTCTGCATACCTGAACTTCCAGCCAGTTCGAAAGGGCGTTTACTACGGAAGCACCTACACCGTGCAGTCCGCCGGATACCTTGTACCCTCCACCGCCAAATTTTCCGCCTGCATGCAGAATGGTAAATACAACCTCTACCGCCGGTTTTCCAGCTTTGTGGTTGATGTCTACCGGAATTCCACGGCCGTTATCGGTAACGGTAATGGTATCACCTTCATTGATCACTACATTTATCTCCGAGCAAAATCCTGCAAGTGCCTCATCCACTGCGTTATCCACAATCTCGTATACAAGATGGTGAAGTCCGCGGGAAGAAGTACTTCCGATATACATACCCGGTCTTTTTCGTACTGCTTCGAGACCTTCCAAAATCTGAATCTGATCTCCACCGTATTCTGTACTCATTCCTGTCCTCCTACTGTTCTGCTATCGTGCCTTCCCTGACGAAAAACACTTTATTTATGTGAAATCTATTTTTAACAAATTCATCCAGACCCGTACATGTGATGATGGTCTGAATATCATGGATGCTGTTCAGCAGATAATTCTGCCGGTTGCTGTCAAGTTCTGACAACACATCATCCAGAAGTAATACCGGCGTATCGTGGATCAGCTGTTTTACCAGCTCGATCTCCGCCAGTTTTAACGAAAGTGCAGATGTCCTCTGCTGCCCCTGGGAACCGTATTTGCGGATGTCCGTCTCATTGATCAGGAAGGAAATATCATCCCTGTGCGGTCCGTAAGACGTCATTCCCATTTTCAGATCCTTCATGCGGGATTCCTCCATGCGCGCCGTCAGCTCCTCTGCCGTGGCAGACGGTTCATACACAAGCTGCAGCGTTTCCTTATTTCCGGAAATATTCTGATGGATTCCCCGAACCATTTCATTCAGTTCCTGCAAAAACGCCTGTCGGCGCTGAATGATCTTCGTTCCATAGAGCACCAGTTGCTCATCCCACACCGGAAGCGTTGCCTCCAGATCCGGCCGGAAATGGATGTCCTTCAGCAGTTTGTTACGCTGCTGCAAAATCTTGTGATATTTCGTCAGATTGTGCAGGTAAATGCTGTCTAACTGACTTAATTCCATATCCATGAATCTGCGGCGCCCCGTCGGTCCGTCTTTGATAATATTCAAATCTTCCGGAGAAAAAACAACCAGATTCAGGATTCCAAACAGTTCTCCGGCTTTTCGGATCGGAATGCCGTTGACTGCGATTCCCTTGGCACTGTTTTTCTTCAGATGAATATCAATCCTGTTTTCCACACCGTTTTTTTCCACAATGGTGCGGATATGTGCCTCGTCCGCGTCAAAGCGGATCATTTCCTTGTCCTTGCTGCCTTTGTGGGACTTTGTGGTTCCGCTGACATACAGGGATTCCAGCACATTCGTCTTTCCCTGGGCATTATCTCCGTACAAGATATTGGTTCCGGCATCAAAAGCGATGCCGAGAGCCTGATAGTTGCGAAAATTCTTTAATTCCAGTGATTTTATAATCATTTGCCGATCTGAACACTCTCTCCGTTAAATGTAATGACATCTCCTTCGTGGAGCTTTTTGCCGCGCTGGTATTCTACCTCTCCGTTGACCTCTACCTGTCCGTCCTGGATCAGCATTTTGGCATCCACACCGGAGCCAACCATACCTGCAAGCTTCATGGCCTGGCCAAGTTTGATAAAATCATCTCTGATGATAACTTTTTCCATTTGTCTCTCCCATCTTCCGTTTAATCGTAAAACCTTACAAAAGGTTCTACAACCAAACCTCTGTTTTCTGTATTACTGACACCACTGCGTTTATACGGTTGCTGCGTTAAAGTTAACCGGAAGAATCAGGTATGTATAAGTGCCTGCATCATCCTTGATAAAGCAAGGTGCCTTCGGGTTTACCATATATAAAGTAACTTCTTCATCATCAATGGCACGAAGTGCATCGATAAAGAAACGCGGGTTAAATCCGATCAGCAGATCTTTTCCCTCTTTGTCGATCTCAAGTTCCTCATTCATGGAACCTGCAAAGGAATTGATCTTTAACTGAAGGCTTCCGTCCTGAATGTTCAGGATGATCGGTTTCTTGTCACCCTCACGGATCAGCAGAGTTGCACGGTCAATACAACTTAAAAACTCACGTTTGTTTACTTTTACCTTTGTATCATAATCAGAAGAAAGCATCTGATCAATGTGGAAATACTCGCCTTCGATCAGTCTTGATACCACCTTTGTCTGATCAAACTCAAATAAAATGTGGTTGTCTGCAAAATAAATATCCACCATATCCTCAGCTTCACCTGTCAGGATCTTGCTGATCTCCTGAAGTGTCTTTCCAGGAACGACAACCTTTAACGGACTGTAGTTTTCTTTTAACTCGATATTTCGGATGGAAATACGGTGTCCGTCCAGAGATACAACTCTCAGACGGTTCTCGTTGATTTCAAAAAGTTCACCGGTCATCAGTTTGTTTGTATCGTTATCTGCGATAGAGAAAATGGTCTGGCGTACCACATCCTTTAACGTAAACTGGGAAATGGTGATGGACTCATTTTTCTCAATATATGGAAGATAAGAAAAATCTTCACCGGATTTTCCTGCGATGGTAAATTTTGCTTTTTCACAGGTAATGATGGTCTGGAAAGAATCATCCGACTCGATCACAACCTCATTATCCGGAAGTTTACGAACAATCTCAGAAAAGAATTTTGCATCCAGTGCGATGATTCCTCTCTCAACGATCTCTCCTTCAATCACGGTCTCTATTCCAAGTTCCATATCATTCGCAGTCAGCTTGATCTCATTTGCCGATGCATCAATAAGAATACATTCCAGAATCGGCATGGTTGTTCTGGACGGAACAGCCTTTGATACAATGCTGACACCTTTTACCAGGTTTGCTTTTGAACAGATTATTTTCATAATGTTAATAACTCCTTTCAGGCATCATAGCTTCACATAATATATCTATATATAAATGGTTTTCGTCGTAATCGTCTTAGCGCATGTGTATAAGTGGATAACGTTCCACCACCTTACGTTAAGCAGATTTTCACCATATTTTTTTCTGTTTTTTGCTGTGGATTTGCTACTTACAGTTTGGGGACAATCTGTGAAAAATTCCGTTTTTCTCCGGCATCAGAGCACACCTTAAAGGATCTCACGTACATTTTCTCTCAACGTGATACCTGAGATTTCCGTTTTTCCACAGATTTCCACAACGCTTTCCTCTGTTATCTACACGTATATCAACATGTAATCAGCATGTTTCATCTGTTTATCCACATATTGTCCACTTAATTTGGGTTAATTTTCTTCTTGATCGTCTCTACCGTCTTTGCAACAGCTTCATCTGCACTGACATCCTCTGCCACCTTCTTAATCCCATGAACCACCGTGGAGTGATCTCTGCCGCCAAGCACTTTTCCAATGGCTTCCAGCGATGCATCCGTCATATTTTTACACAGATACATGGCAATCTGCCTTGGTTTTGCCACATCATTACTCCGGGATTTTGACAAAATCTGTTCGATACTGATGCCAAAATGCTCCGCAACCACTTCCATAATGAGCTGTGGTGTCACAATGCGGGGCTTGTCCGGTGAAATGATATTCTGCAATTCCTTCTGCGCGATCTCCATGGTGATCTCCGTCTGAACCAGATTGACGTACGCCATCAGCTTATTTAAGGCACCTTCCAGTTCACGGATGTTCGACTTAATATTGACCGCTATGTAATTCAGGATCTCATCACTCAGCTCAAATCCATCCCGCTCCGCTTTCTTTTTCAGGATTGCCATACGGGTTTCATAATCCGGCGAACCGATATCTGCCAGAAGTCCCCATTCAAAACGGGAACGGATGCGTTCTTCTAATGTCTCCATTTCCTTTGGCGGACGGTCACTGGACAAAATGATCTGCTTTTTCGCCACATGAAGTTCATTAAAGGTATGGAAAAATTCTTCCTGCGTGCTTTCTTTTCCTATAATAAACTGCACATCATCGATCAGAAGCACGTCGATACTGCGGTATTTCTCCCGAAAACGGCTCATAGCAGTATTATTGCCATTTCTAATCGCCTCAATCAGTTCATTGGTAAATGTTTCCGATGAAACGTACAGCACCTTCATCCCCGGATGATTTTCCTGAATAAAATGTGCAATGGAATGCATCAGATGTGTCTTTCCCAGACCTACACCACCATATAAAAACAGCGGATTGTAGATTTCTCCGGGTGATTCTGCCACTGCCAGCGACGCTGACTGTGCAAACCGGTTATTATTTCCCACTACAAATGTATCGAATGTATAGTTCGGATTCAGGTTCGACCGTTCCGCTTCCTCTGTCGTAGCCTGCCGCGCCGGATGCGGCATTTTGAGTTTTCTGGCCTGCTCCGGAAGAACAAATTCAATCTCATATTCCATCCCAATGATCTCTGCCACTGCAACCTTGAGTGGAAGGTAATACTTCTTATTAATATAAGTAAGTCCCATCTGCTCACTGGAAACCAGTACAAAAATGCGGTTATTCTGGATAGAAAAGATCTGAAGCGGCTTCAACCAGGTATTAAAAGAAATATCTGTCAGCTCATGTTCCCGTTTTACAGTCAGAAGGATCTCACTCCATTTTTCTTCGACTAACTGCATAACTATCTCCATTTCTTTATTAGTAGCGGTAAGTATCCAATGTCTATGATAACTCAAATCGCGCCATTTTTCAATGAAAACTTCCGAACCGTACAGGGGATAATAGACGGGGCAAAAATGGATTTTCGGGCGTTTTACACGTTTTTCTAAAACTTTTCAATTTTCTATTGACTTGTCTGACTTTTTTTGTTATCATCCGAAATGATGCTACGAGGAATGGAGGTGTATCACATATGAAAATGACTTATCAGCCGAAAAAGAGACAGAGAGCGAAAGTTCACGGTTTCAGAAAAAGAATGAGTACAGCAGGCGGAAGAAAAGTTTTGGCCGCTAGAAGATTAAAAGGAAGAAAAAAATTAACAGCTTAGGCCACAACGTTTGTGGTCTTTTCTTCTCTTTAGACAAATTGTTGTAAATCAGAGGACAAGAGACATGCATTTTTCAGAATCATTAAAGAAGAACAGAGATTTCCGGACAGTTTACCGGGAAGGTAGATCTTATGCAAACAGACTTTTAGTCATGTATACGCTGAAAAATGACTCGGACAGAAACAGATCAGGAATTTCCGTTAGTAAGAAAGTTGGTAACAGTGTTGTCCGGCACCATATTACCAGATTAGTAAGAGAAAGTTACAGACTGCATGAAGAGATGTTCCATAGTGGTTGGGACATTGTAGTCATCGCAAGGGCAGGCGCAAAAAACGCATCATATCACGAAATCGAATCCGCATTGCTGCACTTGGGAAATCTTCAGAAAATTATGAACCCCGAAGAAAAGAAGATGGAATCACATTGAAAAAAATATTGATTTTTTTAATAAAATGGTATCGTAAATATATTTCTCCGATGAAAACCACGAAATGTCCGTATTACCCGACCTGTTCCACCTATGGACTGGAAGCGGTAGAGAAGTATGGAGCATGGAAGGGTGGATTACTTGCGCTCTGGCGCATTTTACGCTGTAATCCGTTCTCAAAGGGTGGTTACGATCCGGTTCCATGATTATAGGAGGCAACCAGATGGATTCCTTATTTTTACTTACTCAGAATTCAGGTAAGATTTTAGGACCAATCGCAAAGGTACTCGGTTACCTTATGAACGCAATCTACGCTTTTATGGATAAATTTTTACACATCCAGAACGTAGGTTTAACAATCATCTTATTTACGATTGTTATCTATCTTTGCTTACTTCCGCTTACCTACAAGCAGCAGAAGTTCTCAAAGATGTCACAGATCATGAATCCTGAGATTCAGGCAATTCAGAAAAAGTATAAAAACCGAAGAGATCAGGCATCTGTTCAGGCAATGAATGAAGAGACACAGGCCGTTTACCAGAAATACGGCGTATCCCCGTCCGGTAGCTGTGTATTTATGCTGATCCAGCTCCCGATCCTGTTTGCTCTCTATCGTGTTATTTACAACGTACCGGCATACATCACAAACGTTAAGAGTACATTTGACGGCGTTGTAACCGGTATTATGGGTACCAGCGGATATCAGGATACCATGAACAGTTTCCTTGAGACAGTTTCCAAGAAAAACTCCGTATTCCGTGGTATTTCTCTGAATTTTTCAGGAACGACTCAGCAGGCTCATGATTCTATCGTTGACGTATTGTACAAATGTACCAGCGATAACTGGACATTACTCCAGGATAAATTCAGCGGTCTGTCAGATGTTATTGCAAGTACCCAGTCTGCAGTAGAGCATTTTAATAACTTCCTCGGAATCAATATCGTATATTCTCCGAAGACAATTATTACAACAAGTGCTCACGAAGGACATTATGTACTGATTATTCTGGCTTTACTTGTACCGATCCTTGCAGCTTTAACACAGTTCCTGAATATCCGTCTGATGCCACAGGCAGCTTCAAACGGCGGACAGCAGGAAGCTATGGCAGGTCAGATGAAGATGATGAACTACATGATGCCTTTATATTCTGTATTCATCGTATTCTTCCTTCCGGTCGGTGTTGGTATCTACTGGATCGCAGGTTCCGTAATTCGAAGCTTCCAGCAGTTCCTTCTGAACAAGCATTTTGATAAGATGGATCTTGAGAAAGTGATCAAAGAGAACCAGGCAAAAGCAGCTGCAAAGAATAAGAAGAAAATTGAGAAAAAAGGCGTAGCCGGCGAACAGATCGCAAACGCTGCCAAAGTAAACACTCGTAATATCCAGTACAGATCTATGGCAGACAAAGCAGCTTCCGTTTCCACAAAAGATGTGAAACAGGATACAAACAAAAAATACAAAGAGGGAAGCATGGCTTCCAAAGCAAATCTTGTAAAAGATTTTAATAACAAAAATACAAAATAGGGGAGGGCATTGTAATGGATTTTATCGAATTTACAGGAAAAACTGTTGATGATGCACTTACAAACGCTCTGGTTGAGTTTGGCGTAACAAGCGATCAGATTGAGTATGAAGTGTTAGAAAAAGGCAGTTCAGGATTTCTTGGATTCAACAGTAAACCGGCAAAGATCAAAGCCCGTAAAAAATATACCGTTGTAGATCATATCAGAAATTTCCTTTCTCAGGTATTTGACGCTATGGGACTGGAAGTTGAGATTCTGATCAAACCTTCCGATGAAGAAAATGTATACGATGTAGAGCTGAAAGGCAATGAGATGGGCGTTCTGATCGGCAAACGTGGTCAGACACTTGACTCTTTACAGTACCTTACAAACCTCGCGATCAACAAACATTCTGAGACTTATACCAGAGTAAAACTTGATACAGAGGATTACCGTAAGAGAAGAAAAGAGACACTGGAAAATCTCGCAAGGAATATTGCTTACAAAGTAAAACGTACGAAAAAGGCAGTATCTCTTGAGCCGATGAACCCATTTGAGAGACGTGTGATCCATTCCGCATTGCAGAATGACCGTTACGTTTCTACACACAGCGAAGGTGATGAGCCTTACAGACATGTTGTAATTACATTAAAAAGACAGTAATTTTTGAGTTTATTTTAAATTAAAAAACTTTCAGCAAAGACGGATGTGGACACGGATAATTTTCTGTGTCTGCTGCGCCGCTTATATCCGCTTCCTTCCGCGAACTCACTTGCAAAACCAGCAAGCTCAAACACACTCACGGAAGCGGGCTATGCTCGCAGCCACGATGAAAATTAACCTATCGTCCGGCATCCGTCTTTTGCTGAAAGTTTTCTTTACGTTATGAAATAAAAATATTATAATAAAAAACAAGATGCATAATTGTGAGAGTACGAAGTACGAAACAATTCGTATGGCATCTTTTGACCCCACCATCTAATTTATTTTCTATTAGATACTTTCGGATTCTTTGATTATAACAAAATAACTATTTTGAAATGTTCCGAAAGTATATTAATATTTAATCTGAGAGAAGAACACAAATATGAAAACTGATACAATCGCAGCGATTGCAACCGCCATGTCTAATTCCGGTATCGGAATCGTCCGCATCAGCGGTGACGAAGCATTAGAAGTTGCAGATCGCATTTTTCGTCCAAAAAAGGGAAGCCGCAAGGTTTCCGATATGGAGACACATACCATCCATTATGGCTATGTGGTAGACGGTGAAGAAGTAGTAGATGAAGTTATGCTTCTGATCATGAAATCACCGCGCAGTTATACCTGCGAAGATACCATCGAAATCGACTGTCACGGTGGTGTTCTGGTTATGAAAAAAATACTGGAAACAGTTTTAAAATATGGAGCCCGCCCGGCAGAACCGGGAGAGTTTACCAAACGGGCATTCTTAAACGGACGTATTGATCTGTCCCAGGCAGAGTCCGTAATCGACGTAATTAACGCCCAAAATGAGCTGGCGCTAAAGAGCTCCGTCAGCCAGTTACAGGGCGCCGTTTTGGAGAAAATAAAG
>OHAS01002609.1_pt1 | contig 12765 bp, 10 predicted proteins | sample 1577131 | NCBI WGS metagenome assembly OHAS01 (sample SAMEA3541566, study PRJEB24748) | human gut metagenome | biome: human gut; feature: human-associated habitat; material: faeces | place: China | collected 2012
CTATCCAGAAAAGGACGGCTGATACGATTCTGATACGCTTGGATCTGCAAAGGTGCCGGCTCAGACGGCATGTGTCATCTGGATATACGCCGCCTGCGGTTTTATCCGGAACGCTTTGCGCAGATCATGAAGATCGGCCTGCCCGCCGGTATGCAGAGCGTCATCTTCAACATCTCGAACGTGCTCATTCAGTCGTCCATCAACAGCTTCGGTGCAGTTGCGGTCGCAGGCAACACGGCGGCGGCGAACGTGGAGGGCTTTGTGTACATCTCGATGAACTCGCTCTACCAGACCACGCTCAGCTTCACAAGCCAGAACCTCGGCGCGAAGCAGTACCGCCGCGTGGACGGCATCCTCGTGCGCTGCATGATCCTCGTCATCCTCATCGGCGTCGTGCTCGGACAGGGCGCATACCGTCTGGGCGATCCGCTGCTGCACATCTATTCGCAGGACCCGGAGGTCATCGCCTACGGCATTCAGCGCTTCAGCGTGGTCAGCGTGACGTATTTCCTGTGCGGTATGATGGATGTCGGCTCGGGCGTGGTGCGCGGCCTCGGCTATTCGATCATGCCGATGCTCGTGTCCATGGTCGGCGCGTGCGTGTTCCGCGTCATCTGGATCTTCACGGTGTTCCGCATGCCGACGGATATTGCGGTGACGAGGACAACGGTCAGACTTCTGCCTGGTATGTCTTCTCGGCTTTAGGATTCTACCCCGTTTGTCCGGGAACAGATCAGTACATTCTGGGAACTCCCCTTTTCAAATCAGCCAAGCTGCATCTGGAAAATGGAAAAACCGTCACAATAAAAGCGAACAACAATAACACCGACAACCGTTATGTGAAGGATATGAAGGTAAATGGCAAGGTATTCACCCGCAATTATCTGACGCACGACCAATTACTGAAAGGAGCGAATATCCAGTATCAGATGAGTCCTACGCCGAACAAACAGCGGGGAACGACTGAAAAAGATATTCCGTATTCCCTTTCATTTGAATAAAATGTCGTACTTTTGAATGCTTTAATGAATGATCTAATCCAAACAAACTAAAGAAAACATGAAACTAAGAAACCTTTTATTTATCGTTCTTGCAGCGATAGTCTTCTGCAACTGCCAGAGCTATCAGCCTACTTCGCTCACCGTTGCCTCCTACAACCTGAGAAATGCCAACGGTTCCGACTCCGCCCGTGGAGACGGATGGGGACAGCGTTATCCGGTGATTGCCCAGATCGTGCAATATCACGATTTCGATATTTTCGGCACACAGGAATGCTTCCTTCACCAACTGAAAGACATGAAAGAAGCCCTTCCCGGCTATGACTATATCGGTGTAGGGCGCGACGACGGTAAAGACAAAGGCGAACACTCCGCTATCTTCTACCGCACCGACAAATTCGACATCGTAGAGAAAGGAGATTTCTGGCTGTCGGAAACTCCGGACATGCCGAGCAAAGGCTGGGATGCCGTATTGCCTCGTATTTGCAGCTGGGGTCACTTCAAATGCAAAGATACCGGTTTCGAGTTTCTGTTCTTCAATCTCCACATGGACCACATCGGCAAGAAAGCCCGTGTGGAGAGCGCTTTCCTCGTACAGGAAAAGATGAAAGAACTGGGAAGAGGCAAGAATCTGCCGGCTATCCTGACGGGAGACTTCAACGTCGACCAGACCCACCAGTCCTACGACGCATTTGTCAGCAAAGGCGTCCTCTGCGATTCTTACGAGAAGTGCGACTACCGATATGCGCTCAACGGAACTTTCAACAACTTCGATCCGAACAGTTTTACCGAAAGCCGCATCGACCATATCTTCGTTTCACCTTCTTTCCACGTCAAGAGATACGGTGTGCTGACAGATACCTATCGGAGTGTACGGGAAAACAGTAAAAAGGAGGACGTGAGAGATTGTCCGGAAGAGATCACCATTAAGGCTTATGAAGCACGTACGCCATCCGACCATTTCCCTGTAAAAGTGGAATTGGTGTTTGACCAACGTCAGCAAAAATAACCCCGAATACTTCATTAAATAATCTGATACCCATATGAGAAATATATGTTTTGTAGCCTGTATGTTGTTTTGCCTCGCTTCCGCTTCCGGAAAAACGGTGGAAAATCATCCTTTCGTGTCCATTGCCGACTCTATCCTCGACAATGTTCTGAATTTATATCAGACGGAAGACGGGCTGCTTACCGAAACATATCCCGTGAATCCCGACCAGAAAATCACTTATCTGGCGGGCGGAGCACAGCAGAACGGAACCTTGAAGGCCTCCTTTCTGTGGCCCTACTCAGGGATGATGTCCGGTTGCGTAGCCATGTACCAGGCTACCGGAGACAAGAAGTACAAGACGATACTGGAAAAGCGCATCCTGCCGGGACTGGAACAGTACTGGGACGGAGAACGACTTCCGGCATGTTATCAGTCGTACCCAGTCAAATACGGTCAGCATGGACGCTACTACGATGACAACATCTGGATCGCACTGGATTATTGCGACTACTACCGCCTCACAAAGAAGGCCGACTATCTGAAAAAGGCCATTGCCCTGTACGAATACATCTACAGCGGCTGGAGTAACGAACTGGGCGGAGGAATCTTCTGGTGCGAACAGCAGAAAGAAGCGAAGCACACCTGCTCCAATGCCCCGTCAACAGTACTCGGCGTCAAGCTATATCGTCTGACGAAGGACAAAAAGTATCTGAACAAGGCCAAGGAAACTTACGCATGGACCAGAAAACACTTGTGTGATCCCGACGACTTCCTTTACTGGGACAATATCAACCTGAAAGGGAAAGTCTCGAAAGACAAGTACGCCTACAACAGTGGACAAATGATTCAGGCAGGCGTATTGCTGTACGAAGAGACAGGAGACAAGGATTACTTGCGCGATGCCCAGAAGACAGCCGCGGGAACCGATGCCTTTTTCCGTTCGAAAGCAGATAAGAAAGACCCGTCAGTCAAGGTACACAAGGATATGTCGTGGTTTAACGTGATTCTGTTCAGAGGCTTCAAGGCGCTGGAGAAGATTGACCACAACCCGACTTATGTCCGTGCGATGGCAGAGAACGCGCTCCACGCATGGAGAAACTACCGGGATGCCAACGGATTACTGGGCAGAGACTGGTCGGGACATAACGAGGAACCTTATAAATGGCTGCTCGATAATGCCTGCCTGATCGAGCTGTTCGCTGAAATCGAGAAATAAAACATTGATTATTAACCCTTACATGAATTAAAAAAACAATTACCATGAATATAACCAAAACACTTTGCCTCTGCGCAGCACTTTCGGGCGCTGCCGGCGTGCAAGCAATGGAAAACCGCGAATTTGTGACCCAGCAAGACAATACCCGGGTCAATAATTACCAGACCAACCGCCCCGAAGCCTCCAAGCGCTTATTCGTATCGCAGGAAGTGGAACGGCAGATTGACCACATCAAGCAACTACTGACCAATGCGAAACTGGCATGGATGTTCGAGAACTGCTTCCCGAACACACTGGACACTACCGTTCACTTCGACGGAAAAGAGGACACTTTTGTATACACCGGAGACATCCACGCCATGTGGCTCCGCGACTCCGGTGCGCAGGTATGGCCGTATGTGCAGCTTGCCAATAAAGACCCCGAACTGAAAAAGATGCTGGCAGGAGTCATCAACCGCCAGTTTAAATGTATCAATATCGACCCGTACGCCAACGCCTTCAACATGAACTCCGAAGGAGGCGAATGGATGAGCGACCTGACGGACATGAAACCGGAACTTCACGAACGCAAATGGGAAATCGACTCTCTCTGCTACCCGATCCGCCTGGCATACCATTACTGGAAAACAACGGGCGATGCCAGCGTATTCTCCGACGAATGGCTGCAAGCCATCGCAAATGTGCTGAAGACTTTCAAGGAACAGCAGCGTAAGGACGACGCGAAAGGTCCGTACAGATTCCAGCGTAAGACCGAACGCGCACTCGACACCATGACCAATGATGGCTGGGGCAATCCGGTGAAACCTGTCGGACTGATTGCTTCCGCTTTCCGCCCTTCGGATGACGCTACGACTTTCCAGTTCCTCGTTCCTTCCAACTTCTTCGCCGTCACTTCCTTGCGCAAAGCTGCCGAAATTCTGAACACCGTGAACAAGAAACCGGCGCTGGCCAAAGAATGTACCGCACTGGCGGATGAAGTAGAAAAAGCATTAAAGAAATATGCTGTCTGCAACCATCCGAAATACGGTAAGATTTATGCTTTCGAGGTAGACGGCTTCGGCAATCAGCTACTGATGGACGATGCCAACGTGCCGAGTCTCATCGCTTTGCCTTATCTGGGCGACGTCAAAGTGACTGATCCGATTTATCAGAATACCCGCAAGTTTGTATGGAGCGAAGACAATCCTTACTTCTTCAAAGGCAGTGCCGGAGAAGGTATCGGCGGTCCGCACATCGGATATGACATGATATGGCCCATGAGTATCATGATGAAAGCCTTCACCAGCCAGAATGACGCAGAAATCAAAACTTGCATCAAAATGCTGATGGATACGGATGCAGGTACCGGCTTCATACACGAATCATTCAACAAAAACGACCCGAAAAACTTTACCCGTGCATGGTTTGCATGGCAGAATACGTTGTTCGGAGAGCTGATCCTCAAACTGGTCAATGAAGGCAAAGTGGACTTATTGAACAGCATTCAGTAGTCTCTACTCCATCTTACTTATAAGATAACTGCTTCATACGGTGAAACCGATAGTTCCATGCTTTGGAACCAATCGTTTCACTGTATGAAACAAGAGTTCTCATGCCTTTGGAACTAAAGTTTCAAGCTGCCGAAACTAGAGTTTCAAGCTGCTGGAACTAAAGTTTCTCACTCATGAAACCACAGTTTCTCACCGATGAAACTTTAGTTTCTCACCGACGAAACTTTGGTATCAAGGCGCAGAAACCGACCTTCTTCGCCGTAAGCGTCTCCGCGATGCCACAGTGACAGCAAAACTACTGTCACTCTGCTATCACACCTTGCCGTCACCTCATAACAATCACATAATCATTCATTTGCCCCCATTTATGTGACAGATGACAGCAAATCTTTATTTTTTAATTTATATGTAGAGAGTATATATTACTCCCCAAAATAATAATTATATAATATGAAATCAACCTTTTTATTTCTGGTTACTACAACCATGATGACTTGTACCGCCTTGGGACAACCTTCCAACGACAAAAAGAACGTATTACCCGATTGGGCATTCGGAGGCTTCGAACGACCACAGGGAGCTAATCCGGTGATATCTCCTATAGAGAACACGAAATTCTATTGTCCGATGACACAGGATTACGTTGCATGGGAATCCAATGACACTTTCAATCCGGCGGCTACCCTGCATGACGGCAAGATTGTCGTGCTGTATCGGGCAGAAGATAAATCCGGTGTCGGTATCGGTCACCGTACCTCACGTCTCGGATACGCCACTTCGAGTGACGGTATTCACTTCAAGCGGGAAAAGACTCCGGTATTTTATCCGGATAACGATACTCAAAAGGAACTGGAATGGCCGGGCGGATGCGAAGACCCGCGTATCGCCGTCACAGCAGAAGGACTGTATGTGATGACCTATACGCAATGGAACCGCCACATTCCGCGTCTGGCAATAGCCACTTCACGCAATCTGAAAGACTGGACAAAGCACGGTCCCGCTTTTGCCAAAGCGTATGACGGCAAGTTCTTCAATTTAGGATGCAAGTCCGGCTCCATTCTGACCGAAGTTGTCAATGGGAAACAGGTGATCAAGAAAATCGACGGAAAATACTTCATGTATTGGGGAGAGGAACATGTGTTTGCCGCCACTTCCGAAGATTTAGTCAACTGGACTCCATACGTAAATACGGACGGCTCGCTGAGAAAACTGTTTTCACCCCGTGACGGACACTTCGACAGCCAGCTGACGGAATGCGGTCCTCCAGCTATTTATACTCCAAAGGGAATCGTACTTCTGTATAATGGTAAAAACAGTGCAAGCAGAGGCGACAAACGCTATACCGCCAATGTTTACGCTGCCGGACAAGCCCTCTTCGACGCCAATGACCCGACCCGTTTCATCACCCGTCTCGACGAACCGTTCTTCCGCCCGATGGATAGTTTCGAAAAGAGCGGGCAGTATGTAGACGGAACGGTGTTCATCGAAGGGATGGTTTATTATAAGGATAAATGGTATCTGTATTATGGTTGCGCAGATTCCAAGGTGGGTATGGCTATCTACAATCCGAAGAAACCTGCTGCCGCAGATCCGCTGCCCTAAACAAACTGTTTCTTTCTACCCGACATAAATAAAACTGCAAGGATTACACAATTCTGAATGAACAGAGGTTGTGCTGATCCTTGCAGTTCTTATATTTATCAAGATTGATGCACAAAAAACATATTTCACTGCCAAAAAAGTAAACATTTGCGCCAACCATGCGAATTAGCCCTATCTGAAGGACTTTTTCCTCCACATTATTACTAATTTTATCACTATAGAAATAACACACAACAAATCAATAGTTATGAAAATAGTACAAACCTTTTGGCATGGAAATAATTCATTGTTAGACAATAGTTTTGGATGGATGAATCCACAATACCATTTAATGTCATGGGCATTAAGTTGTCTTTCTTTAAAAGACAACTATCAAAATATCGTTTTATATACCGATTCCCATGGATATGAAATCTTTGCCGAACAATTGAAACTACCGTATACAGATATCATCATTCAATACGACAATCTAACTTGCCCTGAACCTCATTGGGCATATCCCAAGTTATTAACCTATTCACTCCAAAAAGAACCCTTCATACATGTAGACGGAGATGTATATTTGCCTAATAAACTAGACAACACCATAGAGATGAGTGAATTGATTGCTCAGAACAAAGAAATAGGAAGCAGTTATTATAAAAGTATGATGAATCATATTCTACAAAAAGATTTATTAATGCCATCCTTCCTAAAAAAAGAATTAGAAAAAGACTCTATCATGTCATATAATGCAGGAATTATCGGAGGAAATGACTTGGAGTTTATAGCTGAATACTGCCGGACTGCATTTAACTTTATCGAATCAAACCATTTAAATGATATAAACAGCAAAGATATTCACATAAATAACAATATCCTCTTTGAACAAATATTGTTTTATGCCCAGTCAAACAGTTATAACAAACCTGTGGCAACAGTCCTTGATCACAGCGTTCGTGACAATGGATACATTTATGATGATTTCTGTAATTTTTATCTATACGACAAAGCCAAACTATTACATATCATCGGCGGACATAAAAAGAACCAACGGATTTGTGATTTACTTAGCAAAACTCTATTAAATAAATATCCTGACTATTACAATAGAGTAGTAGAATTGTTCGCGAATAATCATAAGCGAATGCAAAACAAGGCTAAAAATACTACCTTCCCCGATTTGAGTGTACAAATGTGTATTGCATCCTATCAAGATTATCTTCATTCTTTGTCCAAAAAATGGGAAAAGCTATCTTATACCGATCTGTATGATTGGGAGAAATGCTCATCTTCCTATTTCATGTTTCTAAATGCCGGAAAAGAGGAACAAGCCATATTTACTATTAATAGAAATCCCTACCTATCCATTTACGAAATTCCGGAACCCTGGCCGACAGAAGCAAAAAAACTGCTTAAAGAACGTATAAACAAAGAGTGCCATTCAGACCACTTTGATATAGTATGCATTCCATGTCTGCTATATGAGGGTTTTAAAGAAGTGCTTATTAACGATTTATGTTATAATATTCTGATTCTCATAGAAGAAGAGAAGACATTTGAATGTCTGTTCAACGAATTGCTACCTTGTTTTTCATCTGAAATCAGCAAAGATAAAGAACAAACTTACAAATTAATTCTGACGGAAGTAGAATATCTTCTTTATCATGGGGTGATATGTATCAATTGATTTCAACTTAAACAAGTGTATAAACTTATCTATGCATCCAAAAGAAACGACTTTATTTATAAACACTAAAATTATCATGTATTATGGAAAAGAAAAGTAAAGCGGAGAAATTAAAATTAAGAGGGATCAACCAAACCATATTGATCTCCAGTTACAATTCAGGGGCAGGTACAGGTCCCAATGATTGCATGACAGAAGAAGTTTATCAACGGCTTAATGCCCAAGGAGCCTTAGATACCACCGTCTATGTATGTGGCATTGGATGGATGACACCGGACGTAACTATCTACGGTAGCGGATCAGGTTTCGGTTCCGGTAGTGGTTCCGGCAGCGGTAGTGGTTCTGGCGAGTATTGGGGAAGCGGACACTGGGGAAGTGGAGATTGGGGAAGTGGTAGCGGGTGGACTGGTGGAGGAACTAGCGGTGGAGGAACTAGCGGTGATGGTCCGAAACCTGGAGGTGGAGACAAACCCGTTCCCAAAGATCCAATAGAATTAATGGACAAAAGTAGGTTTGTTGGTTGGAGAGAAGGAGCTAATTGCTTAAGTCTTTGCAAAGAAACACTAAAAAAATATGGATTATCCAATTACGGAAGTAGCTTAAATGTTTTTAAGCTAGTTGATTCTGCAAATGGATTATTAACAAACTGGGGAAATGATCCAGCTCAAAACTACAAAAATGCAATTGAATGTATCGATAAACATCTCAATGCAAAACGAGTTATCATAGTAGGAGTTGATTATGATCTCGATTTAAATCCAAACATCGACGGTACAGACCATTTTATTGTAGTTACAGGAAGAGGATATGATACTTCACGACAACAGTATTACTATACATTTATGGATAATGCAACTTCCAACTCTGATGATGGATGTAGCAACATTAATCGCCTTTACTACAAAACTGAAAATTTAAAGCTAGAGGGAAGCACAAAGGTTGCTAACAGATATTATACTGTAACTCAAGTAAGACCCAACGACGGTGGGAAATATGATACAACATCTTTATAATATAAAAATGTATAACCTAGAACGAAACGATAGAGTCCACTTTTACCGTGGACTCTATCATCATCTATAAATAATAATCAACCATGAAAAAAGTAGCAATTTTAATTATATTAATAATGGCAAGCGGACTATCTATGTATGGCCAAAACAGCTACAAAGTCACTTCTTTAGTGAAGCTATCGGATATAAAAGAAAAGAACTTGCAACGTGTATTCTATGTTTTTTCAAAAAATGAGTTCCTAAAGCTACCCATCAATTATGATATTTCATTCTTTGTTTACCAAGACAACAACAGTATCTCTCGTGATGATTTTGAACATACGAGAGCAGTAACTCAAGGTACATCTTATAGAATAAGCAATTCTCCATTCTATGCTAATCTTGACAAAAGAGACAAGAGACCTCCCATTGAAACAGTTCTTTCTCTCATTGAAGATACTAATGGAAAATATATCATGGGAATAGTCAGAACTTGGTCAGCTCTTCACGATATGGATAAACATTGGTTAGTTACATTCAATTTTGCAGGAGCAATCATTGACTACATTCCCATTTGTGAATGGCCTGGAACATGCAGCAAAGCTAGAACCATGGAAGCACAAATCAATAAAGATTTTACGGTGAATGTTCAACAGTTGAACTTTCCTGAAAATAATTACATCATTCAGTTCGATAGTATAAAAAGAAATTTTATACACCTAGATAACCTGAAAGGGCAACGTATAGATACTAAATATCAGATAATGCCGGATGGAAAGTTTAAAAAACTGGAAGAGGCATATTATCAACCGCAAATCTACACTCCGGACATGTTGAAGAGCAATGAAACCCTCATTCGATATAGAAGAGAAAATATTAAAGAAAAGAAAATATTTCAACAATAAAGACTATGAAAAACAGTTTAAGAATCCCACGAATTATCCACCAAACATGGAAAACAAAAGATGTACCTTCTCCTCTTGACCAACTGCCACAAACATGGAAAGAATATCTCCCGAATTGGGAATATATCCTATGGACAGATGAAATGAACAGGGAATTTGTCTGCAAACATTTCCCTGATTTCCTGGAGAAGTATGATACATATCCTTGTAACATACAAAGAGCAGACGCTATACGCTATCTTCTCTTGAAAGTTTATGGAGGATTGTACGTAGACATGGATTTCGAGTGCCTCGAAAATATTGAGTTCTTACTAGAAGGATCGGATTTTATCGTAGGTAAGGAACCCGACTGGCATGCTAAACGCTTTGGTTTTGAATATATCATTTGCAACGCTTTCATGGCGTCAACACCCGATAATGATTTTATCAACTTTGTATGCCAAAGGTTAATCAATCATTCCGGAGGGAAAGTTGTTAATAACGGATTTGATATACTGGATTCCACAGGCCCTTTCTTGCTAACGCATGCATTCAACGCATTTCCACATAAAGAAGACATACGTATCCTCGAATCAAAGACAATATATCCTATCGGACAATGGGAGGTAGAGAAAATAAAAAACAACCAGATTCCTAAAGAAATGGAAGAGCGTATCAATCAGGCTCATGCCATACACTATTTCTTTGGTACCTGGTTTGGTAAGTAACCTTTAAAAATAAAATAAATAATGATCCCAAAGAATATACACCTTATCTTTCTACGCAAAGATGAACCGTTCCCCGAACTATTCGAGAAATGCAAACAAGAAATACAAGTCAATCATCCGGACTGGAATATCCGCCTATATAATAAGGATGATGCACAGGATATATTAAATCAAGATTTACCTGAATACATCGAAGCCTATAATGCATTCTATCACAATGTACAAAAAGCAGACTTCTTAAGATTAGCCCTTGTATACCTCTATGGAGGATTCTATATGGATTTAGATATGTTAAGTTTAAAGCCACTTGATGAGTTGAGAAAGTATAATTTGGTTTTAGGAGAAGAGAAAATTGTCTGCCAGGCAGAGCAAGAAGCCTTGAATTTAAGATATCGACTTCGAATAGCCAACTATATGTTCGGTGGAATCCCTAAACATCCTTTTTTACACAGAATAATGGATGAAATGGCAGAAAGAGCCACAATAATCTTAAAATCGCAACAGGAGATTTTAGACATAACAGGTCCCGGCCTACTAACAGACACATATTGGGATAACTATGGAATGTATACAGACATCACATTATTAAGAAATACAGATAAAAGGTGCAGGCAACCTTATCACAATGAAATCTCATGCCACTTTGGAGATTATGCAGCTCATCTGCATGCCGGGACATGGAGAACGGGAATTTGAGTTTATATAACCAAGTTATGCAAGAAAAGCTATTTTATCAACAAACACTAAAAGAATCATTGTAAATTTCTTTTCTACATCAACTGCAATAAACGTAATGACCGGGAAACAAATGGAGAGCATATCATGGGAGTTATTACCGCAACATCTAAAAAACATGATAAGATAAAATGGTCAGAGAGTATTGATACTGGTTTGTCATTGCCGACACCTGCTGTACTTTCATTGTTCACAAACATATATTATAGAATGATAATCAGCTACTTATCTTATACCCTAATTATCCATAGAGTACTCTGAACAGACAAAATATATTTGCCTACATATTGGCACTACAAAGGACAGCTAATCATTCGAAATCCGCTATATTTGGACACGTTTTGAATGACAAAAAGCTTCTTGAGCAATCATTCTTTATGACTGACAAGATGCAGCCCGAACCGGACAAGAATACTTTCTAGATGTAAAGTGGTGCCAAAAAGGTAAATATCCGTGCCATTTCCATAAAGAAGTACTATTCTAAACCCTAATAGAATTAATTCCATTAGTTTTGTATAAATTTGTAAACTACTAAACTTGTTAAAAATAAACCATGATGAACAAAAAAGTAATTGCCGTAGCCCTCGCCCTTGCCTTAGCAGGAGGAAGCTATGCACAAGATGACACCGCGAAGAAAAAGGTGAAAGCCTATATGGTGTCGGACGCCCACCTCGACACCCAGTGGAACTGGGACATCCAGACAACAATCAACGAATATGTCTGGAATACCATTAGTCAGAACTTATTTCTGCTAAAGAAATATCCCGAATACGTTTTCAACTTTGAAGGGGGAGTGAAGTATGCGTGGATGAAGGAATACTATCCCGAACAGTATGAAGAGATGAAGAAATTCATCGAGGAAGGCCGCTGGCATATCGCCGGAAGTAGCTGGGAAGCAAGTGATGTGTTGGTTCCTTCCGTCGAAGCCTCCATCCGTAACATCATGCTCGGACAGACGTACTACCGGCAAGAGTTCGGAAAAGAAGGAACGGATATCTTCCTGCCGGACTGCTTCGGATTCGGATGGACGCTTCCCACCATTGCCGCACACTGCGGACTGATCGGCTTCTCTTCACAGAAGCTGGACTGGCGTAATCATCCCTTCTATGGAAAGAGCAAGCATCCGTTTACCATCGGACTCTGGAAGGGCATTGACGGCAAACAAGTAATGCTAGCCCACGGATATGACTACGGACGCAAATGGAACACCGCCATTTGATACACCAGACGGAAGATCAGCTCGCCTTCGCGCCCGGCGTCACAGGCATTGACGATGGTATCCACGTCGGGGCGGTCCATCAGGGCACAGAGATTTTCAAAGGTGTCCTCCTTGCCCGGTGCCAGCACATAGCGGAACGGCTCCGGCAGAATGGGAAGATCATCATAGCGCCATTTCTTGAAACGCTCGTCATAGCCGCCCGCATCCATCGGGGATACCAGGTGTCCCACGCACCAGGATA
>OHAS01002614.1_pt1 | contig 12752 bp, 10 predicted proteins | sample 1577131 | NCBI WGS metagenome assembly OHAS01 (sample SAMEA3541566, study PRJEB24748) | human gut metagenome | biome: human gut; feature: human-associated habitat; material: faeces | place: China | collected 2012
AGTACAAGCTTACTGTAAAAACGCCATCTGTAAAAATGAATGCATCAGCGAAAACGCTTTATGTAAAAGGATCTCCAGCTGAGGTGACGCTGAAAGCAACGACCGCAGGTGTTACCGGAAAAGTAACCTATACAAGCAGTAAACCATCTGTTGCAGCTGTAGCCGCAAATGGAAAGGTAACTGCAAAGGCGGCAGGAACAGCTGTGATCACAGCGAAATGCGGAAATTATAAAGCAACCTGCAAAATTACAGTTAAGAAGCCGTCTGTAAAAGCTTCGGCTTCAGCGAAAACTGTATTTGTGCGTGGAACAAGCCAGATCAAAGTGAAAAAAACAGGCGTTAGCGGAAAAGTTACTTATACAAGCAGTAATAAATCCGTTGCAGTGGTAAGCGCAGGCGGAAAAGTAACAGCAAAAAAAGTAGGAACAGCTACAATTACAGTAAAATGCGGAAGCTACAAAGCAACCTGCAAGATCACAGTGAAAAAAGGCAGCCTGAAGATCACATCCAAAACAGCTGTAAGTGTAAAAGCAAAGAAAACAACAGCCATCAAGGCAGCAGCCACTTCAAAGGCAAAGATCACCTACAGAAGCAGCAACACAAAAGTTGCTACTGTAAGCAGCAAAGGTGTTGTTAAAGGTGTGAAAAAAGGAAAAGCTGTTATCTATGTAAGCAGCAACGGAATCACAAAAAAGGTAACAGTTACAGTGAAATAAGCATATATTTCACCTGAATATACTTGATATGTTATAAAGAACCTTTCCCAAAACTGCTTCGGGTCTGCGAAAATGCACGCCCGAAGCAGGAAAAAAGAAAAAATTCGATTTTTTTGAAAAATTTTAATTTTTTCTATTGACAAAGTAAAGAAACTCTAATATAATAGCTCTTGCAGTTGAGTAATACATAAACAACTGAAACAGAATAACGAAGCGTGGCTCAGTTTGGTAGAGCGCTGCGTTCGGGACGCAGAGGTCGCAGGTTCAAATCCTGTCGCTTCGACTAACAGCTTGAGAATCCCTTGGTTGAGGGATTCTTTTTTTGTTTGTGAAAAATAAAGGAACGTATGTTTGCGTTACCTTGTGTTACCTCAATGAGAAAAGAAAGGAGAATCTTCTACATTTGCCAGGAAAAAAATAAAGATAAAGGTAATACATGGGAAAAGGTAAAGAAAAGCGAGAAATAAAATATAGATTAAGAGAAAGCCTTTGGTGAATGTCCCGAGCGTGGATCGCCAGGGGGTTTTTATATTTACAGATGAAAATATTCTTGAATGCTTTGAATAGTAGTGCTATAATACAAACATAAAGAACAACCGCCCACAAGGGGTTGACCTTATAAGAGAAGATTAGAAAATCCCACCCTGTACTCGGCCAAAGTTTTTGGGTGGTTTTTCTATGTAAAAAATTACTTACAAAACGTTAATACGAACGTAAGCAATGCTAGAATGAACATGCCAAAAGCCATAAGATCTTTGAAGTCAAAATGGTTGTCGTTCATCAGCACCACCTCCATCCTTTTTGGACTAGAGGTCAGCCACCCTGTAACACGATTGTTCCTGTACAGTGTAGCATATACGGAGAACCCTGACAAGCGCAAAATGTTCTAAGATAGTAATGCTTTTTTGACAAAAGCGAAAATTTTCTGCATATTTTAATTTCGCACCTGTCTGTTGATATTCTGTGTTGGTGTACTGATTCTGATATAGCCGTATTTTTCGACTAACAGCTTGAGAATCCCTTGGTTGAGGGATTCTTTTTTTGCGTTTGTACATCCTGGAGCTTTTTCACGTTGATGGAATGATTTCTCTTAAACTTCATATATATTAACGAAACCGAAATACCGGAGGGACGTGCGTTGGCGGGATATCAGCGTTTTGTTGCGTATGTGTACGAGTATCGGAAAGGAAAAAAAGACGGCAGCAGCGGTTATGTGAGGGTGGAGGCCAGAGATAGGAAATGCCGTGTGGAGGTTCATTTGCGTTGTGTTGGACTGGAGCCTGGAAGTCGGTGCAGAGTGTATGGGTTTGTGCGGCGGGAAGGGCTGATGGATGGTATTTTGATCGGAAGCTGTGTTACCGGGCAGGAGCGGATCGAGTGCGCGCTGGAGACGGATACAGGGGATATTGGAGGCATGGGAAAAAGTCTTCAGGAGTTTGGAGGACTGCTTCTGATCTCCGATGCCGGCGGATTCTGGGGAACAGAATGGGATGATCAGCCGATACGGCCGGAGAATTTCCGCGAGTGGAAGAAAAAAGAAACGGAACCTCGGAAGGAAGCGGAGAAAACAGGAACGGAATATCAGAAGGCAGCGGAGAAAAAAGGCAGAGAGCGGGGAGAAAAGGAGGAAGAAAATCAAAAAGACGGAACCTTGCCAGAAGTGCAGGAATATCAGAAGAAGTCAGACAGGATCATGACGGTAGAGGAAGTTCAGGAGGAGGTATTGAAGGCATCGGAAACCGGAAATTCATATCAGGCTCCCGGTCCGCATCCGCCGGAATCACCGCGGCCAGGCCAGCCATCACCGCATCCGCCGGAACCACCGCAGCCAGGCCAGCCATCACCGCATCCGCCGGAACCACCGCGGCCAGGCCAGCCATCACCGCATCCGCCGGAACCATCGCGACCTGAGCCATCTCGTCCACTTCCGGGAATACCCTGTGATGATCCGTTTAACGACGGCTATTTCACAGACTGTCGCAAGATCAGACCATCGGACTGCAGTGCCTTATGCAGACAAAACGGCTGCTTCTGCAGCAACCGTTTTGTCATGTACGGATATCAGAATTTCGGCCATCTTCTGCTGTGCAGAAATCATCAGGGACAGTACATACTGGGTGTGCCCGGAGGATACAGCCAGCAGGAACGGTTTATGGCCAATATGTTTGGCTTTCCCTACTTTAAGGAATGTCCGGATATTCATATCCCAGGCGGAAAGGGAGGATACTGGTACTGTTTTATTAACATCTGATCAGAAAAATTTCAGCATCCATGCAGATAAGCAAACAGTTTTGCAAATCCGCAGATCACAGCTCCATACCACGAATTTCTACTACCGGGATCGTCTGAGACAGGATATCCCGGTAGTTTATCATTTCTTTCTCGGAGCAGGCAGAGAATCCCGGCATCAGAACTCCGTCGGAATCCCGATAAGCCTGGAGATAATAAGCTTTTGCACCGCTTAACCATCGGCTGATCTCCTGAAAATCTTTTTCAGAATGAAGTTCCTTCACAACCGTTGTACGAAATTCATAATCAAGGTGTCCCTCCAGCAGCCATCCGGCAGTTTCCCGGATCCCATCCAGATCAGCATGTACACCGGTAAGCGCATGATAGTTGGAAGGACAGGCTTTGATATCCATGGCAACCTTGTTGATCAGGTCAGCTGCTGCGAGATCTTTTACCACGGAGGGGCGGGAACCGTTGGTATCGAGCTTTACATCATAGCCCAGCTCCCTGATCCTGCCGAGAAATTCCGGCAGTTCCGGGGCAAGCGTGGGTTCACCGCCGGAAATGCAGACGCCATCCAGGATCCCCTTTCTTTTTTTCAGAAAAGCCAGGATTTCCTCCTGGGAATATTCAGGCTGGTTATCAGGCTCCACGACAAGAGCTCCGTTCTGGCAGAATGGGCAGCGGAAATTGCAGCCGCCTAAGAATATGGTACAGGCTACCCTTCCCGGATAATCCAGCAGGGTTGTTTTGTTAAATCCACATATTTTCATAGGAAAATCCCCTTGTTTCTCTTATTTATGATACTACAAGCATACTCTCCCCCGAAAAAAGCCGCAAGCCTTTTTAACCGAATCAAGTAAGTTTCCTGCGAAGTTGTGAAAAGCAATAAGCAGGGTTGGGGACTTGCTCATGGAAGAAAAAAAACATATAATTTATTCCAATAACAGCCCGATATTATAGATGAAAGGATGTTGACATGGTAGAACATACATTGTTGAGAAAACTGGAAAGCCTGTGGGGAATTCCCATTTTTTATGCAGATGAAGCAGGAGAAAATATCCGGAGTCTTGGGGTTTTTCCCGAAAAACAGAATCCGCTGACTGTATCAGAGGAATTGCGCCGGTCCCTGATCTGCCAGACAAAAGAACAGAATGTACCGACTATTTATAAGGCTTTTGATAAAATTTATTTCTTTTGTGTTCAGAGCGGCCAGGATTTCTATCTGTCAGGTCCGGTATGTGCAGAAGAGCTCAGCTATGTGGAAATACATCAGTTTTATAAGAAATATCACATGTCAATGAAGGAAGAACGCCATCCGGACAAAATGACACTGAACCGAATGTTGAATTTCGTAAGTTTTCTGTATGAGCTTTTGGAGGGAAAGGATATTCAGCCGGACGATCTTATGGAAAAAAATAATCTCATCGAGGAAAAAGAAGCTTGGGAGGAGGGGGAAACAGTTCGCATTGAACTGGACGACTCGGATGCGGCAGCCTACCATCATACATATATGGAAGAACGATATGTACTGGATAGCATACGTGAAGGAAATGTGGAAGAGGTTAATGAACGAGCCACGGCACTTTTGGAAAAAGGAGGGATCCTTTCCAGAAAACATTTTAATCATCAGAGGAATCTGGCTATTGTGACAACTACACTGGCAACAAGAGAAGCTATATCAGGAGGAGTTTCGCCGGCAGATGCATATCGTCTCAGTGATCATTTCATTAATCAGATCGATCAATGCCGGACTATGGAAGAAATGATCGAACTGAACCAAAGATGCTTTTATAAATTTACAAAGCTGGTAGCTGACACCAGAAAAACAAGAAGCTTTTCCAGCTATACAGAGCAGTGCAAGGATTATATTTCCCGGAATTATCACCATAAGATATATCTTGAGGATATCGCAGAGGCTATCGGGATCAGCCCGGGTCACCTTTCCAGAAGCTTCCGGCAGGATACGGGAGAGAAGATCGTGGATTATATCCGGAAATTTCGTGTAGAAAGAGCTGCCAATCTCCTGAAATATTCCGATGCGACCCTGTCAGAGATCAGTGATTATGTATGCTTCAATTCCCAGAGTCATTTTGGCAGTGTATTTAAAGAATATATGAAAATGACTCCCAGGCAGTACCGGGAAAAATATAAGCGTAAGGAATTTTATTCTTGAATAAGTTTATAAAACTATTAGAAATGTGTTGGGGAAATGATAAAAATATCAAAAAAATGATAACGAAAATCAAATAGCTTTGATTATAATATGCTTGTCGTTGAGACATACCTGATTGATCCGCCAGAAACAGGGCGCGCAGAAAAAATTTACATGTTCCGGAGTGGATCGTTAAATCAACATAAAAAAGGTGGAGGAAAAATGCAAAAGTTAAAACACGAACCGGCATATTATGAAACAACAAAGTTTAAATGGAGACAGCGTATCGGTTTTGGTATCAGTGATTATGCTTGTAATCTTGCTTACCTTCTTGCCAATACATATCTTCTCTTTTATTACACAAACTGCGCGGGACTTGCAGCCGGCGCTGTTGGATTTATGTTCGTTGTAACAAAATTCATCGATGCATTCACAGACTATATGGTAGGTGCAATGATCGACCGTACTGATACAAAAATGGGACGTTACCGTCCATGGATGCTTTACGGTGCACCGGTCCTTGCAGTTGGTATGGTTCTTCTGTTTTCCGTCCCAACAGGATGGAGCGCAGGTGCGAAGCTTGCATGGGCATACGTAACTTACGTTATCTTCTCATTCGGCTACACTCTGGTAAATATTCCAATGGCACCGATCGTATCTTCTCTGTCAGCATCAGCAACAGAGCGTACCAAGATTTCTACAACACGTACTGTATTTTCAAACCTTGGATCACTGACATCTTCCCTGTTCGTGCTTCCGATGGTATACTTCTTCTCAGGCTCCAAGGATGCAACTGGTGCAGCATTGGCTACCGGATATCGTAACACAAACATTGTGCTTGGAATCATCGTCGTTGTGATCATGGCAATCTGTGTATTCTCCATCGTGGAGATCAATCCTCCGACAAAGTCAGCAGGAAAGAGCTCTCTGATCAAGGATATCGGAAGTCTTGTAAAAAATAAATATTACATCATGTTCCTTGGCGAGGTATTTTTCCTCTTCCTTGGATATCTTTCCATGTATGGTGCAATGCAGTACTATTATACTTACATTGTTGGTGATGTAAGCGGAATGTCACTGGCACTTACTTTACTTACCTTGCTTGCAATCCCGACTATGATTCTTGCAGCTTATCTCAATGGTAAGGGAATTGCAAAGATCAAGCTGATCCAGTTTGGAGCGATCGTAGACTGTGTTGGCTTTGCGATTCTGTTTTTTACATCCAATGGAACGATCGCAACAGCATCCCTTGGACTGATCGGACTTGGCTTTGGTTTCCGTTCCAGTATGTTCTTCTCCATGATGCCTGATATCTTTGACTATACAGAGTGGCAGGTAGGAAGAAACCTTGGTGGAACACAGAATGCGATCCAGGGATTTGTAAACAAGGTTTCCTCAGCAGCAGCATCTGCTATCGTATCTGCCCTTCTTGTATGGGGTAACTACGATGCAGCAAAGCTTGATAAGGCAATGGCAGATGGTATCAGCATTGCAAAGGAGTTCCCGCAGACACATACAGCGATCAATTTTGCATTCGGTGGTCTTGCGCTGGTAGCTACAATACTTTCTATCGTTGTGCTGATCCCATATGATCTGGATAAAAAATATCCGCAGATCCGTGCAGAGCTGAACCAGCGGAATAAAGAAAACGCATAAATTTAAATCGAACAAAAAAGAAAAAATAAGGAGCATCGAAAGGTGCTCCTTTCGATTATCAGAACATCTGTTTTATATAAGGAGGAAAATATTATGTGGAATTATGCCTATACAGTACCGGAAAACAAAAAAGTAAGGGTGATCGTACATACAGATTGCAAAAACGAGGCAGATGACCAGTATGCAGTAGCGCATCATCTCATGACACCAAGATTCGACGTAAAAGGCCTTGTTGCGGGTCATTTCTGGAAAAACCCGCAGCAGTACGGCGAGCTTGGTACTGCGCAGGCAAGCTACGATGAGATCATCAAAGTCATGGAGCTTATGGGGCTTAAGAATCAATATCCGGTAAAGCTGGGTGCACCACGCGCCCTTGAAGATGAGAATACACCTATCGATTCCGAGGGTGCAAGATTCATCATCGAGGAAGCGATGAAGGAGGATAAAAGACCGCTGTACATTGCGTGCCAGGGTGCCATTACAGACGTTGCCTCCGCACTTCTGATGAAACCGGAGATCGCAGAGCGCATGACAGTGATCTGGATCGGCGGAGCAGATTATCCAAAGGGCGGATTTGAGTTCAACCTGATGATGGATATCAACGCTGCAAACGTAGTATTTTCCTCCAAAGTGCCGGTATGGCAGGTGCCGATGAGTCTTTATAAAGTGATGGCTGTTTCTCTTGCAGAGCTTCAGCTGAAGGTACGCCCATGTGGAAAGATCGGAAAATATCTTTTTGAGCAGCTGGTGGATTTCAACCATGTAGCAGCCAAGTACGAAATGGACTGGCCACAGGGCGAGATCTGGGGACTTGGTGATCAGGGGACCATCGCCGTTCTGATGGAAGAACTGGAAAAGGTAAGCTACGATATGGTACCTGCACCGAGAATCGCAGAGGATATGACATACATCCATGGACAGGACAACCGTGAGATCCGTGTTTACAAATATCTGGATGCAAGACTGACACTGGAAGATTTCTTTGCAAAGCTTGCTCTGAATTTTGGTGACGAGAAATAAAGCTTGAGGTAAAATGAAAATGAAAAATTATCTGGTTTTTGATGCAGGCGGAACATTTACGAAATATGCATTAATGAACGAAAATGCAGAAATTCTTGAAAAAGATAAGGTTCCTACACCGGACTATCATACAAAGACAAAAGAGGACTATTATGCAGTTCTGGACAGTGTTGTGGAGAAATACAAAAGCCGCATTGAAGGTATTGCCATCAGCATGCCTGGTATGCTGGACAACAGGAATGGATATTGTGTAACAGCAGGATATCTTGCATATCTTGCAGGAAGTACTGTTGGCACAGAACTTTCCCAGCGTTACGGAATTCCGGTTTCTGTGGAAAATGATGGAAAATGTGCGGCACTTGCCGAGTTCTGGAGAGGAAGTCTTAAGGGCTGTACAAATGGGGCTGTTGTTGTTATCGGAACCGGTGTTGCAGGCGGGATCATCCTCAACGGAAAGCTTTTCCGCGGAAATCATTTCACCGCAGGCGAATACAGCTATATATGCACAGAGGCGAAGGGGCCGGCAGAGCTGGACAACTACTGGGGAATGATCAGTGGTGCGGAAGGACTTGCAAAGACTGTTGCAAAGCATACAGGAGAGGACTGGCAGATTTACGATGGATTGAAGATATTCGGTCTGGCAAATGAAGGTGATGAGAAAGTTCTGGCAGGTCTGAGGGAGTTTACAGATCGTCTTGCAGTACAGATCTATAACCTGAATATTTATCTGGACCTGGACATCATTGCTATTGGCGGAGGCATCAGCCAGCAGCCGCTTCTGCATGAATATCTTCAGAAGAGCCTGGATGAAGTAATGAAGAATATTCCATTGCGAAAGATAACACCATATGTTCCGGAGCCGAAGATCACAAACTGTCAATTCTACAATGACGCAAATTTAATCGGTGCTTTATATCACTTCATGAACAAATAAGCGGTTATTCCGCTTATTTGTTCATGAGGAAGTAGCGAAGCGGATTCCGAATGTCCACTTACAGATAATAAGCGGTTATTCCGAATGTCCGCTTGAATATATTACATAAGGAGGATTCCAGAATGTCATTTCCAAAGAATTTTTTATGGGGCGGTGCAGTTGCTGCCAATCAGTGCGAGGGTGCATACAATGAAGACGGAAAGGGTTTATGCACACAGGATGTAACACCACACGGAATCGTTGGCCCCAGAACGGAAGAGCCTACACCGGATAACATGAAACTTATCGGAATCGATTTTTATCATCGTTATAAAGAAGATGTGAAATTATTTGCGGAGATGGGCTTCAAAGTATTCCGTACATCCATTGCATGGAGTCGTATTTTCCCTAACGGAGATGAGGAGACACCAAACGAAAAAGGTCTTCAGTTTTATGATGATCTTTTTGACGAATGCCATAAATATGGGATCGAGCCACTGGTAACGATCTCTCACTATGAAACACCGCTTCATCTTGCAAAAACCTACGATGGCTGGGTGAACAGAAAGATGATCGGTTTTTATGAGAGATATGTGAGAACTATTTTTGCAAGATACGGCAAGAAGGTTAAATACTGGCTGACATTTAATGAGATAAACTCTGTTCTCCATGAACCATTCTTAAGCGGTGGTATTTACACAGAAAAGGATAAGCTTTCCAAGCAGGATCTGTATCAGGCTGTTCATCATGAACTGGTCGCAAGTGCACTTGCAACAAAGATCGGACATGAGATGATGCCGGATGCAAAGATCGGCTGCATGATCTTGAGCATGCCGACTTATCCGCTGACCCCATGCCCGGACGATGTGATCAAGACTATGGAGAGTGTTCACAAGAACGATTTCTTCGGTGATGTACATGTCCGCGGATATTATCCGGGATATATGAAACGTTATTTCCGTGAAAATAACATTGAGATCAAATTTGAGCCAGGCGATGCGGAAATCCTTAAGAATACAGTAGATTTCGTTTCCTTCAGCTATTACATGAGTATCTGCGAGACAGCAGACCCAGCTCATGTAAAAGGAAAGGGTAATCTTATGGGCGGTGTTCCGAACCCATATCTGGAAGCATCTGACTGGGGATGGCAGATCGATCCGCAGGGTCTTCGCTATGTGCTGAATTACTACTGGGATCGTTATCAGAAACCGTTATTCATCGTTGAGAACGGACTGGGCGCAGTAGACAAGCTGGTGGAGAAGGATGGCGTTATGACCGTTGAGGATGATTACCGTATTGATTACCTGCAGAAACATCTCCTTCAGGTCGAAGAGGCTGTTGAGGACGGTGTAGATGTTATGGGCTACCCCTCCTGGTGCTGTATTGACCTTGTCAGTGCATCTACAGCAGAACTGAAAAAACGCTACGGCTACATCTACGTGGACCGTAACGATGATGGAACAGGTACACTGAATCGTTATAAGAAGAAATCCTTCTACTGGTATAAAGATGTGATCACTACCAATGGTGAGTCACTTCACAAATAATATGGCTGCCTGACTTTCTGGAAAAAAAGCAGATATAATGCACTCATTGATGCAGACAACGGAGTTCGCGAGAGCTTCCTTTGTCTGCGTTTTTTATGCTATAGGAAATTACTCCGTAATGTTCCTACTGTGTGCAAATATCTGTTTTGCAGCAGATTGACATGGAATATCTGAAAAGTTATAATCGAACGTACAGAAGGCTGAGAGCAGTCTTGGTATGAACAGATAGAATCCCGGAGCTTATTCCGGAATGTGAAGTTACAGGAGGAGTAAAAACGTGACAGATCAGGAACGTTTTATGAAAGAGGCGATCCGCCAGGCAAAAAAGGCCCGTGCATTGGAGGAAGTGCCGATCGGCTGTGTGATCGTGCATGAGGGAAAGATCATAGCCAGAGGCTACAATCGCCGCAATACAGACAAAAATACCTTATCTCATGCAGAGCTTAATGCTATCCGAAAGGCCAGTAAAAAGCTGGGAGACTGGCGTCTGGAGGGATGCACCATGTATGTAACGCTGGAGCCTTGTCAGATGTGTTCCGGTGCATTGGTACAGTCCAGGATCGATGAGGTGGTGATCGGCTGTATGAACCCGAAAGCGGGCTGTGCCGGATCTGTGATGAATCTTCTTCAGATCGAAGGCTTTAATCATCAGGTAAAGATCACAGAAGGGGTATTGGAAGAGGAATGCTCCGAAATGCTTTCCGCATTTTTCAGGGAACTGCGGGAGAAAAAGAAGCAGGCAAAAATCATGAGAGATTTACTCTTGACAGAATCCTGTGAAAATATCAAAATAAAATCATAAATGGATTTCACTATTACAGACAGAAAATCCATTCAGGCCAAACGAAAGTCGTTGACACAGGAACGACAGAAAATGGAGGAACAAAAAATGGAACTTGAAGCTTTAAGAAAAGACATGATAGCAGCAATGAAGGCCAAGGATAAGGTGACAAAGGAAGCAGTTTCTGCACTGATCGCAGCAGTAAAAAAAGCTGCCATTGATGAGGGATGCCGTGATGACATCAAAGGAGAGCTTGTAGACAAAGTTATCCTGAAAGAGCTGAAAACAGCAAAAGAGCAGATCGATACCTGTCCTGCAGAACGTACAGATCTGAAAGAAGAGTATCAGGCAAGATATGACATCATTGCGAAATACGCTCCGAAGCAGATGGATGAAGCAGAGATCAAGGCTTATATCGAGGAAAAATTTGCAGATGTTCTGGCAACAGGAAATAAAGGCCAGATCATGAAGGCAGTTATGGGAGATCTGAAGGGAAAGGCAGACGGCAAGCTGATCAATCAGGTAGTTGCCGGATATTGTAAATAACGCAATATATGTACACAGGAAAACGTCGGGAGCATTCGGAACAGCTTCCCGGCGTTTTTTTTGCCGGGGCAGGTAAGGAGTAAATGCATAAAAAAATCTCGCCGGATCAGTCATAAATGACGAACCCGGCAGGAATGCTGTTTATATAGAGATCATATATTATAACCTTTTTTACGCGCGCCGCACCTCGGAATGGTCTCACAGACGTTACCTTTACAGTTAACTCAGCCCAGGCACCCTCACGGCACACAAGAGCTTCTGCTTAGTGCTGCTGCATTCCTGCCCTGACACGGTTCACAGATTCCTGTTGCGTATGCCTGATTATAGTCCAGACTCTTCCTGGTAAACTCCTGGGCCAGTCTGACCATATCTGACGCATAAGCGTTATCCGGCCACATGATTCTGGTGTAATAATGCAGCTCCTTTTCTCCTGTGGACACGGTAATTGAAAGGAGATATGTCTCATTTCTGGCCAGCAGGTTTTGAATCGGAAGCACTGCGCTGACGCTTCCGTCCCCATTTTCCCAGTCTTCCACTTCTGTCCTCTCCACCAGCCTGTCCAGAGTAAGATTTCTCACTTCATAACTGATGCCTGTAATGGTATTTCCATACTCTTCAATCCGGATATTCAGCCCACGGTCTTCAGGCAGCACAGAGATACTCTCCCTGGCTGCCTGATTCCCCATATCCTGCATGTATCCATGCAGGCAATTGATTTCCTGACCGCCCAGCTGGGTATAAACCACAGGCAAAGACGGTTCTTCCATAGATGTATATACAGCTGATTCTTTTTCCATCGTGTTTCTGGCACTGATAAAATAAACTACCAGCGCTCCTATAAATATCAGGAACAAAATCCCTGCTTTTTGCAATATTTTTTTCATATGTGATTTTATCCTTTATACTGGTTGCTCTGTATCATTTCTATTTTATATAATATCCAGTAAAACTACAACTTAATCTTTTCGGAATTTTATTAATAATATCTTTGCTGCTCCTATAAGGCGCACAGACCTCTGGCACACCTTCTGTGGAACATTTCATTCAGCAGAAGTACCTTGACCATGTCTCTAAGCCAGGATGGCCTGTTTCCGGGTTTAGGTGGCGGAACCGGTCTGGGCGGCATTGGTCTGGGCGGCATTGGCGGTCTCGGAGGGGGAGGTGTTGGCCTGGGTGGCTGTGGCCTCGG
>OHAS01002623.1_pt1 | contig 12717 bp, 12 predicted proteins | sample 1577131 | NCBI WGS metagenome assembly OHAS01 (sample SAMEA3541566, study PRJEB24748) | human gut metagenome | biome: human gut; feature: human-associated habitat; material: faeces | place: China | collected 2012
GGAAGCTGAAAAATACCTCAGCCTGCTGAAAAAGACACTGTCAGGAGCACACTCCACAGTACTTGTTTTAACTTGACCATTATTTAATGGACGAATTCTTTTCTTTTCTAAAAACTGTTTTATAATATTATCAGCCGTAAAGTTTAATTCTTCAATACCGGAATACTCACGATAGAAGCGAACGCTGACATCTCCGCATGTGCCATTAAGCATCGCTACCGGACATTTTAATTTATTTTGCAGGCGTAAACGAATCTGTCCTAATAAGTCGCAGGATAACAGATAACTGCTGCCGTTTAAAATAGTTGGATGAGCTGACATGCTGCAAAGACTGCCAATAAGCTGTTTATTCTTATTATAAAATTTGAATAAACGCACTTCTTTATCCTCACTGCCTCCTTTTACATTACGATTGCCATATAACCCTTCAATCATAGCACTTTCCAATTCAGCACTGCATTCCTGCATGTTTTTACTCGCACGAAGCAAGCTGGCAATCATTTCATCTTTAGCCATTTCAGTTAATTCAGGCTCTACATGAGTGTCTTCAAATGTAAGTTTGAAGAATGCTGGTGCTGAATGGGTATGGGTACAGGAAATGGTTATATTGTTTACTTCAACACCTGTTTGCTTTGAAACAGCTTTTTTCACGTTCATGCAAAAGTTCTCTTCTAGCATAATACTATCTAAAATGCTTATTAAGAATGAATGGCCATTCAAATCAAATGCGATAGAATTAATTTCTATTGAGTCTAAAACACCCTCGCTTTGTTTTTTTCTGGAATAACCTGCCATGAAACAAGGTCTTTTCGGCGTAATATCGACTTTATCAAAGGCAATTTTCATGGTTAATCCCCCTTTCTACATCTATATTCTAGCATAACCATTCAAAAAAACAAGGATTATATTGAAATTCATTCAATAATTATAAAAATATATTGAATACTCATTCAAACTGTGCTATATTATGAGTGTCAAAGAAAGTAACCGCATTCATAAATGCGAGGAAGGGGATTCGATATGACATCCGAAAAAACATCTTTTATGGAAAAATTTCAAGCGTTCATGGAAAAATACTTAGTTCCGGTCGGTATGAAAATTTCCGAACAGCGTCACTTGTCAGCAATACGGGATGGTATGACAGTGCTGATTCCATTAACCATTGTTGGTGGTTTTGCTTGCCTATTAGCTGTACCGCCGGTACCGGCGGGAATGGAAGCTACAAATATTTTCTATTCCTTCTTATTGGCTTGGCAGAGCTGGGCTGCTGCAAATTCAGCAATTTTGATGATTCCTTATCAATTAACGATCGGGGTTATCTCAATCTACGTTGTCTGCGGTGTTGCTTATCGCTTCGCTAAAAATTACGGCATGGATGGTATCAACAACATGTTGTCCGCACTGCTTGTTTATCTATGTGTCAGCGGTGCTGTTGATTTGTCGACGGGTACGATCGTGATGGCTCGCTTAGGGGCAGGTTATATGTTTGGGGCGATGGTTATAGCATTATTAGTTGTTGAAATCAATCACTTCTTCATAGCTAAAAAAATTGCGATCAAAATGCCTGCAAGTGTGCCGCCAAACGTAGCCGCGCCCTTTAACGTATTATTATCATTAGTATTTAACGTTGTGTTCTTCACTGTATTGAATGCAGTTGTTACAAGCATGACCGGTGCCGGCTTAAATGACTTGGTATATACATTGTTCCAGCCGTTGATGAAAGCTACCGGCAGTCTGCCATCAATCTTATTGATTAACTTCTTAATGACTACTTTCTGGTTTTTCGGTATCCACGGAGGCAACATGGTTTCAGTTGTAGTCAGTCCATTAACTACGGCAGGCTTAGCAGCCAATATGGAAGCCTATCTGGCAAACAAACCGATGGAATATATCTTTGCCGGTGCAGTAAACAGTGTTTTCGGTAACTGGATCACTTATACGGCAATGTTAGTGATTATCTTCTTCTTTGCTAAGAGTCACCAAGCCCGTTCAGTTGCAAAGGTTGCCATCGTGCCTAGCTGCTTCAATATCAATGAACCTTCAATTTTCGGTTTGCCAACGGTATTAAACGTTTATACTTATGTACCTTTGCTGATCTGCAGCTTGATCAATTTCTCATCCTATTATTTATTAGCAAGTGCCGGTATTTTAGGTAAATTCTATATCACCTTACCGTTTACCGTGCCTGGCCCATTAGCCGCCTTCTTAGCAACAATGGACTGGAAAACGATGGTCTTATGGTTTGTATTATTTGTAGTAGATATGTGCGTATTATATCCATTTATTACAACCTATGATAAACAACTTCAAAAAAACGAAGCTGCTGAAGGAAATAACTAAAAAAATTAGTGAAGAATTAGTGGAGGCGTTTGTCTCCACTCTTGTATAATAGTTGAAACAAAAGGAGAAAAAGAAAATGAAAAAAATCGTATTATTATGTGCAGCAGGTATGAGTACAAGCTTGTTAGTTACCAAGATGCAGAAAGCAGCTGATGATGAAGGAGTGGCATGTGATATCAATGCATATCCGGTTGCTCAGGCAAAAGAAGTAGGGGCGGATGCAGATATTGTGTTATTGGGACCGCAGGTGCGTTTTAATCTTGCTAAGATCAAGGAGCAATGTCCGAATTGTCCGGTTGAAGCCATCGATATGGCGGCCTATGGCATGATGGACGGTGCTAAAGTCATGAAGCGTGTCAAAGAAGTACTGGGTATTTAATGATGGAAGGACTTGAATTGATCAGCTTTCAGATTATCAGTGCAGTAGGTACTGCTCGTTCCATGTATATCGAAGCCATTCAGCTTGCGAAAGCCGGTGATTTTGAAGGAGCTGAGAAATTGCTTGAAGAGGGTCAGCAGGTGTTTTTAGAAGGCCATCATGCTCATGCCGGATTGATTCAGAAAGAAGCTGCCGGTGAAAAATGTGAATTTGCTTTGTTGTTGATGCATGCAGAAGATCAGATGATGAGTGCGGAAGCTTTCAGTATCTTAGCGCAGGAATTTATAGATGTTTATAAAAAGATGAAAGGAAACATGTAAAATGAGCCAATTACCAAAACATTTTTTATGGGGCGGTGCAGTTGCCGCTAATCAGCTGGAGGGGGCATGGAATGTAGATGGCAAAGGGGTCAGTACAGCGGACTGTATGAGTGCCGGTGCGGTAGATAAAGCCAGAGAATATACGGATGGTGTTCTTGAAGGTGTTTATTATCCAAATCACGAAGGAATTGATTTCTATCATCACTACAAAGAAGATATTGCCTTATTCGCAGAAATGGGTTTCAAATGTTTTAGAACCTCGATTGCATGGACTCGTATCTTCCCCGAGGGTGATGAAGAAGTACCGAATGAATTAGGCTTGCAGTTTTATGATGATTTATTTGATGAATGTCTGAAATACGGCATTGAACCCGTGGTAACTATTTCTCACTATGAAACACCTTATGCTCTGGTGAAGAAATATGGTTCATGGCGAAACAGAAAACTCGTAGACTTTTTTGTGAAGTATGCTGAAACGGTATTCAAACGTTATAAATACAAAGTTAAATACTGGATGACTTTCAATGAGATTAACTGTATTGCCCTGCATCCTGAAATTCCTTCAGGGATCCGTGTTCAGGAAAATGAAAGTTTTGCTCAGGTTGTTTATCAGGCTGCCCATCATGAATTTGTGGCAAGTGCAAAAGCAGTTAAAGTTGGTCATGAAATTAATCCGGATTTTAAGATTGGCATGATGATGATTTATCCTTGGACTTATGCCGATACATGCAAGCCGGAGGATACAATCAAACAAATGCAGGCCATGGATGCGCAGTATTATTTCAGTGATGTGCAAGTTAGGGGCTATTATACAAAATGTTAAACGAAAAGGGTGTTATTTTACAAGCAGAAGCGGGTGATGATCAGATTCTAAGAGAAGGGATTGTTGATTATATCGGTTTCAGCTACTATATGAGCAATGTTGCAAGCAGTGATCCGAATAAACAAGTTGTTGACGGAAATATGCTGACAGGGATTAGAAATCCTTACTTGAAAGCGACTGATTGGGGCTGGCAGATTGACCCTGTCGGTTTAAGAATTTCACTAAATCAATTATATGATAGATATCAGATTCCCGTGTTTATTGTAGAAAATGGCATGGGCGCTGTGGATATGGTGGAAAATGATGGCAGTATCAATGACGATTATCGTATCGATTATTTAAGAAGCCATATTGAGCAGTTAATCAAAGCAGTGGATGAAGATGGTGTCGAGTTAATGGGTTATACACCATGGGGCTGCATTGATTTAATTAGTGCAGGTACCGGTGAAATGAAGAAGCGCTATGGTTTTATTTATGTGGATCGAGATAATGAAGGCAATGGTACTTTAGCTAGAAGCAAGAAGAAATCCTTTGACTGGTATAAGAAAGTGATTGCGACTAATGGGGAAGATTTGGCATGAAGCTGATTATTAATGCTGATGATTACGGCTATACCAAAGGAAATACTGAAGGAATTATCGAAGGATATCAAAAAGGAATCATTCGTTCAACTACAGCTATATGCAATATGCCTTACTTAGAATATGGTAAGCAGTTGGCTCAAGCTTGTCCGGATTTGGGAATCGGTGTGCATTTGAATTTAACAGCAGGCTATGCTTTAACGAAGAATAAAACATTAACGGATGAGAAAGGCAAGTTTTTGGGCAAGAAAATCATTTATACAAAAGAGCTGGATATGGATGAAGTGTACGCTGAATGGCAAGCCCAGATAGAAAAATATATTGAAGTATTCAAACATAAACCTACGCATTTGGATTCTCATCACAGCGTGCATGATTTTAATAAATTGCAGTCTGTCGTAAGTTCGCGGCTAGCTCAGGAGTATGACATTCCTATGCGCAGATACAGTGATTATAAATATGTGAGTGGTTTCTTTGGCGATACGGCAACCGTTCAGCATTTAATTGAAATTATCAAGCTGCATATGGGTGACAATATTGAAATCATGGTGCATCCAGGATATTGTGACTTAACTTTGTATCGTGACAGTTCCTATAATTGGCAAAGAGTGAAAGAGCTGGATGTGCTTTGCAATGAAGAAGTTATGCAGTTCATTAAAGACAATAAGATTGAATTAGTGCATTATTAAAAGGGAGAGAATTATGGAAGCAGGTTTAACAATTTTTTATCAGATCATCAAAATGTTTATCATGATGATGGTGGGATATGGTCTGTATAAGAAGGGCATGGTCAATGATGATACAACTGCGAAACTATCAAATATTTTATTGATGGTCGCTACGCCATGCACCATAATTTCATCCTTTAATCAAGCATATTCCTATGAATTACTGTTGGGACTTGGTACCTGTTTTGCTTTAAGCTTTCTTGTTTATTCTGGTAATATTCTGATTGCCCGTATCCTGTATCGTAAAGAAAGTGAGAATGTGGAACGTTTCTGTGTCGTATTCTCAAATGCGGGATTTATCGGCATCCCTTTAGTAACCGGCTTATTTGGGACAGAAGCTGTATTCTATCTCTCACCATTTATTGTTGGATTTTATTTGTTTGTATGGACGTATGGTGTAATCGAAATGTCGGGCGATAAAAGCAATGTAACATTAAAAAAGATTGTGGCTAATCCTTGTATCTGGGCGGTATTGGCAGGGATTGCGGTGTTCTTATTACCAATGAAACCATTTGCGCCGATCATGGAAGCTATTACAATGATGGGGAATATGAATACACCGATGGCAATGCTTGTATTAGGAGCTTACTTGGCAAAGGAAAACTTAATAGAAATCTTTACTTCTATGAAAATGTATTTGGTTTCATTTTATCGTTTGATTTTAATTCCTGCGGTATATATTATGCTGTTTGCTTTTTTACCAATTGAAGTGAATATTAAAACAATCATTCTGATTGGAGCGGCAGCACCTGTTGGAGCTTTAGCGCCTGTGTTTGCTCAAATGTATAATAAAGATACAGGTTATGGAGCAAAAATAGTAAGTTTATCTACGATTTTATCTTTGGTAACTATGCCGGTAATGCTTATAATTACAAAAATAATTTGGTAAAAAAAACCTGTTTGATATAAAACAAGCAGGTTTTTCTTATGCAAAATTATACTCATATTTCAGCTGATTCGATCAGAGAAAAAGGAAACAAGGAAGCTGAATCATAAAATAATGAATGGTGCAAATGGAGTTGTAGCAGAATAAAAGAGATTTTTTCATGATACGAAGGACATGAAGACTTACTATCTGATATGATCATCTGCTTCTTAGCGTATTTTCCTCCATTTAAGAACATGATTCAAAACAAAGGAAAAATGCAATAAAGTTTATTCTAAAATCATGCGGTCAGAAAATTCATTTTCAGTCTTACTGCTGTATAGACTGATTAATTTCTCTACTGTCATATTTTTTCTTTCTTCACCTTCTAAGATGAAAGCAATCTGTCCGTCATTCATGACCAGCGTCTTATTGCCGAATTCAAGAGCATTGGAGATATTGTGGGTAATCATCAATGTTGTAATGTTATGCTTGGCAATGATATCATTTGTAATTGTCATTACTTTTTCACTGGTTTTCGGATCTAGGGCTGCCGTATGCTCATCAAGCAGCAGCAGCTTTGGCGTGACAATCGTTGCCATCAGCAAGGTCAATGCCTGACGCTGACCGCCTGAGAGCAAGCCGACTTCAGTTTTCATCCGATCTTCTAAGCCGAGGTTCAATGCCTTTAATGTCGCATAGAAAAATTCTCGTTCTTTCTTTCGGATACCCAATGACAGCGGTCCATGACCACTGGCACGGCAGTAGGCAAGACCGAGGTTTTCCTCAATCGTCATATTGGGAGCCGTACCTTTCATGGGATCCTGAAAGAGATGACCGATCACATTCGCCCGCTTATGTTCTTTGGTGAAGGTCATATCCTGACCATCGATAAAAATGCTTCCTTCATCAGGCTCATATGTTCCGGCAATTACATTCAGCAGCGTCGATTTACCGGCGCCGTTGCTGCCGATTACTGTCACAAAATCACCGTCATCAAGATGCAGATTCAGCTGTGATAAAGCCTTGCGTTCATTGACGGTATGAGCATTAAAGGTAATACTGATATCTTTTAAATCAAGCATGATTGCGGCCTCCTTTGCGGCGTCTGAGCGCGATGGCTGACTGGATAGAAGGGATTGATATGGCAGCCGTAACAAGAATGGCAGAGAGCAGCTTTAAATCACTGGCTTCAATGCCGAACTGCAGGGCAATCGTTAAAATATAACGATAAATAATTGCTCCTGCAGCTACGCTGATCAGACGCACAAGCAGAGGTTTTCGGTTAATCAGACTCTCGCCGATAATTATTGAGGCAAGCCCGATTACCATCATGCCGATGCCGCTTGATAGATCCGCAAAGCTCTGGTGCTGAGCAAAGACGGCGCCGGATAAGGCAACAAGGGCATTCGCTAAAGCTAATCCAAGAATTTTCATTCGGTCAGTATTGATTGAAGACGCGCGTACCATGACTTCATTATCACCGGTAGCCCGCAAAGCAAGCCCGCTTTGGGTTTTGAGAAACAGCAGCATGAAGACGATGAGTAATACGACCAGCAGAAAGAGCACGATCGTTTTCGCATAGGCAGCGCCAAATAGCTGATTAAATGGAGTGAAAATAGAATCAAAGCCAAACAGTGAAATCGTTGGCCGTTTATCCATGATCCGCAGATTAATGGAATACAGTCCGGTCATTGTTAAAATACCGGATAAAATGGATTGCACTTTTAATTTAGTCTGCAGGATACCGGTTACAGCACCTGCCAAACCACCGCAGCCAAGCGCGGCTGCCAAGCCTAAAAAGGGATGGCCGGCCAGCGTCAGCATGGCAGAAACGGCAGCTCCAAGGGTAAAGGAGCCATCGACTGTCAGATCGGGGATATTCAAAATTTTAAAGGAGATGAATAAACCGAGGGATAGGATCGTAAAGATACACCCCAGTTCAAAACCGCCTTGAATGATAAATAAATTCATGTTCTCACTCCTGTTGTTCTCGTTTATTCAAAAATTACTGTCGTATCGCTGTTTTTTAATGCGTCAGGAATTGTAATACCTAAAGCATCAGCTGTTGTCTGATTGAAATAAGTATAAAGATTTGTATCGAATACTTTAACCGGAATCTCTGAAATATCACTGCCTTCAATTACCTTGGCAATCATTCTTGCTGTTTCTTTGCCTAAATCTTCATAATTGATACCGATGCTTGCAAAGCCGCCATCCTGTACCATACTGTCAGCGCCGACATATACCGGACATTGTACTTGCTGAGCTGCCATATTCAAAGCGTCAATGCTGCTGGCAATCGTATTGTCATTAGGGGCAAAGATAGCGTCTACCTTACTGGCCAGCACTTGTGCCGTTTGCTGAATCTCAGCGGCTGTGGAAATCGTGGCTTCAACCAGTGTCAGATCATTTTCTTCACAATAGACTTTTACTTTATCGAGATTAGATACGGAATTCGCTTCACCGGCATTATAGATATAGCCTAAGGTTTTTAATTCAGGATCGATGGTTCTTGCCAGATCAAGAATCTGAGCAACCTGAATCTCATCACTGGTACCGGTAATATTCTTATCCGGTTTATTTGGATCAGTAATCAAACCGGCACCTACCGGATCGGATACGGCTGAGAAGATCACCGGTATATTTTCAGCATACGGGGCCGCTGCCGCCGCGGTTGGTGTGGCAATCGCCACGATGAGATCCTTATTATCACCGGCAAAAGTCTGCATGATTGAATTCAGTGTTGATTGTTCACCCTGAGCATTCTTGGCATCTACCTGAATGTTTTCACCATCCTTATAGCCTAAGACGGCAAGCTCAGCAAGCATACTTTCACGAATCGTATTCAAAGACGTATGTTCTACGATCTGTGCCAAACCAATCTTATAAACATGATCCGCAGCTGACGGATTTTCCGTTGGCGCCGTTTCATTTGCACAGCCAGCCAGCATGCAGGTCATTAAGCCTGCCAATAAGTAAGTCGATATTTTTCTCATTTTCAATTTCCTCTCTTTCATGAAATGAATCGCTACTTATGTTTGTATTGAGAAGGGAACTAATAAAAAAAGCACCCGTCCTGAAAGAATCTCTTTCATAAGGACAAGTGCGTTGAAATCGCTCCTGCGGTACCACCTTAATTGATGTATAACATCCACTCTTCAAAATGCAAACACATTTCTGTTCGATAACGGGAACTTCCGTACGCAGATACTTGGACTTTCATCCTTTCACCTGTCCCTCGAGGGTCCATTTACAAGACCGCATTTCTGTCAGGCTTCCACCAATGCCTAACTCTCTATCAGCGCGTATCAGGTTTTATCTCCCTGTCTTAGGTTTGTATATAGAATACTCCTGATGAAAGAGTTTGTCAATATGAAAATGAAAATTTACAATACATATTCACTATCTTTCATTGCTTACATCTTTTGAATTATAATAAAATTGTAAATTTAATTCGGAAAAGCAATTTCTATATTTCTTAATTTCTTATATCTGTTAAAATAATATATATAGTCTTAAAGGGGCACATCATATGGATATAGAGCAAAGTAAAATAAAAAAACATAAGAGCCGGGTTGATTGGCAGGTTTCGGTTTTAACTGCGGCCATTGTGATCGTTTCCTGTTCTCTGATCTTTTTTATCAATTATCAGCTTTCTTATAATAATATGATCGATGAACTTCAAAGCCGGGCTTCCACAATCAGAGATACCCTTGAAGATGAGATGATCCGTGAAATGTTCACAGAATTGAATGTGCGTGAGGATGATCAAAGTGAGCTGTATCAGATTGCCAAGGATAAAATGGAAGATATCCGCAAAGTAACCAGTGTGCGTTATCTATATACGGCAAAGAAAACAACAGACGGTGATTTTATTTATTTAGTTGACGGATTGCCGAGTGATAATGATGATTTCCGTTATATTGGTGATTTGATTGAACCGGAATGTATTCCGGATCTGCAGCGGGCGCTGAATGGCGAGACTGTTTTACCAAATGAAATCAATCATACGACATGGGGAAATGTATTTATATCGTATTTTCCGATTGTCGAGGATGATGAGATTGTGGGTGCTTTAGGGATTGAATTTGATGCTAACCGACAGTATGCCACCTTCCGCACAATGCGGATCGTAACTCCCTTGGTAATTCTGGCTGCTTGTTTTGTCGCTGCATTTATCGCAATCAAACTATTTAAGCGAATCTCCAATCCGACGTATCAGGATCTGGCAAACACCGACTTTTTAACTGGCTTAAAGAACCGCAATGCCTTAGAGGTAGATCTGAGCAACTTTGAGTTTGCCGGTGAATATCCATTCTCGGTACTGATGCTGGATCTTGACGGTTTAAAACAGGTAAATGACAACTATGGTCACTCTGCCGGTGATCAGTATATTAAACGCTGCTGTGATATTATCAGAAGCTGTATCCCTGATGACAGTGCTGTTTATCGCATGGGCGGTGATGAGTTTATCGTAATTCTTAAAAACTATACGCCGGCTTATCTAAAGGATATGGTTCATACCATGGTTCACAAAGTCAAAGAGGAAAATGGAAAACAGGCATATCTTTTCAGTATTTCAATCGGTTATGCCGTCTATGATACGACTGTGGATAAGAATATTTTAGATACGATTAAGCGGGCTGATTCAGCAATGTATGAATATAAGAAAAAGCATAAAATAAGTTACAGTGATAAGGATGTCTGATCCTTATCTTTTTTTATGATTGACACTATATACTATGCAATGTATAATATACTGCATAAGGGGGTATTTAGATGGACATACAATTAAAAAAAGGCTTGATTGAGATTTGTGTGCTTGCCTCTTTAAAGAAGAATGATTCCTATGGGTATCAAATCATTAAAGATTTATCTGTGTGTGTTGCCATTTCTGAATCGACTTTGTATCCGATTCTCAGACGGCTTGAGAGCAGTGAATGTCTGAAGGTTTATACTATGGAGCATAATGGCAGATTAAGAAAGTATTATCATCTGACGGTAAAGGGAAGAGAACGCATCGATGAATTTCTTGAAGACTGGGATCAGATTATGAATATTTATGAGTATATCAAAGGAGGAAATGAAAATGAATAAGCAGGAATTTATGCAGCTGCTTGAACAGCGGATCAAACTGCTTCCCTTATCGGAAAGACATCGTCTCATTAACTTTTATAATGAAGCGCTAGAGGATCGCATTGAAGAGGGAATGAGTGAGGAGGAGGCAGTGGCAAGTTTGGACGGCTTGGATGAATTGTCGCTGAATCTGTATGATGAAATTAAAGCGGCGCCGATTGAGAAAGGGAAGCGACCTAATATCATCCCTTGTGCTGTGAAATGGTTCCTGATCGTCTTAACATCACCGGTCTGGCTGATGATTCCCGTTATCCTTTTCATACTCTTGTTAGTGTGGGGCTTATTGCTTGTGATCTTGCTTGTTTTCGGATTGTGCTTTTTGATTATGGCTGTCTGCGGATTCTTCTTGATGCCAAGTGTATTTCATGCTAATTTCGCATCTTTTGTTGTTTTGGTTGGTACGGTGCTGTTCAGTATCGGTTTAGCACCATGGTGCTGGTTTGGCTTTAAAGCATGGACGCCAGCTTTTGTGAATTGTTGTAAAAGCATGCCTGGCTGGTGTTTGAGCCAATGGCAGAAGGCGGTGAACGCATGATTAAAATGATAAAGCAAATCAGTTTAATACTGATTTCAGCCGGGCTGCTGCTGATCTTGGGCGGTTTTGCTTCAGTGGATTTTGATGTATACAAGCTAAGTACAGTGATCGATGAAGACGTTGTTTATCGGACAGAAACCATACCATTGGATGAAATCAAAAAATTGTCAGTTACTGTATCCTACAGTGATTTAGTTATTGAAGCCTCGCCAACTGATGATTTTGTAATTACTTATCCGGAAAGTGAATCTTTACAATATAGTTTGAACGTAACAGGCAACCGAATTGATCTTGAAAAGAAATCAGTGCTGAAGCTGATGAATTGGTTTACCCTTACGGATCGTGAGGATACCGTCGTTACGGTTCAGGTGCCGAAAGCTTTTCAAGGCGCGCTTGCCGTTCATGGCAGTCATGGTGATGCGCAAATTAAGGATTTACAGTGTTTAAGTATTTTTACGGTGGATTATAAATATGGGGATTGTTGGCTGACATCAATCGATGCCAAAAGCGTTAGTCTTCAATTCGCGCATGGCAAGTCAGATTTGGAAGACTTTCAATGCGAATCACTGAGTATCAAGGATGAGTATACGGAAAGCGAATACGATTCGCTGAAGATTAGTGAAGATCTAAAAATAACCAGCAGCCATGGCAGTGTTATGATATCAAATTCGGAAGCTGATTTAATGAGAAATGATTTCAATTACAGCTCCTTAACGATTAAGGATAGTACGTTTACCGAGCAGGTCAATATCATTATGGCTCATGAAGATGCCAGAATTAAAACTTCATCCATGGCTGGTCTTACCTTTGATGGCAGCTATGCCGATCTGCAGCTGCAGGATAATGATGTTCAGTCAATTTATGTGGATCTGCGCCATGGGCAGGCAGAAGGTTCATTAAAGGGCGCTGAGCATGAATATTCAATCAATGCTGCGGTGACCCATGGTGATACCAATATAAGCTCACAGGATAGAGAGGGTGCGGAATATAAGCTTGATTTGATGCTT
>OHAS01002625.1_pt1 | contig 12703 bp, 15 predicted proteins | sample 1577131 | NCBI WGS metagenome assembly OHAS01 (sample SAMEA3541566, study PRJEB24748) | human gut metagenome | biome: human gut; feature: human-associated habitat; material: faeces | place: China | collected 2012
CCATGATTGGTATATTATCAGTGTTTGCCCAGCTTGAAAAGGATCAGATAACTGAACGCTTTACAATGGGCCGTATAGGCCGGGGGAAATCCGGCTACTTTCACGGCGGAGGGAACTCACCATTTGGGTATACATATGAGAATGGGGAGCTTATAGTTAACGAAACACAGGCCGTTATTGTCAGGGAAGCTTATGATATGTTCCTTTTGGGCAAAAGCATAAACTCAATTTTTCGTGGGCTATCAGCAAAATATGGCGGAAGCTGGTCTGCCAACAAGGTTAGAAATATACTTACAAACTCCATTTATATAGGTAAGGTTAAATTCGCAGGTATGGAGTACGATGGTAAACACGAACCAATTATTAATCCAGATACTTTTAACTCGGTTCAAAGATTACTTGAAGCCCCGGAACGTGAAGAAAGTAAAACAGCTTCACAAAAGACCCCCTTTAGAGCAGGTTATCTTTTATCCAGCCTTATAGTATGCGCACGGTGCGGCGCAAGATACAGCGCAAACCACGGATATTATAAATGCTATTCCAGAGCTAAAAGCTCTCCCAAGTTTATTAAGGACCCTGACTGCAAAAATGACAACTGGGAAATAAGCAAGCTGGATAGTCTCGTTGTATCGGAAATTTACGGTTTAGTAGAGTGTCCATCCGTAATTGACAACATTATTAAGAAATCTTCATTAAAAGAGCATGTAGAAGTGGATACAAACAAAATTAACCTCAGACTAAAAAACTTGGAAAAACAAATGTTAAACCTCGTTGACTTATATCAGGTCGGAGGAATACCTATGGAGCTGCTGGCCTCTAAAATAAAGGCCTTAGATTTAGAAAAGGAGCTTCTCCAAAAAAAGCTTGAAAGCTCTAAAGCACCAGTCAATTCAACTGACGGTTTTCTTTTCTCGCTTAAGAAGTTTGAAAGCAACTTTGACAGCTCCAACATTGAGACTAAAAGGCTTTTAGTTAGCAGCTTAGTTAAATCAGTACATATTGACGGGCTGAACGTATCCATAGAGTGGCGCGTTTAGTTATGCAAAATTATATATACTATGCACATTGTAAGCGCTTGTTTTCCGCATGCACGGCATTTTTTGAAGCATTTGTCAAGATTAAAGGCAACTCTTGGAAGGTAGCCCGAATCCTCCAAAATAGTAAACATGGGGAAAAATATCGCCATAGGCGGCAGCATAACCGATACTACCCACGCCAAAACCCTGTACATTCCAAATACCAGCATATCCACAACCGGCGTGGGTATCGGCGTAGCCCTCAGGACGTTAAGTATGCTGTCCTCAAAGCCGAACAGCAGGTCGTTTAACATCTGCGAGGGCACGTTGGCCCCAGTAATTGTTATCCAAAATACTATCGCCAGCATAAGCGCCATTACGGGGAAGCCCGTAAGCTTGCTTGTAAATATTTTATCCAGCTTCCTGTCGTGGGCGTTTGCATCACTGCTTTTTAAAGTTACCACGCCCTTTGCCAGGTCGGCCGACGCCGCGGCCACAGCCTTTGCTATACTATCCTCGGCGGCAGTTTTGTCAATGCCCATTTCAGCCAGATATTTTACTGCCGGGCTTGACAGGTCGTAATCCTCAATTATTTTTAGCGCATTCCTTCCCTTTTCGCCGGTAAGCGCGGCGGCGTGCATAATGGTCTGGCCGTAGTCAACGCTGTATTTGACCTTTCCTCCGCACTCTGTCAGCTTTTCCAGCTCCTCTAAAAATTTGTCTATTCCAACGCCGTCTCTTGCGTTCATTGGAATTACAGGCACTCCAAGCTTTTCGGATAAAGCCGTACAGTTAATATCAATTCCCTTCCTCTGCGCCTCGTCCATAAGGTTAACGCAAACGATAAGATTATCGGTTACCTCGCTTATCTGCAGCACCAGGTTGAGATTTCTCTCCAGACAGGACGCCCCGCACACTACGGCGACAGAGTCGGGCACTCCCGAGCAGATAAATTCCCCGGCTACCTCCTCCTCGGCCGAATGGGCCAGAAGTGAGTAGCTTCCCGGAATGTCCACAAACACATAGCCGCGGCCATTATGCTCCCGCCAGCCCTGGGCATTGGCAACGGTTTTACCCGGCCAGTTGCCCGTATGCTGCTTCATTCCCGTTAGAGCGTTGAAAAGAGTACTCTTGCCCACGTTGGGATTTCCGGCTAAAGCGATAATTTTATCATTTTCGCTTCTTTTTTTAATCACAAGACCCTCATCCTTTGCATATAATCCGGTGGAAGTATTAGTCAGCCCCATGTTTCACACCCTTTTTAACATAAATTTTGGACGCGTCCTCTTGTCTGAGCGCAATTACCGCTCCGCATATGTCGTAAGCCACAGGGTCCCCAAGAGGACTTTTCTGCAGGCATTTGACCGCGCTGCCCGGCACAAGGCCAATATCCTGCAGGCGCCTTCTTATGTTGCCTCCGGACTCAAGGCTTATAACGCCGGCCTGCTCTCCCTCATTCAGCTCATCAAGGCGGCAAATCTTCATTTTTCTCCCTCCCGTCAAACGGTCTTTTTGTACTGCCAGTATATGAAAGCAGTATGCACTTTGTTACACTTGGCATTTACACATTGCCATTTTGCACTTATAATTGAGTCAGGAGGTGGTCATAATGGCCAACATGCTGGACTATATCGACTGGAGAGGCGACATTACTATAGATAAGTCCCCCTTTAACGATATTGATAACCTTATATTCACACAGCTTTGTTTTATAGACTTTGATGGGATAGTTCCGGGCTTTGAAGAAACCGGCTTTGTAAGGCTGGCCGATGCGGCTGAAAAATTTTTTCAGGCCCACGACCCCAAGGAAATAGAAATGGGCGTGCTTGTGCCAAACGATATTGTCACACTGCTTAAGAAAATGGCTGAGGCTCCCAGGTTTAAGGATTTAAATTTGACCAAGTATATCAATAAAATTGATTATGAAAATGAGCAGCAGTTTGCTGCGCTGACCATAATCCTTGGCGACGGCAGTTTTTATATAGCCTTCCGGGGTACCGACGACACGATTGTCGGCTGGAAGGAGGATTTTAATATGGGCTTTATGACAGCGGTGCCCTCACAGCTTGACGCGGTAAAATACGTAAGCGCCGTTTCCCAGGAACTGGAGGGAGGCATATTGATTGGCGGGCACTCCAAGGGAGGGAACCTTTCCGTTTATTCAGCCGTTCACTGTGCCGACTCCGTAAAAGACAGGCTGGTAAAGGTCTATAACAACGACGGCCCCGGATTTTCCAGAAAAATAATTGATACCGCAGAATATGCCAAGGTTGCCGACAGAATAAAAACAATTATACCCGAGTCCTCTGTCGTTGGGATAATGCTGGAACATGAGGAGAAGTTCACAATTGTAAAGAGCACGCAGAAGGGGCTTCTTCAGCACGACGGCTTTAGCTGGGAGGTGCTTGGCACACATTTTATTGTGACCGAGGAAAGAACCCAGTACAGCGAAATATCCGATCTTGCCCTTAAAACATGGATTAACGACATGGACACTGAAGAGCGTATACTTTTTGTGGACACGCTTTTTGATATACTGCAAAGCACCGACGCCAAAACACTGCTGGATTTGAATACAAATAAGCTGGAAACGGCTATGTCCCTTCTTAAAACCATAAAAAATTTAGACGACGACAAAAAAGAAGGCATGAATAAAATAATCGGCGCCCTTTTCAAGGACAATGTAATGGCGGCTGTAAACACAATGTTCAAGCCCAAGGAAAAAGAAAAAAAGAAGAAAAAAGGCGGCAAGCAAAAATATATAACAATAAAAAGGGATTAAAAAAAGGAGCTTATGCTCCTTTTTAATTTCTTTTTATTTTTTCCGCCATTGTCTTGAGCACAATAGCCTCGGCTGAAAGCTTCATAACATAGTTTTCCAATTCGGTTTCGTCATAGGACGAATACTTGTCAATATCAGCGGCCGCCGCCTCATAAAGATTGTTTACAAAGCTGTTGTAAATTTTTTTAATTTCTTCCTCGTCCTGCACGTCAGGCAGAGGCAGAATATTCTTAATCATAGCTATACTAAATACCTGCTTCATCAGACAAACTAATATAAGGTAGGCAATATGCGACCTTGAGTATTTCTTTTTAACAGGCGCCGGCACAGCCTTCATCTTAACATAATTGTTAATCATATTTTTGGTTATGGCCTCGCTGTCGCCGTTCTCGTCCTGTATCATTCCAAGATACTGGTTTAACAGTATAATTACCTGGTCCATATAAAGCTCTATTGCCGGCAGTCCGTCCCATAACGGAATTTCTGTTTTTTTAAATTCCTCTCCGACCTGGAGAAGCTTCATTCTGAGTTCTTCCTCCATACCATCAGCTCCTATTTTTATAGTATATCATGCAATTTTATCAACTTCAATACATAGTATTAAAAACTATGGAATACGCTTTATATAGTACAAAAATTGGATTTGTTAAACCAATACTTAATAAAAAAACCGTATATTAAATGTGGAATTATTTATTGACATTCGGATATAATTAAGATATAGTATTAATTACTAGATGATACGGTTTTAAAATCCCCTAAGTGAGGTGTTATATATGACAGCAGCAGCATTAAAGGCAAGACCACTGCCCAATTACACAAAAACAGAAGAAATGATGAACTCCGTTTCCCACGGCATAGGCGCCCTGATTGGAGTTTATGTACTTATAACATGCTTTTCGGCCTCCGTTGGCACAGTAAGTAAAATAGGAAGCCTTGTATACGGAATATCCATGATACTGCTTTACACAATGTCATGCGTTTACCACGGCATAAGGCAGGACAATGTGCTGACTAAGCAGATATTCAGAATAGTTGACCACTGCACCATATATGTGCTGATTGCCGGCACCTATACTCCGGTTATACTGAACATAATGTACCCTGACAGCCCCGCAAAGGCCCTTGCGATACTTGCAGGCATTTGGGCAGCGGCAGGGCTTGGAATTGCCTTAACCGCAATCGACCTCCAGAAGTATTCAAAATTTTCAATGGCCTGCTATATAGCGCTGGGCTGGTTTGCCCTCTTTATTGTAAAGCCAATTGTAAACGGAGCCGGAATGGCCGGAATGATGCTCCTGCTTGGCGGCGGCATAAGCTATACCGTAGGTGCTGTTATCTATGGCATTGGCAAAAAGAAAAGGTATATGCATTTTGTTTTCCACATATTTGTAATACTCGGAACACTTCTCCACTATATGTGCATAATAAATTACGTTATAAGATAAATTATAAAAGAACCTTTAATAGGTTCTTTTTTAGTGCTATACTGATTAAAAACGTGCTGAGGAGAAATCTTTATGTATTATATAATCGAGAGCGGCAAGCTGGTCCGTTCCGAGGACCTGCATGAGGACAGTCCCGGAATTGCCCTTATGACCTACACACCGGAAAAGGTTCCGGAAAACACCTTTAATATAGCGTCCTCCGTATTCAGTGAGGCGTTTTCGCGCAGCACCTTCCGTTTTGAAAGCTGTGAGAGCTTCGAGCTTATATGTATGCGACTTATACATATTGAGCACTATTCACGGACGGACGCGCCCCTTTATATCTTCTTTAAAAACAACAGGCTGATATTCTATGCGGTAAAAACAGAGGAAATTGAAAACAGGCTGGATAAGATATGCGGAGGCAACATAGCCTCCCTGGGCGAGGTGCTGTATCATTTCCTTACGGAGCAGATAAACGGCGACCTTAAGCACCTTGAGGGCTTTGAGGAAAGCTTTACAAGGCTTGAGGAGGCCATTTTCACCGACAGCCAGAATAAGGGCTATACTAAAAAATTTATATCAATCAGGAAAGACCTGCGCCGGATCAAGCTGTATTACGAGCAGTTTTTAAGCATTATGAACGATATTGAGGCCAATGACAACGGCCTGTTCGACCATCATTCGCTGAAGCAGTTTAAAATACTCTCGTCCAAAATCGAAAGGCTTTACGCCAAGGTAATCAGCCTTATGGACTATGTGGCAGAAATAAGAAGCGCGTATCAGGCCGAGGTGGATTTGTCCCTCAACAAGACAATGAAGGTGCTCACCGTCATATCGGTCATTGTCCTTCCCCTTTCGCTGATTGCCGGCTGGTACGGAATGAACTTTACCATGCCGGAGTATAATTCCCCCTTCGGCTACCCGGCTGTTATCGTGCTTAGCGTGCTGGTGCTGGCGGCCTCGGTAATTTACTTTAAAAAACACAAGCTTTAAGGCCCGACAATGTCAGGCCTTTTCTTTTATTTCCTTAAGCGCCTTAAGCGCGTATTTTATTTCTTTCTCATTGTTGTACCAGCCGAAGGAAAATCTCAGCGTGCCTTCGGGATATGTTCCCAAGGATTTATGGGCGCTTGGGGCGCAGTGCATTCCAACCCGCGTCATAATTGAGTAATCCCTGTCAAGTATAAAGGCGGTATCGGCAATGTCCCAGCCGGCGCCCAGCGACACAACCGCCGTTCTTTCAGCAATGTTTTCGGTGCCGACAATACTGTAGCCTCCCACAGACTTTATCCCGTCAATAAACATTGCAGTAAGGCTAATTTCATGCTCACGGATTTTTTCAATGCCCGTCTGCTCAATAAACCTAAGCCCTTCTCTGAGACCGTAAATTCCAGGCAGATTAAGGGTTCCGGCTTCAAACCTGTCAGGCATAAAATCAGGTATTGTTTCAAGGTTCGACATGCTTCCCGTACCTCCGCTTATAAGCGGCTCAATAAGCGTGGCCATCTCGTCAGTCAGTATAAAGCCGCCTGTGCCCTGCGGTCCGTAAAGCCCCTTGTGCCCGGTAAAGCACAGCGCGTCAATGTTCATGGCTGACATGCTTACAGGGACGGCTCCGCCTGTCTGGGCGCAGTCAAGAATGAATTTTATGCCCCTTTTTCTGCATATTTCGCCGATTTTGACGGCAGGATTTATTGTTCCGCACATATTTGAGGCATGTGTCATAATGACTGCCCTGGTGTTTTCCTTTATCATTCCCTCGTCAAACAGCATTCTGCCGAACCTGTCGCAGGGTATCCGGTCAAAGTCAACGCCCGTCTGTATAAGCGGACGCATTACGGAGTTGTGCTCCAGAGACGACACAAGCACATGGTCTCCCGGCTTTAGAAATCCCTTAATGACAATATTCAGCGCCTCTGTGACATTTGCAGTAAATACCACGTTGGACGGCTTGTCGAAGCCAAACAGCCCGCAGAGAAGCTCCCTTGTTTCATATACGGCCTCGGCGGCCCTGAATGCGCTTGTATACGCTCCCCTGCCGACGTTCATGCCGTTGTTTTTTATATAGCTGTAGACTGCCTCCGCCACCCTATCCGGCTTCGGATAGGTGGTGGCGGCGTTGTCAAAATAAATTCTTTCCATAAAATCACCCTAAGCCAATTATATCATTATACCTGGTAAATTGAAAAGGAATAATGCTGGCAACGGAGCCGTTCATGTCAGCGGCCCGTTTTTGTCCTCATGCTCCTTAATCCCCCTCTGTATCAAATGTATAATCTCTCTTGAAAGCGAGCGCGCGTTATATTCTGCAAGCATCTTTAATTTTTCATGGAGCTGAGTATTTATTACTAAGCCAAGATGTTTTTTACTTTCCATTTCAATTGCTCTCCCCTATTTTTGTACATTTTTTGGACTATCCTCGGTATGGTTCGCTAACAGTATAGAAACGTGTGCTTTAATTTTACTAAGCAATTCAGTATCATCTATTTTTTCAATCTGTTTTTTAAGCTCCTCTTGTGCCTTAGTCATAATTTTTTGTACCTTTTATTGATTTATCAATATCACATGTTGACATAATCAATATAATTTGATATTCTGATAAAAATGAGGTGATATTTTGATAAGCGATAGATTTAAAATATTATTAGACGAACTGGATATATCCCAACGCCAATTTGCCTTGAGAATGAATATTGACCCGGGATATATTTCTAAAATCGTCAACGGAAAAGCAGAGCCTTCTGATAAAATACTTCTTTTAGTGGAGAATATATTTTGCGTAAATAAAGAATGGCTTGAAAATGGCGAGGGAGAAATATTTTCTTCTTCTGAAATCAGCGCAGCTAAAAAGGAGCTGTTTCAGTTAATTGAAAATTTAAGCGATGATGAGGTTGAGTCCGTTATTGCTTTTATTAAGTATCTGAAAGATAACAAAAAGGGTTAAGGCAGAATGCAGCCCCCTTATTCCACTTTCCACGCACAATCTATAATCTCTCCCAAACGCTAGCTCGCTGAATATCCAGCGAGCTTTTTCAGCTTCTCATGCAACTGAATATTTATTACTAAGCCTAGCTGTTTCTCTTCCCCTACCTCTCCTCCTCATGCTTTAAATTACTTTTTGTCTGCTCTAATTTTTTAGCTAATTCAAGCAGCAACTTCTTATTGTCATTTGAGAGTAGTTTCATTATATTTGAAAGTTCAATTTCAAGAGTATTTTTCATATTTATCACCTTTATTAATTTTATGATATAATTTTATCACTTTATTTATAAAAAGTCAAACATTTTATTAACTTTATGATAACATTTGTATATTAATCTTGATTTTTTATATTGTTTGTGATAAAGTTTAATCATTAAACTGTGGAAGGATTGATTAAATGCAGGAGCGTTTGAAGAAATTAAGAAAGATATTAGGACTAAATCAAACTGATTTTGCCAAACATTTGGGTATAACGCAGACAGCATACTCCACAATAGAAAGCGGACACAGACAGCTGTCTGACACATATATCAAGGTAATAAGCTTAACTTTTAATGTTTCTGAGGAATGGTTAAGAGAAGGAAAAGGCGAAGTATTTGCAAGCTCCCCATATGAAAAGGAGTTTATGGAAATTTTTAAAAAACTTGCTCCTGAAAGCCAGCAGTATTTACTTACAATGGCAAAAGAGCTGCTAGTGACCCAGCAAAAATTGCTTAATCAGGAAAAATAAAAAGAGCCTCTCGGCTCTTTTTTATATATACGCCCTTCCCTCGGCCGCAATATATACATTTCCTGCTATTGATACGCTTTCAATTCCGTTATTGTATTTTACCGAAACATCTATTATACCGCCCGGCTGACCAAGTCCGATGTTAACGTCCCTTTTGTCACGCCAGCTTAAATAAATCCCGACTGCCTCGCTCCCGCTTCCGCAGCCCCTTTCCCAGAAAAGGCTGTCGGCGGATTTCACAATAACCAGCGGGTCTATGCGCATATTCTTTTCATCGAACACAATAATCCCAAAGGCGTCGCACAAAATCTGCTTTTTAAGCTCCTCAATATGCCCTTCCAAAAAGTCTTTAAATTTGTCTCCAAGTAATTCTTTGGAAACTATTATGTGCTTTATCCCGGGCAGACATACCACCGGCAGGCTCTGTCCCAGGATACCGCAGTCCTCATAGGCTATGCTGTCGGGTTTTGGCATTTCCACCGCCGCCCTGTATCCGTTTTCGGCGGCCTCAATTTCGCATGTCAAAATCCCGTCCGCGCCTGAAACCTCAAGGGCTATGCTCGCCCCTTCGCCTGGCTTCAGACCCTTTTGTCTTGCTATGTATGCGGCCATTGCCATTGTGCCGTTACCGCAGAACTCTCCGGCCATCATCTGTAATCTTGCCTCAGCCATAGGATTTTGCGGCTTTTCAATAAAGCCCGCCTGCTCCGCGTAAACGGAGGAATACTGTATCAGCCTGACGCCTGTCTCCAGCTGTTTATCCCTTGGCACCGGCGTTTTGACAAGCACAGTCATGTTTTCTGTTGGGGACAGCTTTACAAACTCAATCTCCATAGTATCACCTTACTGCTGGAAGCGGCTTAAGAATAGCTTTGTTCTGTCCTGTTTCGGATTGCCGATTACCTCCTCCGGCTTTCCTTCCTCAACAATTACGCCGCCGTCCATGAATATTATATGGTTGGAAACGTCCCTGGCAAAGGACATTTCATGCGTAACGATGACCATAGTCATATGCTCCGCGGCCAGATCCTTAATAACCTTCAATATTTCACCCGTAAGCTCCGGGTCCAGCGCCGATGTTGGCTCGTCAAAGAAAAGCATTTTAGGGTTCATTGCCAGCGCTCTGGCGATTGACACCCTCTGCTGCTGCCCGCCTGAAAGCTGGCAGGGATATGCATCGGCCTTGTCCTCAAGACCCATTTTCTTTAACAGCACAAGCGCTTCCTCAAAAACCTCGTCCTTTTTCCTTTTCTGTACAAGGATAGGCGCCTCGGTAATATTTTTCATAACCGAATAATGTGGAAACAGGTTAAAGTTCTGAAACACAAGTCCGAAATTGGATTTAATCTTTCTTAAGTCCTCGGCAGAGGCGTACTCGCAGCCCTCCGCCCCGTCCTTAGCGGCATATTCGCCCAAATATGCCAGGTCTCCGCCGTCCATTGTTTCCAAAAGTGTCGCACATCTTAAAAGCGTGGATTTTCCCGAACCGGAGGGGCCGATAATGGAGGTAACCATGCCCTCCTCAACCGAGAGGGAAATATCCTTTAAAACCTCCACGCCGTCAAACTGTTTCCTGCAGTGGTTTATTTCAAGTATTTTCATGTCTTCCCCTCCTTAGTGGTAATAATTCAGCTTTTTCTCTATTCTTTCCATAACATAGGCAACAATAAAGTTGAATACGAAATAGAATACGCCGGCCACAAAAAGCGGCATAATATCAGCCTTAGCGGCCGCAATCTGTTTAGCAAGCGTGAACATTTCCGCGTAGGAAAGCACAAAGGCAAGGGACGTATCCTTTACAAGGGTTATTACCTCGTTTGTTACGGGAGGGAGCACCCTTTTCACCATCTGTGGGAATATGATATGGCCGAAGGTCTGGCTTCTGCTGTAGCCCAGGACATTGGCGGCCTCATACTGCCCAACGGGTATAGACTCTATACCGGAGCGGTATATTTCGGCAAAATACGCCGAATAGTTAACTACAAATCCTATAATAAGCGCCACAAACCTATATGTATTATTTAGCTTCATGCCGAATATGTAAAACGGTCCGTAAAACACAACTATAAGCTGAAGCATAAGCGGCGTGCCCCTGAGAATTGATATAAAAATCTTCGCCAGCCATTTAAGCGGGCTGAACTTTGACATTCTGCAAAACGCCACTAAAAGTCCAAGAGGCATGGAGAACAGCAGTGTCAGTACAAATATGAGAACTGTCTGCCCAAAGCCGTTTGTCAGCTGGACCATCATTGCGGAAAAGGACATTAATACCATTCCTTTCATAATAACCTTTTATTTCCTGAAAACTTCTTTAACGTGCAAAGCGGCGAAGAGGTGTTCTTCGCCGTTTACAATGCTTTATTTAACGCAGCTTATTTGCCGAGGCAAACCATCTGGTCAAGATTATAATCTGTGTAGTTGGCAACGATTTTATCAAATGTGCCGTCCTCAACCATTTCGTTAAGAGTAGTCTGAACCTGGTCTCTGAGCTCTGTATTGCCAAGCTTAAAGCCTATAGCGTACTGCTCTGTTGAAAGTGGCTCCTCAAGCTTCACAAACGTGTCGCCTCTTGAGCTTAACTGATACTGTGCAACGCCGATATCAACAGCGATAGCGTCTACAACGCCGCTTTCAAGGTTCATAAAGGCCGTATTGTAATCGGGAACCTGCTCAAGCGCTGCAAATGAAGCGGCAAGGGCGAGGTTTTCGTCATTGTCTTCTGTATTTGTAAGTGCGGCAAGAGCTGATGAGTCAGCCTGTGTTACAACTACCTTGCCTGCAAGGTCCTCTTTAGATGCTATTCCTGAATCAGTAAGAACTACGAATACAATGCTGTTGTCTACATAAGGGTCGCTCCATGTATAAGCGTCCTCACGGCCTGTCATTGTGAAGCCGTTCCAGATACAGTCGATTGAGCCTGAATTAAGCTCCATATCCTTTGAGTTCCAGTCAATTGGCTGCTTAACAAGCTCCCAGCCGTTTCTGTCGCATACTTCCTGCGCGAGGTCAAGGTCAAAGCCTACATAGGTTCCGTCCTCAGCCATATAGCCGTAAGGCGGATATTCAGCGTCAAAACCCACAATAAACTGTGTCCTTTCGCCGCCTTCCGTTCCCTCTGCTTCTCCCTCTGTCTGCTCTTTATTATCCTCTGCGGGCTTGCTTGAGCTTGAACAGCCTGTCATAACACCCAGAGCCATAATGGCAGCCACAGCCGCCGCTAAAAACTTCTTCATAATTAAATCTCCTCCTAAACATCTTCCGTTTAATTAATTCTTTAACATATTATCATAGTAGCACACTAAAGTAAAGAGCAAATATACCTGTTTTTTGACGAAAATTTTATACATTCATAACAAAGAGTTATGCAAAATTATATAAATGAATTTTAGCTGCGGAAGTTCAGATTATTTTGACGTGGGAAGTAGCCTCTCTTACCGGCTTTAGTTTTCTAAAATGTCTAACCCTATATGGGGAAGGGACCACTCGGAGTACGCCTTAGCACACCCAGCGGCGCAATGTGTTTTTCATGCTGTTTAAATCAGCGTTTAGTACAAATACAGGGAGGGGCATCTCAGTGTTGCGAAGCCCGAAGCCCCTCCCTGTACCCTCCCCCTTGGGCAGACGCTTTTTATATAGCGGTTAATAACAAAAATATGTTTCTGTCAAATCTCAAATAAATGTTATAAATTTTGTTTCAGTCTATGTAGGTAACGGAGGCGTTGCCCGAAAGGGTTGGGGCGCAGGGGAAGGGACAACGGGCTTC
>OHAS01002644.1_pt1 | contig 12653 bp, 10 predicted proteins | sample 1577131 | NCBI WGS metagenome assembly OHAS01 (sample SAMEA3541566, study PRJEB24748) | human gut metagenome | biome: human gut; feature: human-associated habitat; material: faeces | place: China | collected 2012
CGCACCCTTGGTAAGGGTGAGGTCCCCAGTTCGACTCTGGGTATCAGCACCACTTTTTAGGTTAAAGTTCGGCACGTTGTAAAGAATTTGCCTGGCGACAATAGCGCGGCGGTCCCACCTGACCCCATGCCGAACTCAGAAGTGAAACGTCGTAGCGCCGATGGTAGTGTGGGGTCTCCCCATGTGAGAGTAGGGAATCGCCAGGCATCAAATAAAGCAAAAGGCCCAGTCGAAAGACTGGGCCTTTTGCTTTTGTGTTATCTGTTGTTTGCCGATGAGCTTCTTTGCTGCCCAGGGAGAATCTAACTGGCATCGATATGAACATTGCGCAGCAACGGTCCGGAGAGAGGGACAGGACGTTCGCCATCATTGCTCACCATCAGAGTAAAGGCCCGCTCTTCGACCGGGCCTTTGGTGTTTGTTGGTTCTGAACCCTGAATCTGAAAAGTTTGTCGATAGCGATGGACGACTCATTGCCAGCGGTCTCTGGCAACAACAACGGCTAAGAAAGCTGGCGAACTATCGTCAGGAAGAGCCTGAATGATCGCTTACTTTGGGGAATGGAGTGGAGCAGATACAGGGGATATACCTGTATCTGCGGTTGGGGAAGCGATCTAGCGGGTCAGAGCAACGATCCCTAACGTGAGGCCGGCTACCGCGGCCGCACCCCCGGCGATTGCGCCTGCGGTTTCCCAGTTGTCTTCTGTTGTGCCTTTCATACAGGTATTGGTATGGACTAAGCGGCCTTGCGAGTCATAAACCGGTACGCAGGGAGAGTCATGGGCACAGCCTGCCAGTAGAGAGGCCAGCAGCGCCACGATTAAATACTTTTTCATGATATTACCTCTGGATAATCCGCTGGGTTGTACTGAAAGCCAGTGCAGAACGGAATGGCTTATTTTATCACCGCGGATTGTCCGGGCCGGAGGCCGAAATCATCTCAATATATGAGCCGCGTAAATATCGTGAAGATAAGCCCGGGAATATGCAGAAAAGATGGAGAGAAAGATTGTGATTCAGCGATGCTGCGTGCAATGGCGGTTGCCAGACTGCGGCGCGTTTAGCTGGCTGCCAATATTGCATGCGAAAAAAAGCGCCCGCAAGGGGCGCCTTCAAGACATAGCCGAGTTATTCAGCGTGCCGGGTAAAGCGTCGTCTAACGACTACGAAGAACACCGGAACAAAGAAGATCGCCAGCAGCGTCGCGGTCAGCATCCCGCCCATCACGCCGGTGCCAACCGCATTCTGCGCCCCGCTGCCGGCACCATGGCTAATCACCAGCGGCATGACCCCGAGAATAAAGGCCAGAGAGGTCATCAGAATAGGCCGCAGGCGCATCCGCGATGCCTCCAGCGTGGCCTCAATGATCCCTTTCCCTTCTTTCTCCATCAGATCCTTGGCGAACTCGACGATCAGGATCGCATTCTTGGCCGACAAACCGATCGTGGTCAAGAGTCCGACCTGGAAGTAAACGTCATTATTCAGCCCACGCAGCGTGGCGGCTAACAGCGCGCCAATGACCCCTAGCGGAACCACTAACATGACTGAGAAGGGGATCGACCAGCTCTCATACAGCGCCGCCAGACACAGGAAGACGACGATCAGCGAGATGGCATAGAGCGCAGGCGCCTGGTTGCCGGAGAGCCGTTCCTGGTAAGACATCCCGGTCCAGTCATAACCGATGCCGCTCGGCAGTTTACTGGCCAGCGTTTCCATCAGCGCCATGGCTTCCCCGGTACTTTTGCCTGGCGAAGCTTCACCGAGGATCTCCATAGATGGCAACCCGTTGTAGCGCTCCAGGCGCGGCGAGCCATATATCCAGCGTGAAGTGACAAAGGCGGAGAACGGCACCATTTCGCCGTTGGCGCTACGAACATACATGTTGTTAATGTCGCTCGGCAGCATACGGAAGTGGGCATCAGCCTGAACGTACACTTTTTTCACGCGGCCGCGGTCAATAAAGTCATTGACGTAGTATCCGCCCAGCGCGGCTGATATCGTTTCATTGATATCGGAGAGCGATACGCCCAGCGCCTGCGCTTTTTCCTGATCGACATCCAGTTTGAACTGAGGGGTATCTTCAAGCCAATTAGGGCGTACCCGAACCAGCTGATCCGGATGCTGTTTCACCATGCCCAGCAGTTGATTGCGCGCCTGGGTCAGAGCGGTATGACCGAGTCCGCCTTGGTCGATCAGTTCAAAGTCGAAGCCGGTGGCGGTACCCAGCTCAATAATGGCTGGCATGTTGAACGGGAAAACCATGGCGTCTTTGATCTGGCTAAAGGCTACGGTGGCCCGCTTGATGATGGACTCCACGCTGTTTTCATCGCCGCTGCGCGCTTCCCAGGGCTTCAGGCTGACAAACGCCATACCGGAGTTTTGTCCCTGGCCGCTGAAGCTGAAGCCGTTAACGGTAAAGACGCTTTCGACGTTGGCCTTCTCGTTATGCAGGTAGTAGTCTGTCACCGTATCCAGGACCTTCTGCGTGCGCTCCTGGGTAGCACCGGACGGCAGCTGGATCATGGTCAGGAAGACGCCCTGGTCTTCGTCGGGCAGAAAGGACGTGGGCAAGCGCATGAACAGCACGGCCATCCCCACGACGATCAGCAGGTAGATCACCAGATAACGGCCAGTTCCACGTAAAATACCGCTGACGCTGTTGGTATAGTGGTTAACGCTCTGGTCGAAGCGGGCGTTAAACCAGCCGAAAAATCCTTTTTTCTCATGGTGTTCAGCTGAGGCTGGCTTCAACAACGTGGCGCAGAGCGCCGGAGTCAGTACCAGCGCAACCAGCACGGAGAGCGCCATGGCGGAGACGATGGTGATTGAAAACTGACGATAAATCGCGCCGGTTGAGCCGCCGAAAAAGGCCATCGGGACAAATACTGCGGAGAGCACCATGGCGATACCCACCAGCGCTCCCTGGATCTGCGACATAGATTTTTCCGTCGCTTCTTTTGGCGAGAGCTTCTCCTCAACCATCACACGTTCGACGTTTTCCACTACTACGATAGCGTCATCGACCAGCAGACCTATCGCCAACACCATGCCAAACATTGTCAGCGTGTTGATGGAGTAGCCAAACATCGACAATACCGCGAAGGTTCCCAACAGCACCACGGGTACGGCAATGGTTGGAATGAGCGTTGCGCGCATGTTCTGCAGGAACAGATACATGACAAGAAAGACGAGAATAATTGCTTCAAAAAGCGTTTTGACCACTTCGTGAATGGAGATTTTGACGAAAGGGGTCGTATCATACGGATAAACCACCTTCATCCCCTGAGGGAAGTAGGGCTGCAGCTCGGCCAGCTTCGCTTTAATCGCGGTGGCGGTATCCAGGGCGTTGGCGCCGGTCGCAAGCTTAATACCCAGACCAGAGGCAGGTTTACCGTTAATTCTGGCGACAACGTTATAGTTCTCTCCCCCCAGCTCAATGCGGGCGACGTCTTTCAGATGGACGACAGAGCCATCGGCGTTGACCCGCAGCGTGACCTTGCCAAACTCCTGCGGATCTTTGAGCCGCGTCTGAGCGATGATTGACGCGTTCAACTGCTGGCCTTTCAGCGCTGGCGTACCGCCGAGCTGACCCGCGGCGATCTGATCGTTCTGGACCTGCAGCGCATTGATGACGTCCACCGGCGTCAGGTTGTATTTATTCAGCAGGTTGCCATCCAGCCAGACGCGCATAGCGTACTGCGCGCCGAACAGCTGCACATCGCCCACGCCGTTGAGGCGGCTAATAGGATCTTTGACATTGGAGGCAACATAGTCAGAAATATCGTCCTGGGTGGTGGTCGGGTTATCAGAGATAAAGCCGGCGACCAACAGGAAGCTGCTACTGGATTTCTCGACGCTAATCCCTTGCTGCTGTACTTCCTGGGGCAGCAGCGGCGTGGCCAGCTGCAGTTTGTTTTGCACCTGTACCTGGGCAATATCGGGATCGGTACCCGATTTAAAGGTGAGCGTAATGGTTACCGAACCGGCAGAGTCGCTGGTCGACGACATATACATCAGATTGTCGATGCCGTTCATATTCTGCTCTATAACCTGGGTTACCGTATCCTGTACGGTCTGAGCATCTGCACCGGGGTAGGTGGCGGAGATCGCTACCGCAGGAGGGGCGATTGTCGGGTACTGAGCTATCGGCAGCTGCAGGATGGCCAGGCCGCCGGCAATCATCATAATGATGGCCAGCACCCAGGCGAAGACCGGTCGATGAATAAAAAACTTAGACATGGCAGGGTATCCTTATTGCACGGCCGGCGCCGCACGCTCCGCTTCCGCTTTGACAGTGACGCCTGGACGGACTTTCTGTAAGCCGCTGACAATCACTTTATCACCCGGCTTCAGCCCACTGGTGATAAGCCACTTATCGCCAACGGCCTGAGTCGCGACCACTTCCCGGGTTTCAACCTGGTTTTTGTCATTCACCAGCATCACGGAGGCATCACCACGCGGCGTGCGGGTCACCCCTTGCTGCGGTACCAGGATAGCCTGCGGATCGACGCCTTCGTCTATGCGGGCGCGGACGAACATCCCCGGCAGTAGGACATGCTGCGGGTTAGGGAAGATAGCGCGCAGAGTAATTGAGCCCGTACTTTCATCAACAGTGACGTCAGAAAACTGCAGTGAACCTTTGAGCGGATAGGCCTGGCCGTTCTCCATGACCAGCTCAACGCTTTTGGTATCACCGCCGCGCTGCAGGCTTTCCTGCTTAAGGCGCATGAAGTCATTACTGGACTCCGTCACGTCAACATAGATGGGATCGAGCTGCTGGACGGTAGCCAGGGCATCCGACTGGCCGTTGGTGACCAGCGCCCCTTCGGTGACGCTCGATTTACCGATGCGCCCGCTAATGGGGGAGGTTACTTTGGTGTAGGCCAGGTTGATACGGGCCGTTTCCACGGCAGCTTTGGTGGCGATGACATCGGCATCGGCCTGGCGGGCGGTGGCCACTGCCTGATCGTATTCCTGCTGGCTGATATATTTAGTACCCAGCAGTGGAACGTAGCGTTTCACCGTCAAATGGGCGATAGCGGCCGCGGCTTCGGCTTTGGCCTCATCGCCTTTGGCGCTGTTCCACGCCGCCTGGTAGGTCGCCGGATCGATCTGATATAGCGACTGGCCTGCTTCGACATCACTTCCTTCAACAAAGTTACGCTTCAGAATGATACCGCTCACCTGGGGGCGGACTTCCGCTACGCGAAAAGCAGAGGTTCGGCCCGGCAGTTCGGTGGTGACTGATAGCGGCGCGCTGTTCACGACATGGACCGTCACCTGCGGCGCCTGCGCATGGGGTTGCTGGTTGTCAGAATTATCGCAACCGGTTAGCAATAAGGCCGAGATAATTAAACCGGATAAAAGTGTCACTCTGGCGTGAGTCGTCATGGCGGTTCCTTATAGATTACGTACCCAATCAGGCGGCGAATCTGTGAAAGAAAGAGGGAATCAAAAAGCAGTTTGCCATCCTACAAATAAACGCCGTTGGATGTAAGAGATACTTATTTTTAAGCAATCAGCAAGGCACGCAAAAACAAAAAAATGGTCACTGTAGTATTGCGATTTATCGCAATTGTAAAAGTTGATAAATAGACATTGTTTCAGTGAATGTATTTTCCGGTGATATTCACTTGAATAATTAATTCTCTTTTCGCATCAGGATTAACTTGTCTGCATTTTTGCTAAATAATACTTCATGGCAAATGCTAGATTAATTCTAATTAAGAATATCCTATATTATCTGCTTATCGGGAAGTGGGGCCTTGTATGGCAAGAAAAACAAAAGAAGAGGCGCAGCGCACGCGGCAGCTCCTGATTGAGTCCGCAATCCAGCAGTTCGCCCTGCGCGGAGTAACCAACACCACCCTGACGGATATCGCCGATGCGGCGGGAGTGACTCGCGGCGCGGTGTACTGGCATTTTGCCAGTAAGACGGAGCTGTTTAATGAAATGTGGCAGCAGCAGCCGCCGCTTAGAGATTTGATTCAGCCCAGTCAGGCCATAGAGTACGAACATGAGCCGCTAAATGCTTTACGCGAGCGGTTTATTGCAGGCCTGCGCTATATTGCTGCGAATCCTCGACAGCGTGCTCTGATGCAAATTCTTTATCAGCGCTGTGAGTTTTCCAGTGATATGCTTTCGGAATACGAAATTCGCCAACGTATTGGTTTTAATTATTCACTCATTGGCGGCATCCTGCAGTGCTGCGTGCGTAACAATATATTGCCAGCCGAAACAAACATTGAGATGATATTAATTGTTTTACACAGTGCTTTTTCCGGGCTGATTAAAAACTGGCTGCTCGATCCGCAACGCTTCGATCTTTATCAGCAGGCGCCTGCGCTGGTGGATAATATAATGGCGGTGGTCTGTGCTGCGCGTTTATCGGGAGGGCCTGCGCTACGGCTGGTGAATTAGTAATGAGTTCTGTTGGCGCAGATAATAAAAAAGGCGCTTCCCCATGCCGAAGAGCGCCTTTTATATCAAGCAAGCAACTGACTAGTATCAGTTCATGCCGTATTTTTTCAGTTTTTTACGCAGCGTACCGCGGTTGATGCCCATCATCAGAGCAGCGCGGGTCTGGTTACCACGGGTGTATTGCATCACCATGTCCAACAGGGGCTGTTCAACTTCAGCCAGTACCAGCTCATACAGGTCATTCACATCCTGACCGTTCAGTTGAGCAAAATAGTTCTTCAGTGCCTGTTTAACCGAGTCACGCAGGGGCTTTTGAGTTACCTGATCCTGAGAGTTAACGGTAGAAACGGTCAGTACGTCAGAATTTACGCGTTGTTCGAACATAGTTCTGTCAGCTCTTTATTTCTATTACGCAAAATTTTCGAAGTATGCCTCCAACGCCTCCAGCTGTTCGCTGGCATCCTCAATGGCGTTGAATGTGCGCCGAAACTGGTCATCTGGAGCATGTTCCTGAAGATACCAGGAGACGTGTTTACGCGCGATTCGGTACCCTTTTGCCTGACCATAAAAGTCATGCAACTCCCGAACGTGCGCACAAAGCAAGCGCTTCACCTCTGCCAGCGGCAGCGGGGGCAGCAGCTCTCCAGTGTCCAGATAATGCTGGATTTCCCGAAAGATCCAGGGTCTTCCCTGAGCTGCACGGCCTATCATCAGGGCATCAGCCCCTGTATAGTCGAGCACAGCTCTGGCTTTAAGCGGGTCAGTAATGTCGCCATTCGCGATAATCGGAATGGAAACTTTCTGCTTAACTGCCCGAATACTGTCGTACTCAGCGTCTCCGTTAAACAAACAGGCGCGGGTGCGTCCGTGAATAGTCAGAGCCTGAATGCCACACTCTTCGGCCAGTTGGGCAATCTCTACGCAGTTACGGTGTTCCGGTTCCCAACCGGTGCGAATCTTGAGAGTCACAGGAACGTCCACCGCGTTAACGACCGCCGTCAGGATCGACTTCACCTGGTCGGGGTACTGCAAGAGGGCTGAACCTGCAAGCTTGCGATTCACCTTTTTCGCCGGGCATCCCATATTGATATCAATAATCTGGGCGCCGCTTTCCACGTTAATCCGCGCGGCGGCAGCCATCTCTTCCGGCACGCTACCGGCGATTTGCACGGTACGAATACCGGGCTCATCGATATGCACCATCCGTAAACGGGACTTGTCGCTCTCCCACACCTGTGGGTTAGAAGACATCATCTCGGAAACGGTTAAACCCGCTCCCATCTCGTAGCACAGCGTCCGGAATGGTCTGTCAGTAATGCCAGCCATGGGCGCTGCGATCAGGCGATTTCTGAGCTGGTGGTGTCCGATGCGCATGAGTTAAGAAATGACCATACTGTGACTGCAAGGCGGCGTATATTACGCATTTTTTGCACGAGATGAAAGGCCAAACTTTGAGCAATCCTCTGTTGCAGATCAATGAATCCGGGACTAGCGTAAAAGGGATGAATAAATACGTATATTAATCATTGATTTAATGGATGATGGATAATTTGTGTCCATTTATAAAATCATAAAACTTCTCGATTTTTCTTGGATAAACTGGCCGCATGGCGATATAAAACGCTGTTTTTATAGCCAAAAAAGTGCTCTGTAGTGCGATCTACCTCTCATTTCCTGGCATTATTTGGTGGCTACTGGAAACAAAAATGCGGCCCGTAGGCCGCATCGCGCTTAGTTTTTCCGGCCGGTAATCCGGCACCACTCTTCCTTCTCGACCACCGGGTCAAGGGTGAAGAGATCGGCGTAGGCTTCACAGACGCTCTCCGCCTGGCTGGCAAGGATGCCGGAAAGCCCCAGCAAACCGCCTGAAACGGGCAGGACGCTGATTAACGGCGCCAGCTCACGTAACGGGCCTGCCAGGATATTCGCGACCACCACGTCGGCTTTCATCGACTCCGGTTGGTCCTGAGGAAGATAGAGCTCCAGGCGTTCAGAAACGCCGTTACGCTGCGCGTTATCACGACTGGCCTGAATAGCCTGCGGGTCGATATCAATCCCGATTGCTTTTGCCGCCCCCAGCTTCAGTGCGGCAATCGCCAGGATGCCGGAGCCGCAGCCGAAATCAATCACCGTTTTTCCGTTGAGGTCGAGTCCATCCAGCCACTGCAGACACAAGGATGTCGTCGGATGCGTACCGGTGCCAAAGGCCAGACCCGGATCGAGCATCACGTTGACGGCATTTTCATCCGGAACATCGCGCCAGCTTGGGCAGATCCATAGCCGCTCCCCGAAGCGCATGGGGTGGAAGTTATCCATCCATTCCCGTTCCCAGTCTTTATCTTCCAGTTGCTCGATCTTATGCGCGAACCCGGCGCCCAGCAGCGGATGCTGCTCCAGTTGGGCAACGACCGCTTTCATATCGGTTTCAGCATCGAACAGGCCGATTACGTCGGTATCCCCCCACAGGCGGGTTTCCCCGGGCAATGGCTCAAATACCGGCGTATCGTGCGTATCCTGGAAGGTGATCGAGACCGATCCGGCCTCCATCAGCGCATCGCTAAGATCTTCAGCGTTCGCGCCGGTGGTATTTAGTTTCAGTTGGATCCATGGCATAGCAAAACTCTTTATTTATCAGTAGTCAAAATGGGGGGCTGTGGGGCGGGACGACCGAAACGGTTCCCCGCCACAAACGCCAGCAAACTCAGCAGCAGCGCGGGAACGATCGGGTGAAAGCCCAGAAACTGCACTTTCAGCGTGGCCAGTACGGCATACAGGACGCCGCCTACGATCATCGCGCTCAGCGCGCCAGCCGCGTTGGCGCGTTCCCAGTAAAGGCCCAGCACCAGCGGCCACAGGAAGACGGCTTCCAGGCCGCCGAAGGCCAGCAGGTTCAGCCAGATTATCATCTCCGGCGGCCGCCAGGCCGCGAGCAGCAACAAGACCCCCAGCAGGAGCGTGATGCCGGCGGACATGCGTTTAAGCCGCTTTTCGTTAGTCGCTTGATCCGGCCGCCAGTTCAGGTACAGATCTTTGATGATCGTAGCGGAACTTTGCAGAAGTTGGGCATTGATCGTCGACATAATCGCCGCCATCGGCGCGGCAAGGAAGATCCCGGCGGCAAAGGGCGGAAGCACTTTAACCATCAGCGTCGGGATCACCAGATCCGGCACGGTTAAATCGGGGATCACCGCCCGGCCTAATGCCCCAGCCAGATGCATGCCAAACATCAGGATCGCCACCACGATGGTGCCGATAATAATGCCGCGATGCACGGCTTTGCTGTCTTTGTAGGAGATACAGCGCACTGCGGTATGTGGCAGACCAATAACGCCGAAGCAGACCAGCACCCAAAACGAGGCCATAAAGGTTGGCGAGAGGATATCCTCCGCGCCCTGCGGGGACACCAGCTTGACGTCGATCGACTGCAGCGTCTCTACCGCATGGCCAACCCCCCCGGCGGCGTGGATCACGCCTACCAGCAGCACGATCGTGCCGATCAGCATTACCATGCCCTGCATCGTGTCGTTGAGCACGCTGGCGCGAAAGCCGCCATAGGCGGTATACAGCGCGATGCTGACCCCGAAGATCAGCAGGCCGGTATCGTAAGGAATACCGGCAGCCGTCTCCAGCAGGCGGGCGCCGCCGATAAACTGGACGGTCATGGCGCCGACAAAGGCCACCAGCAGACTCAGGCTGGCCAGCCAGACCAGCAGGCGGCTCTGATAGCGCGCAAACAGCATGTCATTGAGGGTGACAGCATTATAGCGACGCGCAAGGATGGCGAATTTTTTCCCCAGCACGCCCAGCGACAGCCAGATGGCGGGGAGCTGGATCATCGCCAGCAGCACCCAGCCCAGGCCGTATTTATAGGCGGCGCCGGGTCCGCCGATAAATGAGCTGGCGCTGATATAGGTGGCGGTTAGCGTCATGGCCAGCACGAAGCCGCCCATCGAGCGGCTGCCGAGAAAGTACTCATTAAGAAAGCTACCTGAGGCGCGTTTTCTCATGGCGTAGAGGGATAAACCGAACACCACCACCAGGTAGGCGATCAGGGGAATAATGACCTCAAACTGCATCATCGTCCTCCAGAGAAATATCGCGGAAAATCAGTTTGACCATCGCCCAGCACAGCAGAATGAACAGCAGCGGTACCAGCAGGCAGGCCATTTCAAACCAGTGTGGCAGGCCGGTAAAGCCAATAGCCACCCCCGGCAGATAGGCGGCGGCCAGCCAGGCGGCAAGGTAGAGAAGGGTCAGCCACAGCGCCCAGCGCGCTTCTTTGTGGGCCTGAACAAAGCGTTTGTCCATTTTTTGTCCCTTGAGGATGAAGAAAGCGGGGATTGTACCGCATGGTATAGATGAGGAGAGAGAAAAAGAAAAAAGGCCGGTTTACCCGGCCTTTTGCTGAGAGAGCAGAATTATTTTTCCTGCAAGCCGAGTTTTTTCTCCAGATAGTGGATATTGGTGCCACCATGCTGGAAATTCTCGTCGCTCATAATGCGCATCTGCAGATCGACGTTGGTTTTGATGCCATCGATGATCAGCTCCTGCAGCGCATTCTTCATGCGGGCAATCGCCACGTCACGGCTTTCGCCGTAGCAGATCAGTTTACCGATCATGGAGTCATAGTACGGCGGTACGGTGTAACCGGCGTAAATATGTGACTCCCAGCGCACGCCAAAGCCACCCGGCGCGTGGAAACGGGTGATTTTGCCCGGGCTCGGCAGGAAGGTGTTCGGGTCTTCGGCGTTGATACGGCATTCCACCGCATGGCCGCGAACCACCACTTCATCCTGCTTGATGGACAGCGGCTGGCCGGCTGCGATACGCAGCTGCTCTTTGATCAGGTCAACGCCGGTGATCATTTCAGTTACCGGATGCTCTACCTGGATACGGGTGTTCATTTCAATGAAGTAGAACTCGCCGTTTTCGAACAGGAACTCAAAGGTACCCGCCCCGCGGTAGCCGATATCCACACAGGCTTTCGCGCAACGCTCGCCGATGTAGCGACGCAGTTCCGGGGTGATGCCCGGCGCCGGCGCTTCTTCGACCACTTTCTGATGACGGCGCTGCATGGAGCAGTCACGTTCAGCCAGATAGATAGCGTTACCCTGACCATCCGCCAGCACCTGAATTTCAATGTGGCGTGGGTTTTCCAGGTATTTCTCCATGTAGACCATGTCGTTGTTGAAAGCCGCTTTGGCTTCCGCTTTGGTCATGGAGATGGACTGTGCCAGTTCAGCGTCGCTACGTACAACGCGCATACCGCGACCGCCGCCGCCGCCGGAAGCTTTGATGATCACCGGATAGCCGATGCGTTTGGCATGGGCGCGGTTAGCGTCCATGTCGTCGCCCAGCGGGCCATCAGAACCTGGAACGGTCGGAACGCCAGCTTTCTTCATGGCGGTGATGGCGGACACTTTGTCGCCCATCAGGCGGATAGTGTCGGCTTTCGGGCCGATGAAGATAAAGCCGGAACGCTCAACCTGCTCAGCAAAATTAGCGTTCTCAGAGAGGAAGCCATAACCCGGGTGAATCGCTACCGCGCCAGTGATCTCAGCGGCGCTGATAATGGCCGGAATGTTCAGATAGCTTTTTACGGACGGAGCCGGACCGATGCAGACCGTCTCATCCGCTAACAATACGTGTTTTAGATCGCGATCCGCAGTGGAGTGCACAGCGACAGTCTTGATGCCCAGTTCTTTACAGGCACGCAGGATGCGCAGTGCGATCTCGCCACGGTTAGCGATGACAATTTTATCCAGCATGTTCGCCTCGTTACTCGATAACTACCAGCGGCTCGTCGAATTCTACCGGTTGGCCGCTTTCGATCAGAATGGCTTTCACCACGCCGGCTTTGTCGGCTTCGATCTGGTTCATCATTTTCATCGCTTCGACGATGCACAGGGTGTCGCCCACGTTAACTTTCTGGCCAACTTCCACAAACGCTTTCGCGTCCGGGCTCGGCGTACGATAGAAAGTACCAACCATCGGGGAACGTACGATGTGACCACTGATTTCCGCTTTCGCCGGCGCTTCAGCCGCAGCAGCTGGTGCGGCAGTCGCGGCGGCAGGCGCCTGAGGCTGCATCATCGGCGCAGCATAAGCCTGCTGCATAACCGGATAGCTTGCGGCCGGTGCAGAGCGGCTGATGCGAACAGACTCTTCGCCTTCAGAAATTTCCAGTTCGGAGATACCTGATTCTTCAACCAGCTCGATCAGTTTTTTAATCT
>OHAS01002647.1_pt1 | contig 12646 bp, 8 predicted proteins | sample 1577131 | NCBI WGS metagenome assembly OHAS01 (sample SAMEA3541566, study PRJEB24748) | human gut metagenome | biome: human gut; feature: human-associated habitat; material: faeces | place: China | collected 2012
ACCGTGCTGGTTTTGATGAAGGCAATCGCCCAATCGGTAGCTTCCTCTTTGTAGGTCCAACTGGGGTTGGTAAGACAGAACTTGCTAAACAATTGGCGCTCGATATGTTTGGGACTAAGGATGCGATTATCCGCTTGGATATGTCTGAATACAGTGACCGCACAGCTGTTTCTAAGTTAATCGGTACAACAGCAGGTTATGTGGGGTATGATGACAATAGCAATACCTTGACAGAACGAGTTCGTCGTAATCCATACTCTATCATCCTCTTGGACGAAATTGAAAAGGCTGATCCTCAAGTCATCACCCTTCTCCTTCAAGTCTTGGATGACGGTCGTTTGACTGATGGTCAAGGAAATACCGTGAACTTCAAGAACACTGTCATTATTGCAACATCAAATGCTGGCTTTGGGTATGAAGCCAACTTGACAGAAGATGCGGATAAACCAGAATTGATGGATCGTTTGAAACCATTCTTCCGTCCAGAATTCCTTAACCGTTTCAATGCTGTCATCGAGTTCTCACACTTGAGCAAAGAAGATCTTTCTAAGATTGTAGACCTTATGTTGGTTGAAGTTAACCAAACCTTGGCTAAGAAAGACATTGATTTGGTAGTCAGTCAAGCAGCTAAGGAGTATATCACAGAAGAAGGTTATGACGAAGTCATGGGTGTTCGTCCTCTTCGTCGCGTGGTTGAACAAGAAATTCGTGATAAGGTGACAGATTTCCATTTGGATCACCTAGATGCTAAACATCTGGAAGCAGATATGGAAGATGGTGTTTTGGTCATTCGTGAAAAAGCCTAAGACAGAATTTTGAGAATAAAAAAGAAGGAACCAGCTGAAAAAACTGGTTCCTTTTTTTGTGTTTAGATGACATGGCGTTCAAAGGCATCATCTGAAATCCCTTGTTCCAAGATGAGTTTTGCCCATTCTTTAGCAGAAAAGAGGCTGTGATCCTTGTAGTTTCCGCAAGATTCGATAGTTGTTCCAGGAACATCTTCCCAAGTAGTGGTTTCAGCGATTTCCTTGAGCGAATCCTTGATAACAGCTGCAATTTCAGCACTGGTGTGGCGTCCCCACATAATCATGTGGAAACCAGTACGGCAACCAAATGGTGAACAGTCAATCATGCCGTCAATACGGGTACGGATGAGCTTTGCCAAGAGGTGCTCGATGGTGTGAAGTCCAGCGGTAGGGATCGAGTCTTCATTTGGTTGTACCAAACGAATATCATAATTGGAGATGATGTCTCCCTTTGGTCCTGTTTCTTCCCCAATCAAGCGGACATAAGGTGCTTTAACAATAGTGTGGTCAAGTTCAAAACTTTCAACAATAACTTCTTTTGACATGATAAATCCTTTCAGTTTTCTCCTTTCATTATAACATAAAGCTGGCTCCTGAGATAGAGAGAAAACCTCTCCGAGGGTGGAGAGGTTCGAATCGTTATTTACGATATAAGCGATCGTATTGGTAGTAAGGGTCAAAGGTTACATTGATACCTAGTTTGCGAAGGACATTCTTGTCTTCATCTGTCAAGATAATGGTTGAGTGGGCTTCGCTTCCTTTGAGATTGCCAAGTTCTTCCATAGCACGAGCAGCATCAGGATTTTCTGTAGCTGTGATAGCAAGTGCAATCAGGATTTCATTTGAATGAAGGCGTGGATTGCGGCTACCCAGATGATCGATTTTAAGACCTTGGATTGGCTTAACAACTTCAGGTTCGATTAGTTTCACTTCTTTAGCAATATCAGCTGATTTCTTGATAGCGTTGATAAGAGCAGCGGCTGTAGGGCCAAAGAGTTCTGAGTTTTTACCTGTGACGATTTCCCCATTTGGCAATTCAAGGGCTAGGGCTGGTCCGCTAGTTTCTTCTGCTTTTTGACGGGCAATAACTGCAACCTTGCGGTCTGCAGGTGTGATACCCAGGTCGTTCATGAGCAACTCGATTTTCTTGACAGCTGCTTCACCAACTTTTTCGGCTTTGAAATCGAGGACTGTTTGATAGTAGCGACGAATGATTTCTTGCTTAGAAGCTTCGACAGCAGCCTCATTATCTGTAATAGCGAAACCAACCATGTTGACACCCATATCTGTCGGAGAAGCGTATGGAGATTTACCAAGGATACGTTCTAACATGCGCTTGAGCACTGGGAAAATCTCGATATCACGGTTGTAGTTGACAGTGGTCTCTCCGTAGGTTTGGAGATGGAAGGGGTCAATCATGTTGACATCATCAAGGTCAGCTGTGGCAGCCTCGTAGGCCAAGTTGACTGGGTGATGAAGGGGAAGATTCCAAACTGGGAAGGTTTCAAATTTAGCGTAACCAGACTTGATACCATTAATTTGGTCGTGGTACATATTGGACATACAAGTTGCCAATTTTCCAGAACCAGGTCCAGGGGCAGTTACGACGATCAAGTTGCGACTGGTTTTGATGTAGTCGTTTTTCCCCATACCTTCTGGAGAAATGATGTGGTCCATATCAGTCGGGTATCCTTTGATTGGATAATGAAGATAGGAATCAATCCCGTTTTTATCTAACTGGTTGCGGAAGGCATCTGCAGCTGGTTGACCAGCGTACTGTGTGATGACAACGGAGCCAACAAAAATTCCCAATTCATTGAATTTATCAATCAAACGAAGAACTTCTTGGTCATAAGAAATGCCCAAGTCACCACGTGCTTTGGAATGCTCGATGTTGCTAGCATTAATGGCAATTACAACCTCGACTTGCTCTTTCAACTCTTGCAAGAGCTTGATTTTATTGTCAGGCTCATAACCAGGAAGAACGCGAGCAGCGTGGAAATCTTCTAACATTTTGCCACCAAACTCCAAGTAGAGCTTGCCGTCAAATTGGTTAATGCGCTCCAAAATGTGGTCGCGTTGTAAATTCAAATATTGTTCAGAACTAAAAGCTTGTTTTTTCATTTTTTTACCTCTGACCTCTATTATAATAAAAAATTGGAAGTTAGGAAACTATGGAGTTAAAAAAGGAATCAAAAAGATTAGGCAAACGCTTGCATAAAAATCTGAAAAGCGCTATCATAGACTGTGAATTATGAAAATAGTGAGGTAAGAAGATGCAAGAAAAATGGTGGCACAATGCCGTAGTCTATCAAGTATATCCCAAGAGCTTTATGGATAGCAATGGAGATGGGATTGGTGATTTGCCAGGAATTACCAGTAAGTTAGACTATCTAGCTAAGTTAGGGATTACAGCTATTTGGCTTTCTCCCGTTTATGACAGTCCTATGGATGATAATGGCTATGATATTGCTGATTATCAAGCGATTGCAGCTATTTTTGGGACTATGGAGGATATGGACCAACTGATCGCAGAAGCTAAGAAGCGTGACATTCGTATCATCATGGACTTGGTGGTCAATCATACCTCGGATGAACATACTTGGTTTGTCGAGGCCTGTGAAAATCCTGACAGTCCTGAGCGAGACTACTATATCTGGCGGAATGAGCCTAATGATTTGGAGTCTATCTTTAGTGGATCCGCCTGGGAATACGATGAAAAGTCGGGTCAATACTATCTCCACTTTTTCAGCAAGAAACAGCCTGATCTCAACTGGGAAAATGAAAAACTGCGCCAGAGAATTTACGAGATGATGAACTTCTGGATTGATAAAGGTATTGGTGGTTTCCGTATGGATGTCATTGATATGATTGGAAAAATTCCTGATGAGAAAGTAGTCAATAACGGTCCTATGCTCCATCCCTATCTCAAGGAAATGAATCAGGCGACCTTTGGTGACAAAGATCTCTTGACAGTAGGAGAGACCTGGGGAGCAACGCCAGAGATTGCTAAGCTTTACTCGGATCCAAAGGGACAAGAATTGTCAATGGTCTTCCAGTTTGAACACATCTGTCTTCAGTATCAGGAAGGGCAACCTAAGTGGCACTACCAAAAAGAGTTAAATGTAGGGAAGTTAAAAGAGATTTTTAACAAATGGCAGACAGAGTTAGGAGTTGAAGACGGCTGGAATTCCCTCTTCTGGAATAACCATGACCTCCCTCGTATCGTTTCTATCTGGGGAAATGACCAAGAATACCGCGAAAAATCTGCCAAAGCCTTTGCAATCTTGCTTCATCTTATGAGAGGGACTCCCTATATCTACCAAGGTGAGGAGATTGGGATGACCAACTATCCATTTGAAACACTGGACCAAGTAGAAGATATTGAATCCCTCAACTATGCGCGTGAAGCTCTTGAAAAAGGTGTTTCTATGGAAGAAATCATGGACAGCATCCGTGTCATTGGACGTGATAATGCCCGTACCCCGATGCAGTGGGATGAGAGCAAAAACGCTGGTTTCTCAACAGGTCAACCTTGGTTGGCAGTTAATCCAAACTACGAAAAAATCAACGTTCAAGAAGCTCTGGCAAATCCAGATTCTATTTTCTATACTTATCAAAAACTCGTTCAAATCCGTAAGGAGAACAGCTGGCTGATTCGAGCTGACTTTGAATTGCTTGATACAGCTGACAAGATCTTTGCTTATATCCGTAAGGACGGTGAGCACCGCTTCTTAGTTGTAGCTAACTTGTCCAATGAAAAACAAAACTTTTCAGTAGAAGGAAGAGTTAAGTCAATCTTGATTGAAAATACTACTGCTAAAGAAGCAGTTGAAAAACAAACCTTGGCACCATGGGATGCTTTCTGTGTGGAACTAACGGATTAAAATAAGTGAACCTCAAGCCTTTGATGCTTGGGGTTCTTTTGTTGAAAAATATATAGAAAAGTCTTTAAAAAATATTTGTTAGAATTTTCTAAAAAATCTGTCGAAAGTCCTTGCTTTTATGAAAAAATAGGGTATAATGGTGAAAACACTATCTTTAAGGAGATTACTTATGAAATCGAAAAAGTGGCTCTTAGGAGCAGGTGCTGTTTTGAGTGCAGCTCTACTGTTAACTGCTTGTGGGCAAAGTGAAAAGAAAGCGGATGCTCCCAAAACATTCTCTTATGTCTACGCTATGGATCCATCTTCTTTGGACTATAGTGTGACGAGCAAGAGCTCAACCTCTGACGTTATAGCAAACGTTGTTGATGGTCTTTTGGAAAATGACAAGTATGGGAACTTAATTCCATCACTTGCAGAAGACTGGTCTGTTTCAAAGGATGGTTTGACTTACACCTACAAACTTCGTAAGGGTGTAAAATGGTATACTTCTGATGGAGAAGAATACGCTGAAGTTAAGGCCAAAGACTTTGTTACTGGGCTTAAACATGCTGCTGACGGAAAATCAGATGGTCTTTCTTTGATTCAGGATTCTATCAAAGGTTTGGCAGAGTATGTTAGTGGTGAGAGCAATGATTTCTCTACCGTAGGAGTTAAGGCTGTTGATGATTACACGGTAGAATACACGCTCAACAAACCAGAAAGTTTCTGGAACTCTAAGGTCACAACTGCAACCATGCTTCCAGTTAATGAAGAATTTTTGAATTCTAAAGGGAGCGACTACGGTGCACCAACCCCATCAGGTATCCTATATAATGGTCCTTATTTCTTGAAATCATTGACTTCAAAATCAGTCATCGAATATGAAAAGAATCCAAACTACTGGGATAAGGCCAATGTCAAGATTGACAATATTAAACTAACTTTCTACGATGGATCAGACCAAGAATCTTTGATTCGTAGCTTTACACAAGGTGCCTATACAACAGCTCGTCTCTTCCCAACAAGTTCAAATTTTGAGTCAACTAAACAAGAGTACGGCGATAAGATTGTTTATAGTCCACAAGAAGCGACAAGCTACTACCTCACTGTTAACGTAAACCGCCAATCTTATAATAAAACAGCCAAAACAGACGAGGCTCAAAAAACTTCAACGAAAGAAGCTCTTCTCAACAAGAACTTCCGTCAGGCGCTGAACTTTGCTCTTGACCGTCATTCTTATACTGCTCAGTTGAATGGTGAAGAAGGTGCGAACAAGATTATCCGTAACAGCCTAGTGCCTCATGACTACGTTCAAGTGGGTGAAAAAACCTTTGGAGAGTTGGCACAGGCAGAGCTCGTTTCATATGGAGACCAGTGGAAAGATGTAGCCCTTACAGATGGCAAGGATACGATTTACAGTCCTGAAAAAGCTAAGGCAGCCTTTGCTAAAGCCAAGGAAGAATTGCAAGCCAAGGGTGTTACCTTCCCAATCCATTTGGATATCCCCGTTGAACAAACAGATGTAATCGCGGTTCAACAAACCAACTCACTCAAGCAGTCTATCGAATCATCACTTGGTACTGAAAATGTCATTGTCGATGTCCTTCAAATGACCGATAATGAGAAATTGAGCATTACATCTCAAGCCAAGGTTCCATCCCAAAAAGACTATGACTTGAACGGAACTGGTTGGGGGCCAGACTATCAAGACCCAGCTACCTACCTCAACATCCTTGATGCTAAGAAGGGTTCTGCCCTTAAACACTTGGGGATTAAGCGCGGAAATGATCCAGAAGTGATGGCTCAAGTTGGATTGGACGAATACAAGAAACTCTTGGATGACGCTGCAGCTGAAACAAGCGACCTTAACAAGCGTTATGAAAAATATGCTAAAGCTCAAGCTTGGGTATCGGATAGTTCACTTTTAATCCCAGTTGCTTCTTCAGGTGGTTCTCCAACGGTTAGCCGTACTGTACCATTTACAAAAGCTTACTCTCAAGTCGGGATCAAGGGAGACCCATTTGTGTTCAAAGGATTGGAGTTGCAAAATGACGTTGTGACTGCAAAAGAATACGAAGAAGCCTTCAAGAAATGGCAACAAGAAAAAATTGAGACAAATGCCAAATACCAAAAAGAACTTGAAAAACACGTCAAGTAATCTATAAAAAGAAAAGGAAGTTGCAGGAAACTGTGCTTCCTTTTTTGTTTTGAGACACCAGTTGTCATAAAAGCAGTAACTTTACATTTTTGAATAAATTTGATAAAATATGGTTATGTTATAAAAAGTGACATAAAGGAGTGAATGATGATCAAAATGAAAAAAAGACTAATCGGGACAGGTCTTGTATTAGCGACAGGGATTTTGCTCTCTGCATGTGGACAGTCCAATACAGATACTAGCACTTATTCATCAACATTTAGTGCGAATCCAACAACTTTTAACTATCTCCTAGATTATTATGCAGATAACACTGCCGTTATTACCAATCTCGTAGATGGTTTGTTAGAAAATGACAGCTATGGGAACCTCGTACCTGCTGTTGCGGAGGATTGGTCTGTTTCATCAGATGGTTTGACCTATACCTACAAGCTTAGAAAAGATGCCAAGTGGTATACGGCTGATGGTGAGGAATACGCTTCAGTTAAAGCTCAGGATTTTGTCACTGGGATCAAATATGCCGCGGACAAGAAGGGGCAAGCTATGGATCTGATCCAAAATTCAATCAAGGGATTGAATGACTATGTGACGGGTGTGACCAATGACTTTTCAACTGTCGGTGTCAAAGCCTTGGATGATTACACAGTCGAGTACACTTTGACTCGACCAGAACCGTATTGGAATTCAAAGACAACCAATAGTATTCTTTTCCCAGTCAACGAAGAGTTCTTGAAATCAAAGGATAAAGATTTTGGTACCTTGACACCAGACAGTATCCTTTATAATGGTCCTTATCTGTTAAAAGATTTTACATCAAAATCTTCGATCGAATATGTGAAGAATCCACACTATTATGACCATGACAAAGTAACCATTGAAAAAGTTAAGTTAGCCTATTTCGATGGGTCAGATCAGGAGATGACCATTCGAAACTTTGAAAGTGGTGCTTACTCGATTGCAGGAGTCTATCCAAATAGTTCGAACTATGCTAAGACAAAAGAAAAATACCAAGACAATATCGTCTATAGCTTACAAGACAAGACATCTTGGTACTTTAACTTTAACGTCAACCGCAAAACCTATAATCATACCGCTAAAGCAACGGACGAACAAAAGAAATCAGCTCAAACAGCTATCTTAAATAAAAATTTCCGTCAGGCTATCAACTTTGGTATTGATCGAACAGCTTACTCTGCTCAATCTAACGGTGAAGAAGCAGCCAGCAAAACCCTTCGTAATACTCTGGTTCCCCCAACATTTGTTCAGGTGGGAGATAAGACCTTTGGAGAAGTAACAGCTTCTAAGCTTGTGAACTACGGAACTGAGTGGTCAGGTATCAATTTGGCAGACGCTCAAGATGCTTACTTTAACAAGGAAAAGGCCCAAGCAAAATATGCGGAAGCTAAAAAGGAATTGGAAGCTCAAGGCGTGACTTTCCCAATCCATTTGGATGTCCCTGTTGATCAGACAAATAAAAACGCAGTTTCTGGTATGAACTCGGTCAAACAAACCCTTGAAACAGTACTTGGTTCTGACAATATCGTCATTGATGTTCAACAGCTTTCTACAGATGACTTTGGAAATGTTGCCTTCCTAGCACCAAACCCAGCAGCTCGTGATTACGACCTGAACTTTGATGGTTGGGTTGGTGATTACCAGGATCCATCAACTTATCTAGACCCCTTCAATGCTGAAACTGGCTTCTATCTCAAGATTTTTGGTCTTGATGCCAAGGAAGACCAAGAGCTCATTAAGAGTTTGGGGCTCGATATCTATACGAAACTTCTAAAAGAAGCAGATGCTGAGAATAAAGATGTCGCTAAGCGTTATGAAAAATACGCTGAAGCTCAAGCTTGGATGATTGACAATTCTCTAGTTATGTCTGCTATGTCAAATGGTGGTACAGCCTCTGTAACCAAAGTAACTCCGTTTACACGTGCCTACTCCCTAGTGGGAATCAAGGGTGACGGAAATAATTATAAGTACATGAGATTACAAAAAGACCCTGTTACCAAGAAACAATTTGATGAAGCCAAGGCTAAGTGGGAAGAAGAAAGTAAAAAAGCTATCGAAAAGAGCCAAAAAGAGTTTGAAAACCACGTAAAATAAGATTACAGACAAGGTTGCCCCTGAGCGCCTTGTCTTTTTGTGCAGAATGGCATTTGGAACTTTGCTTATATTTTAGAGCAACTTAAGAGAACAAAAGCGAATGAAAACGCTGAAAATAGCAAGGATGGATGGAATTTCCATCATGATTGTGATATAATATTTATAACTATTAACGTGTATAGGGGATTATCATGAGTAGACGTTCAAAGAGAGCTCGTTTAGGGAATGTGAAACGAAATATTAATATAGTTTTAGCAACCATTTATTTATTATTGAGTGGTTTTTTGCTGTTCTTAATTTTTAAACATAATATCTTAGCTTTTCGGTACCTCAATATCCTTACGGCGGTTCTTATTTTTATTTCTGCTGTAATTGCAATCCTTCTGATAGTGTATAAAAAAGCCGAGAAGTTTACGGTTTTCTTTTTGACACTTGCTATCGTAGTTAGCTCCGTTTCTCTCTATGCTTTGCAACAGTTTGTCGGTTTTACCAATCATATCAATGCGACCTCAAACTACTCAGAGTATTCGATGAGTGTGGTCGTTTTGAAAGATAGTGAAATCAATAATGTGACCCAGTTGGATAGTGTAACAGGTCCGACTGAAACAGATAATGATAATATCCAAAAGTTGGTGGCGGATATTAAGACGACACAGAGTAAAGACTTGACAGTTGAACAGAGTACTTCTTATCTAGCAGCTTATAAGAGTCTGCTTTCTGGCGAAACGAAAGCAATTGTCTTAAATAGTGTTTTTGAAAATATCATTGAAGCAGAGTATCCAGATTATGCTTCAAAAATCAAAAAAATCTATACAAAACAATTAACTAAGGATGTAGCGGCACCAAAGGTATCAAAGAATAAAGCTTTCAATATTTATGTGAGTGGTATTGATACCTATGGTCCGATTAGTTCCGTTTCGCGTTCAGATGTAAACATTTTGATGACTGTGAACCGAGATACCAAGAAAATCCTTCTGACTACAACACCCCGAGATTCCTATGTTCCGATTGCGGATGGGGGAAATAATCAAAAGGATAAGTTGACCCATGCTGGAATTTATGGAGTGGACTCGTCGATTCATACCTTGGAAAATCTCTATGGAGTGGATATTAACTACTATGTTCGCTTGAACTTCACTTCTTTCTTGAAATTGATTGACCTTTTAGGTGGCGTTGATGTCTATAATGATCAGGATTTCACTTCTTTGCATGGCAAGTACCATTTCCCCGTTGGGAATGTCCATCTAGACTCTGAGCAGGCTCTTGGTTTTGTTCGTGAGCGCTACTCTCTAGCAGATGGAGATCGTGACCGTGGTCGGAACCAACAAAAGGTTATTGTAGCTGTTATTCAGAAGTTGACGTCAACCGAAGCTTTGAAGAACTATGACAATATCATCCAAGGATTGCAAGATTCTCTTCAGACCAATATGCCTTTGGAAACCATGATGGATCTAGTCAATACTCAATTGGAGAGTGGTGGGAACTACAAAGTCAACTCTCAAGACTTGAAGGGAACTGGACGCACGGACCTTCCTTCATACGCTATGCCAGATAGTAACCTCTACATGATGGAAATCGATGAAAGTAGCTTGGCTGCCGCCAAAGCTGCTATCAATGATGTGATGGAGGGCAAGTAGCATGATAGATATCCATTCGCACATCGTTTTCGATGTGGATGATGGTCCAAAGTCGATAGAGGAAAGCAAAAAGCTTCTTATAGAGGCCTACAGTCAAGGAGTACGAACAATTGTTTCCACTTCGCATAGACGAAAAGGGATGTTTGAAACTCCTGAAGAAAAAATCGCAACCAATTTTTTGAAGGTGCGAGAAATGGCTAAGGAAGTTGCGGATGACTTAATCATTGCCTATGGGGCAGAAATTTACTATACGCCGGATGTTGTTGAGAAGTTGGAAAAGAAATTAATCCCAACCCTCAACGATAGTCGCTATGCTTTGATTGAGTTTAGTATGAATACGCCCTATCGAGAGATGCATAAGGGGCTGAGTAATATTCTAATGTTAGGCATTACACCCGTCATTGCCCACATTGAACGTTACGATGCTTTAGAAAATAATGAAAAGCGCGTGCGAGAGCTGATTGATATGGGATGTTATACTCAGGTTAATAGTTCTCATGTTTTGAAACCAAAACTCTTCGGAGAAACCTATAAATTTATGAAAAAGAGAGCCCAGTATTTCTTGGAACGAGATCTGGTTCACGTGATAGCAAGTGATATGCACAACTTGGATCACAGACCTCCTCATATGGGGGAAGCCTATGATATCATTGCTAAAAAATACAGTGAAGATAAGGCTAAGGAACTTTTTAAGGATAATCCCCGAAAAATAATAATGGATCAATTGATTTAGGAGAAAAAATGAAAGAACAAAATATGATGGAAATCGATGTATTTCACTTGCTTAAAATCCTTTGGAAGCGAAAATTGTTAATTGCTTTGGTAGCATTCGTGACAGGGATAGTAGCATTTGCCTACAGTAGTTTTATTGTGAAGCCGGAGTTTACGAGTACGACCCGAATTTATGTGGTCAATCGTAATCAGGGAGATAAGCCTGGCTTGACTAACCAAGACTTGCAAGCAGGATCTTACTTGGTAAAAGACTATCGCGAAATCATTCTCTCGCAAGACGTTTTAGAGAAGGTTGCGACTGATTTGAAACTAGAACTCCCTCCAAAAGGTCTAGCTAGTAAAATCAAGGTAACAGTTCCAGTGGATACGCGTATTGTATCGATTTCTGTTACAGACCGTGCACCTGAGGAAGCTAGCCGTATCGCCAACTCTTTGAGAGAGGTTGCGGCTCAAAAGATCATCAGCGTCACTCGCGTTTCGGATGTGACAACACTTGAAGAAGCACGCCCTGCAACATCGCCATCTTCACCAAATATTCGTCGCAATACCATGGTTGGATTCCTTGCGGGGGCGGTTGTGATGGTTGTCACAGTTCTCCTTGTTGAGCTCTTGGATACACGAGTGAAACGTCCAGAAGATATTGAGGACGTGATGCAAATTGCACTATTGGGAGTAGTTCCAAATTTGGATAAATTGAAATAGGAGAGAAAAATGCCAACGTTAGAAATTGCACAAAAAAAATTAGATTTGGCAAGAAAAGCAGAAGAATACTACAATGCCCTTCGCACCAATATTCAATTGAGTGGGAATAACTTGAAAGTGATTTCCATTACCTCTGTCAAACCAGGAGAAGGAAAATCAACAACTTCTACCAATATTGCTTGGGCTTTCGCGCGTGCGGGCTATAAGACGCTGTTGATTGATGCGGATATCCGTAATTCAGTCATGTCAGGTGTCTTTAAATCACGGGAAAAGATTACAGGCCTAACAGAGTTCTTGTCAGGCACAACAGACCTATCACAAGGTTTATGTGAAACCAATGTTGAAAATTTGTTTGTCATTCAAGCGGGTTCTGTATCACCAAACCCAACAGCTTTGTTACAAAGTGAAAATTTTGCGACCATGATTGACACCTTACGTAAGTACTTTGACTACATCGTTGTAGATACTGCTCCGATTGGAGTTGTTATCGATGCGGCGATTATCACGCAGAAGTGTGACGCTTCTGTTTTAGTAACTGCTGCTGGTGAAACAAATCGTCGTGATGTCCAAAAAGCTAAAGACAATTTTATGGCAATCGGTGAGAGAATTCGTTTCTTCCGCAATTTGTGTGGAATG
>OHAS01002662.1_pt1 | contig 12583 bp, 10 predicted proteins | sample 1577131 | NCBI WGS metagenome assembly OHAS01 (sample SAMEA3541566, study PRJEB24748) | human gut metagenome | biome: human gut; feature: human-associated habitat; material: faeces | place: China | collected 2012
GAGGGAAAGGAAAAGTCCTTCGGATTCTGTATCAGAAGCCGGACACTTTCATCGATCCAGCAGGGCCGATCCCGCATCACAAGATTTTTCAGAACCACATTTCCGATGAGGCCGCCCGCTGCCAGTGAAAGCAGCACAGCCGCCCCCATTTTTCTTGTCCGTTTAAAACAAAAAAGAATGATGCCCAGCACAATAAAAAACCATCCTTTATCCCCCAGAGAAGTGACGGCTGTCATAAAGCGGTCCAGGAACGGCGTATGAAGCCCCTGAATAAAATAAAGAATTGAAAACTCCAGTTCCAGCAGAGCCATAAATTATGATTCCTCTCCCTGTGTATCCGAATATTCACGGAATGCTTTGTCCATTTCAATGTAATTGCGCTTAAGGGATACGGGGCTTCCGTCCCGGTTCAGGAAACAGTGACGGCTCTCACCAACACAGCGCACCTGGGCGGTTTCCTTATCAATTACCGTGTATTCCAGCGCCATCTTAATCCCGTTATATTCTTTCAGGCTGGTCAGAACCTGGACTGTCTCACCAAAACGTGACATACTCTTGTATTCACAGCGGATTGACAAAACCGGGCAGATAATTCCCTGTTTTTCCATCATATCATACCCCATGCCCATCTGTTCCATTATATCAATCCTCGCCTCTTCAAACCAGTGAAGATAATTGGCATGGTGGATGATTCCCATCTGGTCCGTCTCGTAATATTGTGTTTTGTGTTCGTAGACTTCGAATTTCATTGTAAAATTCCCCTTTCTGTTTCTTATAGCGCAAAAGAGAGTATCGCTACGTGGCAATACTCTCCGGCAGTTCAGCTTAATTCCTGTTGCGGTGTAACATATGAAACTGTTTCACCGTTTTCAATGCTTATTCTCCAAGCCCGCTCTCGATCGCTTCAGAAAGAGTCTTCAAAGCTTCTTCCTCATCCGGTCCGTCACAGATCAGGTTGATTTCAGTACCGCACTTGATACCTGCCGCCATAACGTTTAAAACGCTCTTTGCCGTAATTTCTTTTTCTCCGCATACAATCTTAATATCGCTTTTGAATTTCATAGCGGCCTGGGACAAAACACCGGCCGGTCTTAAGTGAAGACCTGATGGATTATTGATTGTTAATTTTTTTGATAACATATTTTATTCTCCTTCACTATTATTGTCTTTATTAATAGTACTTTACGTTCTTTTATCTGAGTTTAATTAAATTCTAGTATAAGTTGTATTGACTGTCAAGTACAGGCACCATTAAATATTTCCCATGTTACTGTTCACACCATGCCAAAAAGCGGCATGCTGGAAACAATAACACGCTTCGCAATGCACAGAAACTGCAAAAAAACGCAGTTTCGCGCCGTGAAACCCGGGATTTTCGTGTAAAATGCGCACGAAAACACCTCGCGAAATACAACCTGTGAACAGTAACTTTCCCATAATTTCATAAAAGTATTGTCCCCACCGCAATTATCTACAACTGCTTGTCTTCCATAATGGCGGTCTCATGCCTCCTGACATTCTCCTCTGCCCCCCGGATGCTGACAGATAAAAGAAGATAAAGAATCTCTATCACCATAGTGGCCGGAACTCTTGAAAACAGGAAATCTTCTCTCAGCAGTTTTTCCCTTGTTGCGGTTGTAATGTGATAGTCGGAAAGCTTTGCCACCGGCGATTCCGGGTTGTTCGTGATGGAAATAACCGTCACCCCGTTGCCGGAGGCTCCTTCAAGTATCCGGATGAGTCTTCTCGACACTCCGGAATTGGAAATTGCTATGATAACATCCTTTTTTCCGAGATTAAAAGCATATGCCGTCTGGGTTTCTAAAATTGTCCCAGTCGCAGCCGGGATTCCCAGTTGATTAAACTTGAATGCGGCGTCCAAAGCGACCGGTATCGTGTTTCCGACCGCCACAAGCTGTACCATCCTGGCCTTCTGTATTATATCCAGGATCCTGTCCAGATTTTCGGGATCCATCATGGCCACCGTCTGCCGTATTTCTTCCGTCTTGTTAGCCAGAATATTCTGCAGTGACTGGCCGATATCCCTGCGGCTGATGTCATTTCCCACCGATGCCTGGGATTCCTCGGACAGTTCCCTGGCCAGAGTCATCTTTAATTGATGAAACCCCTTGAAACCGCATCTCCGGCAAAATCGTGACACGGAAGCGTCACTGGCGCCGCTGGCCTGGGCCAGCTCGGCAACCGTCATGTCCACGACCTCCCGTTTGCGCTCCATGATACAATTTGCAATTTTCTTCTCGGAATCAAAAAATGAATCATAGGAGGAGCATATCACGCCGATTACACTTTTTGCCTCTTCCATATTTCATCGTTCCTCTTCTGCGTGTAATTTTATTTCATGACGTGATTATATCACAGCACCTGCTGTTTTACAATGGTATTTTTACAGAAATACAAGTTTTTATAACATTTCAGTAACAGCTCTTGCTGTCTGAACTGTTATACATTTTAACCAATTATCTTCTGCGCATAGGAAACAGATGCCATCGCGTCGCTGCAATATGTGTCCGCACCGATTGTTTTTGCGTATTCCGGTGTCAGAACGGCTCCGCCCACCATTATTTTTGTCCAAGGAGCTTCCTGCCTCAGTCTTTGAATGGTTTCCTCCATAGCGGGGACAGTTGTCGTCATCAATGCACTCAGTCCGACCAGCGGTACATGCTGTTTGACCGCTTCCCTGACGATCTGTTCCGGCGCAACGTCTTTTCCCAGATCCAGAACATCATAGCTGTAGTTTTCCAGAAGAACCCTGACAATATTCTTTCCAATATCATGAATATCGCCTTTAACAGTCGCCAGGATGATTTTTCCCTTCTTCTCCCTGGCCTGGCCTGATTCCGCCATCTTCTCTTTGATTACATCGAAAGCAGCTTTTGCTGCTTCCGCGCTCATCAGAAGCTGGGGCAGAAAGACGGTTCCCGCTTCAAATCCTTTTCCCACATGATCCAGGGCCGGAATCATGCAGGTGTTAATAACGTCCAGCGGTTCTTTTTCGGCGAGAAGCTGTTTTGCCGACTGTGCCGCCTGCTCCCTGAGTCCCTTCTCCACACTGAGGGCAAGGCGTTCCTCCTCCCCGTCCCATGCCGGATTGTTCCCCCTGCCGTTTCCCGAGCCGGGCCCCGCTTCCGCTTTCCGTCCGGCCGTATCAGATCCCAGCCGGTTTCCGGATGTGCCGGGCGCCGGACTGCCGGCCGGGCTGCCTGACCCGGCGGCCGATGAAGCCGCCGCATTCTTATATGCCTCGATATAACTTCCGCAGTTCTCGTCGAGTGCAGCCAGGGCACGGAAGCTGTGGTAAGAACACATCATTGCCTCCGAACCGGGGTTGATGATTGCCGCATTCAAACCGTTATAGAGCGCCAGCGTGAAAAAATTGGCGTTGATATTTTCTCTTACAGGCAGTCCGAATGATATATTGGATACGCCAAGTATGGTCCTGCCACCCATCTCCTGTCTGACTCTTTTAACTGTCTCCAGTGTAGTAAGCGCCCCGAGCCGATCCGAACTGATCGTCATACACAGGGCATCTATCAGGATATCTTTTTTTCCAATCCCGTACTTTGCCGCTTCCCTGTAAATTTTTTCTGCTATGGCGATTCTGCCGTCCGCTGTCTCCGGGATTCCCGATTCATCCAGGGTCAGGGCAACCACTACTGCACCGTATCTTTTTACCAGCGGAAAAACGGCGTCCATCACTTCCTGCTTTCCGTTAACGGAATTAAGGAGCGGTTTCCCATTGTAGACACGCATAGCCCGGGCCATCGCCTCCGTATTCGACGTGTCAATCTGAAGAGGAAGCTCCGTTATCCCCTGAAGCTCCCGGATTACCTCCGCCATCATGGACGGCTCGTCAATCTCCGGAAGGCCCACATTGACATCCAGAACATGGGCACCCCGTTCCTGCTGCGAGATGCCTTCCCTGAGGATAAATTCGAGATCATGATCACGCAGCGCCTGCTTGAATTTCGATTTCCCCGTCGGGTTGATGCGCTCCCCGATAATTACAGGATCATCGCCTATCTCAACCGCCGCCGCATAGGATGTAATTACCGTACTCTGCTTCTCCTGTGGCAGCTTCTGTCTTCTTCCGGCCCGCAGCCGGTTAAGCCGCCTGATATGCCCGGGCGTGGTTCCGCAGCAGCCGCCGGCAACGGAAATGCCCATATCCAGTATCTCTTCCATCGCCTGCTCAAATTCATCCGGGCCGATGTCGTATACGGTTCTTCCTCCTTCACTTCTTGGAAGGCCGGCATTTGGATTTACAATAACAGGAACCGAAGCGTATTTGATAAATTCCGCCGCCAGAGGTTTCATCTGAACCGGTCCAAGGCCGCAGTTCATTCCCACGGCGTCCACGCCAAGTCCTTCCAAAAGAGCGATAGCCGTCTGCGGCGTACCGCCGGTCAGCATCTTCCCCTTCTCATCGAATATTACAGTTGCAAAAACAGGCAGGCTGCTGCTCTCTTTGGCAGCCAGCACAGCCGCTTTCAGCTCGTAAGTGTCACTCATTGTTTCAATCAGGATCAGGTCGGCGCCCTGTTCCGCTCCTGTTTCTGCCACCTCCCTGAATACTGAAACAGCCTCCTCAAAATCCAGTTGTCCCATCGGCTTTAACAGCTTTCCGGTCGGCCCGATATCCAGTGCGATATATCCCCGCCCTGCCTTTTTGACCGCGCATTTGGCATTGTCCATCGCTGCCGTCACGATTTCCTTCAGGCTGTACTGTGTACCGCTGTTGTATTTGAAACGGTTCGCACCAAACGTATTTGTCTTTATAATATCACAGCCGGCTTACAGATAATCGCTGTGCAGTTTTACCACAATATCGGGATGACTGATGTTCCATGTCTCCGGTAATTCCCCCGGTTTAAGTCCGGCCTCCTGCAAAAGACTGCCGGTTCCCCCGTCAAACAGAAGGATTTTTTCTCTGAGTTCCTCTAAAATGGCCATATTTTAACCTCTCCGGTACAGGCAGTCCGTTTTGCCGCATACCTCACATCCTTTTAATTCACACCGGAATTCATTCCTTCCGGCCCCTATCACTGCCGTCACGGATTTCGACGGCGTCATCAGAAGGCTGTCCGTCAAGGTAACCCCAACGGTCTTCTCCGCCTCCAGCGCCCTGATTATATCCTTCTGGCAGTCCAGTGAAAAATCTCCATATCCGGGACTGAATCTGGGGCGCAGGTACTTTCCCTGCCTGAGCGCTTCTTCTTTCAGTTCCCCGTTCTTCCTGTCGCACCACGCTTCGATCATGGCGGCAGCCGCTGCCTGAACGACTACTGCACGGCTCATTTCAAGACGGCTGTACCTGCGCACCAGCAGATCCGGACCGGTTCCCAGGGTTGCCGCAAACAGTATGACCTCCTCACAGTCTTTCAGGTTTCTCGACAAATCCCTGCTCTCCACCCGGAAGCAGGTAAGATCGAGTTTCCCGTCCGGAAGAACCGAGAGCGGGTAACTTCTAGAAAAGAATCTGGGTGCCGCCGCATTTTCAAGCTCCACGAGGGATTCCTCCACCAGCAGCGCCGTTCTCTCATCCGGATCATGGCGGCCCAGTCCAAGATACCTGTAAACCTCCCTCCGGTTTACTTCTGATTTTATACTGTCTTCCATCTGTTTTTCCGTACGCTCCTGTTATAGAATTTCCGACAGACTGTCCCCTATTTTTGCCGCCACATCCGGTTTATTCATAGAATAGACATGGATCCCGTTCACATGATTGGCAATCAGGTCGATAATCTGTTCTGTGGCATAAGCGATTCCAGCCTGCTTCATGGCTGCGGGATTATCGCCGAACCGGTCTACGATGGCCTTAAACCTGGCCGGAAGGTAAGTACCCGACATCTGGCAGATTCTTTTAATCTGCTTCACGTTTGTCACCGGCATTATCCCTGCTACCACCGGAACCGTAATGCCTCTTTCCCGGATCCTGTAAAGATAATTATAAAGTATGTTATTATCAAAAAACATCTGTGTAGTGACAAAATCACAGCCGGCTTCAACTTTTTCCCTCAGATGCTCAATATCCGCCGTCTTGTTAACCGACTCCACATGGCCCTCCGGATAACAGGCCGCCCCGATGCAGAGATTTTCATCAAACTGCTTGATATCATAGATAAGCTCCGACGCGTAGCGGTAATCGGTTGCTATGGGGCCGTCCGCCGGGATGTCCCCGCGCAGCGCCAGCACATTTTCAATTTGTTTCTCTCTCAGCTGCTTCAGGACGGATTTCACCTCACTCCTTGTCGAGGAAACACAGGTCAGGTGCGCCAGCGTATTTACACCGGTTTCCCGCTGTATATCAGAGGCAATCCCGACCGTATAGCGGCTGGTTCCTCCCCCTGCCCCGTAAGTCACACTCATAAATGCCGGTTTCAGTTTTGCAATCTCAAGGGCCGCCTTCTCCACAGACTCATAGGCCTCCTCCCCCTTTGGGGGAAATACCTCAAATGAGAGTGTGGGACTGCCGGCTGCCAGTATGTCTTTAATTTTCATCGCTGTTCTCCTCTCCTGTCAGCAACTTTCGTTGCAGTTCTCCTTCGTCCAAACTGCAGCAAATTATGTAGAGCATGTCTTCCTCTACAGGGCAAACATCATAAACGGTATAACGGCAGACAGAAGAGAAATCAGGAACATGATGACAATGAAAATCAAAATAAACGATGTCACCGGATTTCCGGCCTTTTTCCCAGTGCCTGCCGGAGTATAAACCGGCCCGGTTTGTTTCTGCTGAATCCTGCGCCCGGTTTGATTCCGGCTGCCGCCGTATGCGGGCATCCCGCTTCCCGGCTTTGCCGTCTGTCCGTGAGCCGTTTTTTTAATCTGCGGCTTTTGTTCCCGGGATATTGCCGGATTATGGTATTCACAGTCCGTTTCGTAAGCCGGATGGCGTTCATTCAGATAATAATCCCGGTTCATTATAATCGGATTCTTCACATAACTTCTGCAAACAGGACAATAATGCTTTCCCTTCATCGCCTGATCGCAGATTGGACATATTCGTTTTACCATGCTGCCACTCTCCTTTCGTCCTGACGTCTGTTTGTCATAGTATACCATGTTCCTCAGGGAACATGGAGTCTCCGACGGAAAACAGCGCCGGATTTCTGCGGTAAACGCAGAAACCGTTTATGCGCGGTATAATGCCCGCTATGCGGTCATTATACCATATTTATACAGTGAAGTTATAAATAATTTATTACAATTGATTCGGGGAGGCTTAATCCGGGAAAAGCCGGGCTATTCTCTTGTAATAGTGCTTTGCGTAGTGATACATGATAATTGTATATTCTCCGAATTCTTCTCCTCCCGCACTTTTGAATACGGCCCACAGACACCACAAAAACCCTCCCAGCGCCGCGTAAGCATAAGTTGCAATTCTTTCTTCAGGAGTGGGAATTCGTTCCAGATAGACTTCCAGCAGCCGATCCAGCTCTTCTGCATCGTAATATGAATAAATGCTGCACATGGAAATATCAATCAGCGGATCATGCATAGCCGAATATTCCCAGTCTATCAGCCGCACGGTTCCGTCGGGAAGAAAGAGAAAGTTATCCGCCACGGAGTCTATATGTGACAGGCAGCATGGCCTGTTTAGACGTTCTACCCGATCCAGCAGATGATTCATCCATCCCCTTACTTCCGTGTAATCCTCAAACAGAAGGAGTTCATGATGCTGACAGAGCTTTTCATAAAAATTGATCCGTTCACGCAGGTTAAAATGATGTTCCACCGTTAATTCCGACTGATGCAGCTTGCGCAGAAGGGCCATGCAGGATGCGATGTCATCCCAGTTTTTTGCATCGGCATTTCTGGAACCTTCATAATATTTGGCAATTTTATATCCGTTATCACCATCGAAGTAAATGATATGCTCTGTGATATCTAAAGGCTCGACGGCGTGGTATGAGGCTTCCTCTTCCTTACGGTTTATAAGCAGCTCTGTGCCGGGGCCGGGAATACGGCAGATATAATGTTCATTATTAACCTCGAACAGGAAGGATTTATTAGTCATGCCGGCCTTGAGACAGCGGATATTGCGGATTGCGGATTCCTTTACGTGGAAGACCTGTGAAACCAGGCGCATCGCTTCGTTGTCTGAATGATTCCGGTATTTTGGATCGAACAGTCGTAATTCTTCCAGATTTTCAAACTCGTAGACCTGATGCTCGGGCTGGCAGTTTACATAAAAATCAAGTTTGTCTATATAGTTCAGCAGAACGTGTTCCCAATAGCATTGCTCCGTTCCCGGACGGTGATAATCGGATTCCAGTAAAGGAAAGAAGGTTTCGGTAAAATCCTTTGACAGGAAAGCCGGGCCATATAATGTCCAGGAATCATGTCCGCCGATGGTGATGGATGAAATTTTACCTTTTTTGTTGGCCGTAACACACCATTCAGATGTATCGCCTTCCATATAAACGGAAGAATACCAGGAGCCGCATTCATAAGTATGGAACATATTGTTGCGAATCCAGTTGTCTGAGACCAGAAGATACATATTTTTACCGTAAAAAAGCTCTCTGCCCTGATATACGGTAGCAAGCGTGCTTTTACAGGTGTACTCCGGGTTATAAAATAGCTTTACATTATATTTATCGATGAGATATTCAAATTTTTCCTTCAAATAACCCACAATCAGCGTGATGTTGGTAATACCGGCCTCATGAAGCTGACGGATTTGCCTCTCAATCATCCTTTCGCCAAAAACTTCAAGAAGTCCTTTGGGTGTCTCGAAGGAGAGCGGGACAAAACGTGAACCGAATCCGGCCGCCGTGATAACAGCGCCATCAACACGGTACTGCTCCAGATATTCCATTCCTTTTTCCGTTAAACTGTATTTACCATATTCAGAATGATTCTGAATCAAACCGTCTTTCAGGCATTCACCTACTAGCTTATTTACACTTCCAAGAGATATCCCAAGAATTGAAGACAGCTCTCTTTGGGTAACATCTGAATCTTCATAAATACTCCTGCATATTAATCCGTATCGATCCATGCATAAACCTCCACTTTTATAATTAGTATATTAAATTGTTGAAATTAAACAGGATATTGTGTATATTCATGAGTTCGACATTTTTTTGCAGTGTTCAAAAAAGTGACTTGAATCATGAGATATGAACATTATAGCATGAAATTCTTAATTGTAAACCTCAATTCTTAGGATTGTATTAATATAAAAACAATAATTGGTTAATAACGACTTTTTGTAACAATTCCGTAAGGAAATGCACAGAGAAAAGTTATGGTAATTTGGGATTAGTTATATTATAATGTGAATGTATCGGAGACAGGGTCAACTTCCCAGAAAATGAAGCAGTAGTATGAAGTGCAAAAATTTCACTTTGTAACAAAAAGTTGGAAAATTTGTAAAAAAACTATTGATAATTTTCCTTATCCGAAGTATAATGACCTCGTAATGCAATTAGGAATTTCGAAAAATATTTCAAAAAGAAAAAAAGGAGAGTGCATTAATTATGAGAAAGCAGACTAAATTAGTTGCAGTTTTATCTGCAGCAGCTTTACTCGCTATGGGTGCTTCCATGACATCTTTCGCCGCTGGTTGGGAAAAAGATGATTCTGGTATCTGGCACTATTATGATAGTGATGACGAATTGGTAACAGGTGAGTGGAAGAAAGACGGCGGAAAGTGGTTCTATCTGGATGATGACGGCGAAATGCTGACAGACAGCTGGGTTGACGATGAGTACTATGTTGGCAATGACGGCGCTATGCTGGTTAATTCCTGGATTAAGACAACATCTGATGAAGATATTGATGATCCGGATGAGGATGGCGATCATTGGTATTACTTTGGAAGCAAAGGTAAGAAAACAACCGAATCCAAGAAAATCGCTGGTAAAACTTACTACTTTAACGAAGACGGCGAAATGCAGGACGGCTGGTATGAAGATGACGGAGACGTTTATTACTTAGGCGGAGAAGACGAAGGCTGGAGAAAAGAATCTGGCTGGTTATGGCTTGAAAAACCGGATGATGATGACGATATCACAGGATGTGATGATGAGTGCAGCATCTGCGACGAGGAAGGCTGGTACTACTTCGGAAGCAATGGTAAAATGTACAAAGATTATAAGAAGAAAAAAGTTAATGGTAAATACTACTACTTTAATGAACATGGCCAGATGTTATACGAGTGGATTAACGACGCTAAGGTTAAGGTTAAAGGTTCCCCATCTAATGCAGAAGCTGATGGTAATGTAGCCACACCTAATAAGGCCGAAATCGAAAATATGCTTTACATGAATCAGGTTGAAGAAGGTTGGAGAGCTGACGGCTGGTACGAAATAGATGGTGCTGAAGATGTTGGTACGGATAATGATACAGACTGGTACTACTTCGATGATGGTGAGGCAAAGAGAGCTGACTCCGATAAAGACTTTGCTCAAATTGAAGACAATGATGAGACTCCAATCTGGAGAGCAAAGATTAAAATCAAAGCAAGCAACAACAAGTATTTCTGTTTCGATGAAGTTGGTCGTATGCAGACCGGTTTACAGTATATTCCGGCAGCTAAAGGTTTCTACTACTTTGATGACAATGGCTATATGAAGACCGGTAAAGTTACCAATGTAGAGGATGATGATGATTCCTACACCTTCTATTTCAACACCAAGAACGGCAAAAACGGTGAAGGCGTAAACGGTGAAAAGGATAATTATCTGTATTTCAGCGGTAAGAGACTGGAAGCTGATGATGATTACAGATTGTACTTATCAGAGGGTAAAGTTTACCTTGTAAATAACAAAGGTAAGATCCAGAAATCTAAAACCAAGAAATATGATATTGAAAACTTTGATGAAGAAGTAACTGTAGCATTTGGAAATGGAGATTCTGTTAAGTCCCTGACTGTAGGTGACAAGACATACACACTTCCTGTTGTTATAGAAAATGTAAAAGATATTGCAACAATGGATTCCAAGGTTGCGAAAGCTATTACAGTTCCAGAGATCAAACTGTATGACAATACTTACAGCTATGGAGTTGTTACAAATGGCGATATCGTAAGAACATGGGTCGCTGAAGCAGATACCGATGCATTATCTCTTGATTAATTAAAAGGAACCTCCCCAGGTTGTAACTTGGGGAGGTTTTTCTGCAATATACTAGCGGGAACAAAATATTGACAAAAAGCTGCAATTAGAGACTTGATTTCCTTGTTAGCAAAAAGCGGTTCTGAGAAAATATCAGAACCGCTTTGAATAAATTAAAAGTATTAATTTAATTAAAGATTACTGCTGAACAATAGTTGCTCCTGTACCATCTACAGTAAATACATTATCATAAAGCTCAATCTTCGGAGTACTTGGATTTGATGTGTAATCATAATCACTTCCATCAGCTTCTTTAGCTCCAGTAATCTTATATCCGGTAAATGTAAATGTTACATCTTCCGTATTGTCATTTTCTACATCATATTTCTTACTTGTAGATTTCTGAAGTTTACCCTTGCTGTTTACAAGATAGTAATCGCTTCCGATTTCATAGATTCTGTAATCATCATCAGCTTCCAGTCTCTTTCCATTCCAGTACAGATATCCACTGTTTTCTCCGTTGATACCTTTACCATTACCACCATTCTTAGTCTGGAAGTAATATGTGAAGGAATCATTTTCTTCTTCTACACTTGACATTTTACCAGTCTTCATATAACCTTTATCATCGAAGTAATAGAATGCATTCTGGGCCGGAATAAACTGTAAGCCCGTCTGCATCTGGCCTTTTTCATTAAAGCAGAAATACTTTCCTTCCACTTTAATTCTAGCTCTGTAAACAGTATCTCCATCATCTGTTACCTCAGGACCAGTAAGTCCAGATTTATCGGAATAGGATGCCTTTTTAGCTTCACCATTCTTGAAATAATACCAATCTGTATCGTTGTTTGTTTCAAGGTCTTCAGAACCGTCGATTTCGTACCAGCCATCCGCTCTCCAACCTTCTTCTACTACGTTTGTATAGAGCATATCAGCCGGGGAAGCTGTTCCAATATTGTTACCGTCTAACTGAGCATTGGAACCTAAAGTAACTTTACCGCCATTGATCCACTCATACAGCATCTGGCCGTGCTCATTGAAGTAATAGTATTTTCCATTAATTTTCTTCTTAGCAGCATCTTTGTACATTTTTCCGTTAGAACCGAAGTAGTACCATCCTTCTTCGTCACAGATATCATTGTCATCAGCATGGCCATTGACATCTACATCCTCTTCTTCAGGAACTTCTAACCATAACCAACCAGAAGCTCTAGCTCCGTCATCTTCGTCGCCTAAATAATAAACATCGGTACCATCCTGATACCAACCATCTCTCATTTTGCCGTCATCGTCAAAGAAATAAGTTTTTCCATTGATTTTCTTTGAGTCAGATGTAGTCTTCTTACCCTTGCTTCCGAAGTAGTACCAAGCTTCTCCGTCATCTTCCGGATCATCCATGTCTTCGTCAGACAGAGTTTTCTTCCATGTGTTAACCAGCATAGCGCCGTCTTCACCAACACGACCTCTCGCTGGCGGAAAACGTCCCCACAGCGGTAGAT
>OHAS01002683.1_pt1 | contig 12509 bp, 10 predicted proteins | sample 1577131 | NCBI WGS metagenome assembly OHAS01 (sample SAMEA3541566, study PRJEB24748) | human gut metagenome | biome: human gut; feature: human-associated habitat; material: faeces | place: China | collected 2012
ACCTCTGAACAAACAGTTTCATAAGCCAGTTCTTCATAATTGTTTTCTCTGCTTAGATGTCCCAGAAAAATTGCTTTCAGATTATCATGCAGCAGCCTGCACAACAATCTGCCTGCATTTTCATTGGACAAATGCCCTCTGTCTCCCAGAATACGCTGTTTCAGATAATATGGATATTTACCCACCTGCAACATACGAATATCATGATTTGCTTCCAGAAGAAGCGCATCCAGTCCCTGCAGATTCTCAATAATATAATCATTATATTTTCCAAGATCCGTCGCAATTCCCACAGAATGCCCCTCATGTTCCAGCCGATAACCAACCGGCTGAGCCGCATCATGTGGAATCGTAAATGGGTTTACCTTCAGATCATTGATCATAAATGGTTCATTTTCCTGAATTTCATGAAAAATCCCCTCAGGGATCTTTCCAAGTGCATTGGTACGCACCATGGCATCCACGGTTCCGGCGGTAGCATAGATTGGAATGCCGTATTTTCTTGAGATCACGCCAAGCCCTTTAATATGATCCGAATGTTCATGTGTAATCAAAATGCCATCAAGGTCACGTCCGGTAAGCTCCAGACTATTCAAGCCAGTTTCCATTTTCTTACCGCTGATCCCGATATCTACCAGTACATGTGTATTGTCAGATCCTACATAAATACAGTTTCCGCTGCTGCCACTGGCAATACTGCAAAATCTCATAATAATTTAATCCCCTCTTCTATTTGTTTCCAGGTTGTCTTCAGATCTCCATTATTTATAATAACATAATCCGAATGTTTCCTGAAAAATTCTTCAGAGCCCTGTCGGGCGATGATACTCTCAGCTTTTTCTCTTGTATAGCCACGGCTGTCCATCAAACGCTGAATACGGATTTCTGCATCCGTATGAATATACCAGACATTGTTACAAAATTCCTCATAATGTTCTTCCAGAAGAAGTGCTGCCTCTATCACAAGCAATCTGCAACCTGCCTGTCTCTGTTTTCGGATTTCCTCTAAAATATATGTTTTGACAGCAGGATGAATAATAGCATCAAGACTTTGACGCATTAACTCATTACCAAATACTACATCAGAAACCTGCTTTCGGTCAATAGTTTTATCGTTTTTTATTATTTGTCTGCCAAATAATGCAATTACATGCTCATAGCAGAGTCCACCTGGTTCCATAACCAGATGTCCAATCTTATCTGCCTGAATCACATACGCATCATATTTCTGACTTAAGTAATCCAGAATCGTACTTTTGCCGGCGCCCACACCGCCGGTAATTCCTATGATTTTCATTTATTACGCCTCATTATTTTGCTTCATACCAGCTGTTTCCTTCATGCATATCGACATCCAGTTCTACAGAAAGATGTACAGCTCCCTTCATTTCCTCTTCAAGGATGTGGGATACTGTTTCCACTTCCTCCTTCTTTGTTTCGATCAGAAGCTCATCATGCACCTGAAGAACCAGTCTGGACTGCAGCCCTTCTTCTTTCAGGCGCTGATATACCCGATTCATCGCGATTTTGATAATATCAGCGGCTGTGCCCTGAATCGGCGAATTCATCGCCACACGCTCTCCAGAACATCTCTGCATAAAGTTACCGGATTTCAGTTCCGGAATCGGTCTGCGGCGTCCAAGCATTGTAGAAACATACCCCTTTTCTTTTCCATCCGCTACAAGTCCATCAAGAAATCCTTTGATCTTTGGATAAGTTTCAAAATATTTTTCGATATATTCAGCAGCTTCTTTTCGTGTGATACTCAGATCCTGACTCAGGCCAAAAGAGCTGATGCCATACACGATTCCGAAGTTAACTGCTTTGGCATTTCTTCGCTGCAGATCTGTAACCTCATCAAACGGTACATGAAATACTTGTGATGCAGTCAGTCTGTGGATATCTTCCGCCTCTCTGTATGCCTGAATCAGTTTCTCATCGCCTGACATATGTGCCAACACACGAAGTTCGATCTGTGAATAATCTGCATCCAGAAATACATACCCATCTTCCGGCACAAAAACTTTGCGGATCAGACGTCCAAGTTCCATACGCACTGGAATATTCTGCAGGTTCGGTTCTGTGCTGCTGATACGTCCGGTCGCTGTAATCGTCTGATTAAAAGTAGAATGAATTCTGCCATCCGCTTCAATCACTGCACTTAGACCATCTGCATAAGTAGATTTCAGCTTGGTAAGCTGTCTGTATTCCAGAATATCATTAACGATTGGCTGCTCTGGCGCAAGTTTTTCCAAAATATCAGCAGCTGTAGAATAGCCCGTCTTTGTTTTTCTTCCACCAGGGATACCCATTTTTTCAAAAAGAATCACGCCAAGTTGTTTGGGAGAATTGATATTAAACTCTTCTCCAGCCTGTTCGTAGATCAGCTTTTCAAGTTCTGCGATACGAACTTGGAGTTTCTCTCCATAAGCTTTAAGTTCCTCGCCTTTGACACGAATCCCCCATTTTTCCATAGAATCCAGTGTAAAGATTAATGGAAGTTCAATTTCTCTGTAAACATTCCACATTTCTGTTTCTTTTAAGGCATTTTCAATCGGTTCTCTGGTTGCATATGCCGTATAAGCCAAATGACACGCATAAGACATCAATCCATCAGAGGATTTTTCCCAGGCTGCCTTTAGAGAATCTTTGCCGAGCAGATCTGTTCGCGTCGGAAGTAAGGCTCCATCAAGATATTCTCTTGCAATATCGTCAAATGTATAAGAAGATTTTAATGGATTCAGAAGATATACTGCCACACCTGTATCAAATACATGGCCTGCATCCTCGAGTCCAACATGTTTCAACATAGATTTTACATCTATGGAACAGAGAATTGTACTGTCAGCGATTTCCTTCAATGCTGCACAAATATAATCACCGGTAAGCAATCCCTCAACCGGAACATAATAAATTTCTCCTTTGGTAAGAGCTATTCCAAGGCCATATACGCCTTCTTTATCAGAAAGCAATGCCACACCGATATAATTTTTCTCAGCAGCTTTCTTAAACAGCGCTTCTGCGCCTCCAAGATCACTGCAGGTAAAAAAATTCTGCTCAATCGTGTTCTCCGGTACAGCTGAAGTATCAAATCTTCCAAGAAGATTTTTAAATTCCAGCTGTTTACAGAGCTGATACGCTTCCGGAGTATAAAGATTCCCAAGTCTCGCCTCTTCATATACATATTCCAGCGGACTTTCTGTATTGATCGTAGCAAGTGCCTTGCTAAGTTCTGCAAGATCATAATGCTCTCTCAACGATTCCCGGGCTTTATTTGGTTTTATTTCTTCCAGATGTACATAGGCATTTTCAATTGTTCCAAACTCAACGATCATTTTGGTTGCCGTCTTTTCACCAACGCCTGGAATTCCCGGAATATTATCTGCCGAATCTCCCATCAAAGCCTTTAATTCTATAATCTGTGGCGGTGTTACCTGATATTTTTCAAGGACTTCTGCTGCATGAAAATTTTCGATAGTTGTCTTTCCTCTTGAGGTTTTTGGCAGACGAATCATAACTTTTTCTGTTGCCAGCTGAAGAAGATCTCTATCACCTGACAGGATTGTAACATCCATTCCTTCTTTTTCACTTCTGACAGCCAGAGTTCCCAAAAGGTCATCTGCCTCATATCCTGCTTTTGAAACAATTTTTATTCCCATTGCCGTAAGCATTTCCTTCATCAACGGAACCTGCTCTCTAAGTTCCTCCGGCATTGGTTTACGTGTTCCCTTATATGCTTCGTACATCTTATGGCGGAAGGTAGGCTCATGAAGATCAAAAGCAACTGTCAGATACTGCGGTTTCTCCTCCTCCAGGATACGAAAAAGGATATTTAAAAAACCATAAACCGCACCTGTATGTTTTCCCTCTGCATTGGTCAGATCCGGAAGTCCATAAAAAGCGCGGTTCAGAATACTGTGTCCGTCTATCAATAATATCTTTTCACTCAAAATAATATCCTCCTGTATCATGTTATAAAAAGTGCGTTACTTCCATTACAAGAAATACAACAAATGATGCAGCCGCGATCACTACTGCCATAAAAAAAATCACAGACAAAAAATGCAGCCATCTTTTCTGGCGGATATATCTGCGTGATCGACGGATATCCTGTTCCAGAAGTTCCCGAAAATCAAGGACCGTACCATCTTCCTTCTCATCCAGCTGCTGAATTGCCTCATGAACGATAAAATATGTCTCCAACTCATCATAACAGGAAGAACAATGCTCTATATGATCCAGAAATTCTTCCAGTTCGTCTGTAGACAATGTATGCTTGATATATCTGGCAACCAGTGTTTCTGCCTGTCTGCAGTCAATACCTGACAACGTTCTTCCTCCTTTTTTCAATATCATATTACTGAAAAGATTATAATTTCACTGTTTTGTAGTATAACACAAAAAAAGACGTTTCACAATGAGAAACGTCTCTTTCGTACAGCTGCTGTTCATAGTAATTCACATGGCAATATTATATCTTATCGGTTTCCTCTTCAGAAGTTTTCAAAGTATCTTCTGCCACTGGTGTAGGAGTTTCGAGAATCTTCATAAATTCTTCTCCGGTAATCGTCTCATGCTCATACAGATACTGCGCAAGTTCATGGAGTTTGCCGATATTATCCTGAAGAATCTTCAGCGCTTTTTCATGCTGTTTGCGAACAAGTTCCACAACTTTTTTATCCAGCATTGTCTGTGTTTCAAAAGAGCATGTCAGGCTGGAATCACCACCCAGATATTGATTGCTGACACTTTCCATCGCAACCATATCAAAATCATCACTCATGCCATAACGCGAGATCATGGCTCTGGCAATCTTTGTTGCCTGCTCAATGTCATTGGAAGCACCTGTTGTGATCGAATGAAAAATCAGTTCCTCTGCAGCACGACCGCCCGTAAATGTTGCTATCTTATTTTCCAGTTCTTCTTTACTCATCAGATAATGTTCTCCATCATCTACCTGCATCGTATATCCAAGAGCACCGGAAGTACGTGGTATAATCGTAATTTTGTGTACCGGTGCAGATTCTGTCTGTTTAGCTGCTACCAAAGCGTGTCCGATTTCATGATAAGATACGATCAGTTTTTCTTTATTAGAAAGAACACGGTTTTTCTTTTGATATCCGGCAATTACAACTTCAATACTTTCTTCAAAATCTGCCTGTGTGGCAAATTTACGTCCATCACGTACTGCACGAAGCGCCGCTTCATTGACAATATTGGCAAGTTCAGCTCCGGAAGCGCCGGCAGCAGCCTTCGCTATATCATCAAAACGAACGGTATCTGCTATCGTTTCGGTTCCTAAAACCATTGACAACGATATCTGGGGGTGCAATCTTGATTTTCTTTGCATGTACCTTCAAAATCTCCTCACGGCCCTGAAGATCCGGAAGTTCTACCGGAATTCGTCTGTCAAAACGTCCCGGACGAAGAAGTGCAGGGTCAAGAGAATCCGGACGGTTTGTTGCCGCAAGAATTACCACGCCTTTGGATCCATCAAAGCCATCCATTTCTGTAAGGAGCTGATTCAAAGTCTGTTCACGTTCATCATTGCCACCTGTAAATCCAGCTCCATCACGTTTCTTACCAATTGTATCAATCTCATCAATAAATACAATACATGGTGCTTTTTCATTTGCCTGTTTAAAAAGATCACGTACTTTGGCCGCACCCATACCAACAAACATTTCTACAAACTCAGATCCCGAAATAGAGAAAAACGGAACTTCAGCTTCACCTGCAACTGCCTTGGCAAGAAGAGTCTTACCTGTTCCAGGAGGACCCACAAGCAGTGCACCCTTTGGCATAGACGCCCCAATTTCTGTATACTTCTGCGGATTATGCAAATAATCAACGATCTCCGTCAGAAGATCTTTTGCCTCATCTTCACCTGCAACATCAGAAAATTTGATTCCTGTAGAAGATTTCACGTATACCTTGGCATTACTTTTGCCAAAAGACATTGCACCACCAGGGCCGCCACCCATAGATGACATTATCTTCTTACTCAGCCAGCGACCAATAAAAATAAAGATCACGATTGGTACTACATAGCTGAGAAGCAGTGTCATCAGTATAGAAGGACTTTCCGGAAGAACTTCATCCATTGTTACCCCTGCATCCAACAGGCGATTAACCAGATCAGAGTCATCCATCTTGACAGTTTTACACAGAACCATATTCCCGGAATTACTGTCTTTCATCTCATAATATATATAATTTTCTTCTACTGTAGCCTTTGTTACATTCCCATCTTCAACATTTTCAATAAACGTAGAATAGTCCGTCTTCTGCACGCTTCGTTCCTGTACGGCCGGAACAACCAGCATATTCAAAAGAACGATGATAACACCTGCAATGATATAATATACATACATAGGTATTTTCTCTGGTTTTTTGTTCCCAAACTTCATTTATCTTTTGTCCTCCAAATCTTCGAAAGTCCCGGTATTTAGTATCTCCGGATTCTTTCAAAATCATTTATGTCATGTACCATATCATTTTTCTTTCCAAGATTCAATGTCCATTCTATGAAATTTTATAAACTTTTCATAAAAAAGCTACAATGTTGATAATCAAAAAAGCTCTCTGATTATCAGAGAGCCTGAGTTAAGTGCCGCTGGCCGGACTCGAACCGGCACGGTTTCCCGCTTGATTTTGAGTCAAGTGCGTCTGCCAATTCCGCCACAGCGGCAAATGAATCGAAAAATATAATATCATAATTCTCAGTCCATTGCAAGCATTTTAGATAGAAATACAAATATTTTTATTTGTTTTTATTTGTAAAGTCTGTCTTCATCTTCAAGTATTTTTTCATAAATCGGGAAACAGTCAAATGTCGCAAAATAATCTCTTGGAGTTTCCGCACGACGGATCATATCAAAAGTTCCATCTTCATGAAGAAGAATTTCCGCAGATTTCAGTTTGCCATTGTAGTTATATCCCATGGCAAATCCATGTGCACCTGTATCATGGATAACAAGAAGATCTCCCATATCAATCTTTGGAAGATAACGGTCAATTGCAAATTTATCATTATTCTCACAAAGAGAACCTGTAATATCATAAAGACGATCACATGGCTGATCTTCCTTGCCCATAACTGTAATATGATGATAAGCACCATACATTGCCGGACGCATAAGGTTTACCGCACATGCATCTACACCGATGTATTCTTTGTGTGTATGTTTCTCATGAATTGCTTTTGTAACAAGGCATCCATAAGGTCCCATCATGAAACGCCCAAGTTCCGTATAGATAGCAACATCTCCCATTCCTGCCGGAACAAGAACCTCTTCGTATACTTTACGAACGCCCTCTCCAATCACACGAATGTCATTCGGTGTCTGGTCCGGTCTGTATGGAATACCGATTCCACCGGAAAGGTTAATAAATCCGATATGTGCTCCTGTTTCTTTCTGAAGCTTTACTGCAAGTTCAAACATGACTTTGGCGAGCATCGGATAATATTCATTCGTTACTGTATTGCTGGCAAGAAATGCATGAATACCGAAATTCTCTGCTCCTTTTGCTTTCAGAGTGCGAAATGCTTCAAAAATCTGCTCCGTTGTCATTCCATATTTAGCATCTCCCGGGTTATCCATAATATCATTGCTGATTTTAAAGACTCCGCCTGGATTATAACGGCAACTGATCGTCTTCGGAATATATCCGACCGCTTTTTCAACTGCTTTAATATGGGTAATATCATCCAGATTGATAATGCCACCGATTTCATTTGCATAACGGAATTCTGCTTCTGGTGTATCATTAGAAGAAAACATGATATCACCTTTTTTGCAGCCGATTGCTTTGGACAGCATCAGTTCTGTCATAGAAGAACAGTCACATCCACAGCCATATTCCTGAAGGATCTGAATCAAATACGGATTCGGAGTTGCTTTTACTGCAAAAAATTCTTTAAATCCTTTATTCCATGCAAAAGCTTCTTTCAATGCTTTTGCATTTTCGCGAATTCCTTTTTCGTCATAAAGATGAAAAGGTGTCGGATATTTTTCAGTGATTTCCTGAAGCTTTTCCAAAGTTACAAACGGCTTTTTTTTCATATTTTTATCTCCTCGTTATATTGGCATTATTTCACATGCTGGTGTGTAAACAGATGATCCTGGCAGTACTCATAATTACCATTGCATTTGGAACAGAAACGAAATTCCAGATTCGGATCATCCTTCTCTGTACGACCACAAATTGCACATTTATGTTTGGTAATGCCACCTGTTGCCGGATTTACTCTGCTCTGTGCCATTGCCTTCTTAAACTCTCTGCGTCGGTGTACCTCTTTAGGATTATACCGATGCATGTTTCTGTTACTAAAAAAGAACAGAACAAAATTCAAGAGAGATGCAAGGATCGGAACAGCCATAACCCACAGACCAACTCTTACATATGAAATCATATTATAAACAATGATTGCGCCATATACCCATGCCATCCATTTCATTTTGATCGGGATCACAAACCACAGAAGGATCTGCATATCCGGATAGCATGCCGCATAAGCAAGAAATACAGAAAGACTGACATAATAGGTCGTAAAAACGCTTCCACCGATCATATAAGTCATTCCATCGATCACAACAAAACCACCTGTCACAAAATAAGTGATAAACGCTGCGATCAAAACAAAGAGAAGCCCGGAAAATATATACAATGTATACCGGAAGCTTCCCCAGGTACGCTCAAGAGAGGTACCGATCGGATAATAAAAGAACAGAATAGAAATCGCAAACAATAGGAAATTACCGGTGCTTGGTGGATAGATCACCCAGGTGACCAGACGCCAGATCTGTCCCTGCAGAATCTTGGAAACATCCAGACTCATCATACTGAGCAGCGATGGATTCATATAAGTGAGCAAATACCCTATCACATAACAGATAATAATATACACTGTCAGATTCTGTATTCCACCATGTCTTCCAAATTTGCGTTCCAGTTTATCGATCCAATTCATAAAATCACTTCTTCTCCTTTTTCAGTTAATAAGTACTGTTCGGAAAGATGAATACCTGCCTTATCAAAAATATTTCTTTTTTGACAGGAAAAGTGCTGCAATGATACTGGCCGCAATAGAGACCAGAATTACGATCAGAAATCCCCAAATCGTACTGGAGAAAGGCATTCCGGACGGTGCCAGATTCATTCCATATGCACTAAAGATGATCGTCGGAATACTCATAACGATCGTGATCACAGACAAAATTTTCATAACATCATTCAGGTTATTGGATATAACAGATGCAAACGCATCCATCATACTCTGCAGGATACCGCTGTATATATTCGCCATCTCAATCGCCTGTGTATTCTCAATGATAACATCTTCAAGAAGTTCTGTATCTTCAGGATATTTCTTAATGCTCTCCAGCTTGATCAGCTTCTCAAGCACCGCTTCATTTGATCTCAGTGAAGTAGTAAAATACACCAGAGATTTTTCCAGTTCCAAAAGCTCGATCAGTTCCTGATTTCGCGGAGAAAAATGAAGTTTTTCCTCAACCTGTTCACTTTTCTTGTCAATAATACGCAGATAACGCAGATACATGCTGGAATTACGATACAGTATCTGAAGAATAAAACGTGTCTTCATATAAGTAAAGAAATTACGCACACGTCCCTCCATAAATCTGGTAAGAACCTGTGTATCTTCCAGACATACCGTAAAAATCATCTTATCTGTGACTATAATACCCAGCGGAATCGTACCATACCAGTCCTTGTCATTTCGTTCCTCGATCATAGGAACATCAACCAGGATCAGAGTGTAATTATCCTCCACCTCAATACGTGACCGTTCCTCCTCATCCAGAGGAGCTCTCAGATCATCGACCTCTATCTGAAACTGCTCGGATATCTCAAAGATTTCTGTTGCCGTAGGATTTGTAAGGGCAACCCAGCAGCCATCCTGAGGTTCCTGAATTTCATGAATTGCTCCGTCTGATGTACGAAACATCCTAACCACGATTACACTCCCCTTCCACTCTCATTTTAGGTCATATGGATATATTATAAAATGTGACAGGATTTTTGTCAATTCCAACGGAATTGTATTCACAAAAAATTTACTCAATTTATGTTTTAAAGTGGTATAGTGTAAATTGTAGACTTTCTTTATTTAATATGTTAAGATGGACTACAGTAATAAGGGAGGACTCAATAAGACTTATGAATAAATCCAGCTTTGGTACACATTTCACTGTAACTACCTGGGGGGAATCTCATGGAAAAGCGCTTGGTGCTGTTGTGGACGGCTGCCCGGCAGGACTTTCTCTCTGTGAAGAAGACATCCAAAAATTTCTCGACAGACGCAAACCCGGTCAGAGCCGCTACACAACTGCACGTAAAGAGGGCGATCTTGTCGAAATCCTTTCCGGCATTTTTGAGGGAAAAACTACCGGTACCCCAATTTCATTAATAGTCCGCAACACTGACCAGCGTTCCAGAGATTACGGCAATATTGCACTTTCCTATCGTCCCGGACACGCAGATTATACTTTTGATGCCAAATACGGTTTTCGTGATTATCGAGGCGGCGGCCGCTCTTCCGGTCGGGAAACTATCGGGCGTGTGGCATCAGGTGCAATTGCCTCCAAAATTCTGGAAACTTTAGGGATTTCTTTCTGTACTTATACAAAATCCATCGGACCTGTTTCCATCAAAAAATTTGATTCAGAAGAAATCAACAATAATGCATTTTATATGCCAGATGCGGATGCCGCTGCCAGGGCAGGTACATATCTGGAGAAATGTATGAAAAGCCAGGACAGTGCCGGTGGTGTTGTAGAGTGTCGTATCACAGGTGTCCCAGCAGGTCTTGGAAGCCCTGTCTTCGAAAAACTTGATGCAGTACTTGCCCAGGCAGTTATGTCTGTCGGTGCTGTTAAAGCTGTCGAAATCGGTGACGGTACAGAAGTTGCACATATGAACGGTTCCGATGATAATGATGGATTTCATTTTGAAAACGGGCAAATCAGCAAAACAAGCAATCACGCCGGTGGCATCATGGGTGGTATCAGTGATGGAAGCGAGATCATTCTCCGCGCTTATATCAAACCAACCCCTTCCATTAGCCAGCCACAGGAAACAACTACATGCAACGGCAAAAATATTTCTCTTGAAATTCATGGACGTCACGATCCAGTCATCGTACCAAGGGCAGTTGTCGTTATTGAATCTATGTGTGCGCTTGCAATTACAGATGCACTTTTTGCCAATATGACTTCCCGTCTGGACTATATTCAGAAATTTTACACAAAATAAATCAGACAGAGTCGCTTCTATAACGCAAAAAAGATCCTGCAGTCATAACTGCGGGATCTTTACATTTACAAATATATATGAGAAAAATCACTCATGCTCATCTTCTGCATCAGCTAAAGGTTCGACAGCATCAAAGTCCTGTGGTACCGGCCACATATGAATACTGTTTGGAGTTTCAATTTTATGTGGTTTATCATTCATCACAATAATATTCTTCTCATAATCCACTTTGAATGTTGTGATTGTATTACTTGCATGGTTCGCAACAGCAATATGCTGATTGTCAGGGAAGATTACTATATCCTTCGGATAATCACCGCTGATCGGCAGAGTGAACTTTTTCTCCAGAAGTCCGGTTTCTGCATCAATCTCATACATGGAGACTGTGTTTACACCAGCTGTTGTGCAGAAAAGATGTTTGCCATCAGGAGCAAGTGCCAGACCGGAAGCCGCATTGTGAATCGCATCCTTGTCATGTTGCTTACTCAATGTAGAAACACTCTGCAGAAGTTCAAATTCCGGATTATTTCCACTTCCATCATAACTGTAAACTTTAATCTCATTACTTAATTCGAACAGAATATATGCATACTTTCCATCAGCACTGAAACGAATGATTCTTGGTCCACTCTCTCTCGGGCAGCGAAGAATATCTACTAATTCCAGTTTATGGCGTCTTTTGTTGATCCGATAGATCTTAACCTGATCAATTCCATTGTCAACTGCACAAAGATATTTATTATCCGGTGTCGGACGTACACAGTTTACATGTGGACGGAAGTTACGCTCTGCGACACTTCCAAGTCCTTTATGAAATACACCATCCATAATACGGCCAAGACTTCCATCTTTATGTGTATGTACAACCGTTACTTTGCCATCGTGATATCCCGCAACATAAAGATAACGACCGTCCACATCTGTAGCAAGGAAACAGCCTCTCATGCCGTCAATTCCTACACTGTTAATTCGAACAAGGTCTCCGTTCTCGTCACGTTTGAATACCGCAACACCCTCGTCCTCAATAGAATACAGATACTTACCGTTTTTGGAAACTGCTGTGTGAGATGCATTGCTGACGTTAACTTCGCTTCGTTCGATCAGTTTACCATTCTCCACATCTACATCATAAACCTGAATGCCCTTGCTGGTACCATAAGTGTATGTACCCACATAGGCCACATATTTCTTGTTCCCCATTATACTGCCTCCTAAAATTCGATGAATATGTG
>OHAS01002684.1_pt1 | contig 12508 bp, 7 predicted proteins | sample 1577131 | NCBI WGS metagenome assembly OHAS01 (sample SAMEA3541566, study PRJEB24748) | human gut metagenome | biome: human gut; feature: human-associated habitat; material: faeces | place: China | collected 2012
AAAAGTTAGATTTTGATAAAAATGATGATTTTATTGTTTTTTCATCTGTCAATAAAGATGGTTTAGATGCAGCTTGGGATGCGATTTTGGAAAAAATTTAGGAATTGAAGAAAAACTGAGAATCATTTTCTCGGTTTTTTATAATGAATCTGTCACCAAATTGTAACTAAGGGCTGGGAATTTTATGTTATAATCAAAATATATTATACTGGAGAATAAGCTATGAGAAAGAAAAAATTGAAAAAAAGAATTTTAACAGTTCTAGCTTTGGTGACCGCTGCTTTATTGGTTAGTGCAGTTTTGTCCAAGCAAGTTCACCCAGCTAGTGCCAATGATGAGACTTACCAACGTCCGTTAACTCAAACAGAGGTGTTCATTTCACAAATCGGTGAAACTGCTCGCCAATTGGGACAAGAGAATGATTTGTATGCTTCGGTTATGATTGCACAAGCAATTCTGGAAAGCAATTCTGGACGTTCTGCTTTATCAGCCGCTCCTCATCATAATTTGTTTGGTATCAAAGGACAATATGCTGGGCAATCAGCCACAATGGCTACACTGGAAGATGACGGACAGGGAAATACTTATAATGTCAATGCAGAATTTAGATCCTATCCAAGTTATGTTGAATCTTTACAAGACTATGTGGCGATTTTAAAACATAGCCGCTACACTTATGCTTGGAAGAGTAATACGACCAGCTATATGAATGCGACTGCTGCTTTAACAGGTGTCTATGCAACGGATACAAGCTATAATGTTAAGTTGAATAATTTGATTCAACAATATAATTTGACACAATACGATGTACCAAATGTGCAAGCAACCAATGTTGCAACGACTAACAAAGTCTACAATCCTTATCGCCAACAATACACAACACAAGAAGTGTTAGATTTGGATGTTGCTTGGGCAAATCGTCATCAATAATATTTTATTTGAAAGAAATTTAGTAGGAGAGAACGAAATCGTTCTTCTCCTTTTTATTTGGAATTCATTTAACAAAAATTCTCCTATAAAAATAATTGTATTCGCTAACAAATCGCGGAGAAGGCTAGATTATGATAAAATAGAACTAGTTTTGTATAAGAAAAGAGATTTCATGAAAGATTTATTGAAATATTTTAAGGGTTATATCAAAGAATCCTTGTTGGGGCCACTTTTTAAATTATTAGAAGCTAGTTTTGAACTATTGGTGCCAATTTTGGTTGCAACAATTGTAGACCAAACAATCCCTAAAAAAGATAGTGCGCATCTTTATACCATGGTCTTTTTACTGGTTGTCCTAGCATCGTTTGGTGTTGTTGTGGCGATTATTGCTCAATATTATTCCTCAAAAGCAGCGGTAGGGTTTACACGTCAATTAACTAAAGATTTATATCAAAAAATCATGCGTTTGCCAAAAGCTAGTCGAGATAACTTGACGACATCTAGTCTGGTCACTCGTTTGACAAGTGATACTTATCAAATTCAGACCGGTATCAATCAATTTCTTCGTCTTTTTTTGCGCGCGCCGATTATTGTTTTTGGCTCAATAATCATGGCATTTTTGATCAGTCCAAGTATTACAGTCTGGTTTTTACTCATGGTTGTCATCCTAACGGGCATTATCTATATCATGTCACGCTTGGTGAATCCGCTTTACGCTAAAATTCGCCAGATTACAGATAAAATTGTCAATATGACACGCCAGCAACTACAAGGTATGCGTGTTATCCGTGCCTTTGGGCAAACAAATAAAGAAATTCATGAGTTTAGAGATACCAATGAAATCTATAAGACCTGGCAGATAAAAACAGGAGTTTGGTCGAGCTTGATTAGCCCGTTGACTTTTTTAGTGGTAAATAGCACGTTAGTCATGGTTATTTGGCAGGGGAATCTAGCTATTGGACAGGATTTGCTGACGCAAGGGAAATTAGTCGCTTTAGTCAATTACCTTTTGCAAATTTTAATAGAATTGTTGAAATTAGCTATGCTCGTCACCTCTTTGAATCAAAGTTACATCAGCGCTGGACGAATCCAAGAGGTCTTTGAACAAGAAGAGGAAGATATACTAGCAGAATTGCCAAATACGCATTCTGTTGGTGCTCAATCTATTTCTGCTGAAAATGTTACCTTTACCTATCCACAAGCTGCCAGTCCAGCCTTGGAAAATATTTCGTTTGACGTACTATCTGGTCAGACTTTGGGAGTGATTGGCGGAACAGGCTCAGGAAAATCAACTTTGGTGCAACTCTTGGCGCACTTGTATACGATTGCTGCTGGTCAGTTGGTTATTTTCAAAAATGGTCGAAGTCCTAGAAACCTTGAAGAGTGGCGCACTTGGATGAGTTTGGTGCCACAAAAAGCAGAATTGTTCCGCGGAACGATTCGCTCAAATTTATTGCTGGGTTTGGAAGACAAGTTGACGGATGAACAACTTTGGTGGGCTCTTGATATTGCGCAGGCTAGTGACTTTGTACAGGAAAAAGAAGGTCAGCTAGATGCAGTAGTAGAAGCTTTTGGTCGGAATTTTTCCGGTGGTCAACGCCAACGGTTGACGATTGCGCGCGCTATTTTACAAAAAGCACCTTTTCTGGTGCTGGATGATTCCACTTCGGCACTTGATTATTTAACAGAAGCTAAACTATTGCAAGCTATCAAAGAGCAGTTAAAGAACACGAGTTTGATTTTAATTTCACAGCGAACCAATAGCTTGTGTGCAGCTGATCAGATACTTGTCTTGGATAAAGGCCATCAGGTAGCTCTTGGCGCACATGAAGATTTGCTTCAAACGAGCGCTATTTATCGAGAAATTCATCTCTCACAACATAGCAAGGAGGAAAAGCATGAAAATGAGGTATTCTAAAAGTGGTCTGAAACGCCTTGCAAGTGATTTATTGCAGCAGCGCTGGCTTTTCCTACTAGCTACAATTGGAACGATTGTTCAGGTTGCTTTGACCATTTATTTGCCGATTTTGATTGGGAATGCAGTGGATAGTGTTCTACTTCCCGATGCAAGTCAGCATTTGCTTCCAATTCTCTCGAAAATGGGTCTGGTGATTGTTGCCAATACAGCGATTCAATGGCTCAATCCTTTAATCTATAATCAGTTGATTTATAGTTATAGTCAGAAACTTCGGGATGCAGTCATTCAAAAAATTCATCTACTTCCCTTGGCTTATCTTGATCGTCAAGGGAGTGGTGATTTAGTGAGTCGATTGACGACGGATGTGGAGCAGTTAAATAATGGTCTGCTCATGGTCTTCAATCAGTTTTTTGTAGGCGTGTTGACTATTTTTGTAACGATTGTGACAATGGCAAGGATTGACTTTTTCATGATGATATTAGTCTTGCTTTTAACTCCCTTATCTATGCTGATTGCGCGTTTTATTGCCCGTAAAAGTTACAAGCTGTTTCAAAAACAAACAACAGCTCGGGGGCTGCAGACGCAGCTCATTGAAGAAAGTTTGTCTCAAGAAAGTTTGATTCACAGTTTCAATGCCCAAGAGCAATTCATTACGGATTTTACAAAGGGCAATGAGAGCTATGCGGAATATTCTCAGGATGCTATCTTTTATTCCTCTACTGTCAATCCAGCGACTCGCTTCGTGAATGCTCTTATTTATGCCATTGTTGTTGGATTTGGTGCGGTTCGTATCATTAATGGCTCTAGTTTCACAGTTGGACAATTAGTGACATTCTTAAATTATGTCAACCAATACACCAAGCCATTCAACGATATTTCGTCTGTCATGGCTGAACTACAAAGCGCCCTTGCTTGTGCAGAGCGCTTGTACATGATTTTAGATGAAAAAGAAGTTGTGGAAACGGGGAAAGAAGAACTTACGAGTGAGGCAGTACGGGGAGCGATTCGTTTTGAACATGTCCGTTTTGGTTATGAAAAAGATAAACCTTTGATTCACGATTTAAACATGACCGTTCCAGCAGGAAGCAAAGTTGCTATTGTCGGGCCAACTGGTGCTGGGAAATCGACTTTAATCAATCTCCTCATGCGTTTTTATAATGTAGATGCGGGTAAGATTAAGTTAGACGACAGAGATATTACAGATTACACCAGAGTCTCATTTCGCCAACAGTTTGGTATGGTTTTACAAGAAACATGGCTGAAGACAGCGACGATTCATGAAAATATTGCTTTTGGGCGACCAGAGGCTAGCCGAGAAGAAGTAATTGCAGCATCTAAAGCTGCTAATGCTCATTTCTTTATTCAGCAATTGCCACATGGCTACGATACTTATCTAGCAGATGCAGGAGATTCTTTGTCACAAGGACAACGCCAGCTATTGACCATTGCGCGTGTTTTTCTAGCGGTTCCTAAAATCCTGATTTTGGATGAGGCAACATCCTCTATTGATACGCGGACTGAAGTGCTCATTCAAGAGGCTTTTAATAAGCTCATGGTAGGAAGAACCAGTTTTATCATTGCTCATCGCTTGTCTACCATTCAGAATGCAGATATCATTTTAGTGTTGGTTGACGGAGATATTGTGGAACATGGCAGTCATCAAGAGCTGATGCGAGCACAAGGCGTTTATTACCAAATGCAGACAGCTCAAGGGAACTTGGCTGTTTAAGATCGACTAGGAGAACAAACTTATAGCTGTTCTTTGCGGACTGGATCTATTCCTGTCTCAGTCAAGCGATAGATTTTCTGACAAACTTCTTTGAGAAAGGTGCGGTCATGTGAAACGGTAATGATAGCGCCGTTATAATCTGTAAAAAGTTTTCGTACTTGTGGCTGAGAAGTGGGGGAAAAGTTGCGTGTCGGCTCATCTAGCAACAAGACATTTGCTTGATCTAATACCATTTTTAGAAGCAGTAATTTAGCTTTTTGTCCACCAGATAGCTGGGAAATAGAATGTTGCACTTCATTGCGCGTGAATTGCAGACTGGCTAGGTGGGTGAGGATTTTTTCTCGCTCAATACCCTCTCTTGTGGATGTTAGAAAATCTATTGGAGAATCGACTTCGTTTAAACTATCAGGATAGATTTGAGGCATATACCCTAGCGTAATGCCTTTTTTCTTTTGCAATAGATTTCGTAGTTCTTTGAGAAAAGTAGATTTACCGACACCGTTTTCACCAATAATCCCAATCTTTTCCTGCCCTAAGAGTTCAAAATTTATATTTTGGGCTAAGGTACGTTCCTCTGTCTTCAAACACATCTGTTCGAGAATGATTATTCTTTTTGCAGATGGCAGGGGAGTGATAGTAGAAAATTGTAGATTGATAGCATCTGCCTGTATTGGCAATTCTGTCAGTTCAGCCGCTTCTCTCTCAAATCGTTTGCCCTGTGAGAGGACGTTTTTCATTTTTTTAGCCACTAATCTCCCAGCCGTGCTATCGTGAGTATTGCGCAGCACGTGCTCCACACTTTGTTTGACGCGGCGATGTTTTTCCATTGTTTTTTGATATTCTTCTCGTTCTTTTTTTGCATCTTTAGTTTGCTTTTCAAATGCAGCTTGTCGTTGCTGGCTGTAATTTTCATAATCAAGATTCTGTACAGTCGTCCGAGCTTCTTGCTTTTTCTTAACCAATTCCAAATGCACGATTTTTGTTGCTGTATGACCTAAAAGACTTTCATCATGTGAAACAAACATAACTGTTTGAGGTGTATTTTGAAGAAAATTTTCCAGCCAAATCAGAGTGTCTATGTCTAAATCATTGGAAGGTTCATCTAAAAAGAGAATGTCCCAATTTGTAGAGAGGATTTTTAAAAGCTGCACTTTTAATGTTTCACCACCGGATAAAGTGGCTATTGTTTGCTGACTAGTAAAACGTTCGCTATCAAAATGTAATTCTTGAGCAAAGCGGTAAAGTTTGCTGTAATCTAAGTCTACGTCCAAATCACCAAAGAAATAGTCGTTGAGGGAGAGCCTTCTTTCATTTTCAGGCAAAGTTTGCGGCAAATAAGCGTAACGATGATAGTTTTTCTGAATTTCTCCCCTATAACTAACATAGTCTGAAACAAGTGTGTCGTTCATGAGTAGCTTAAGAAGAGTAGATTTTCCATTCCCTTCTTCCCCGATAATGGCAATTTTATCACATATATTGACTGTGAGTGATAAATCGCTGACCAAGTCTTTCAAGTCTTTTAAATGGGTAATAGTTAAATGTCGAATTTGTAGCATATATGTCTCCTTATGATGTTCATTGTCATTTTAGAGCTAAGAAAAACAGCCCTATTTACCTAGTAGAGCTGTTTTTGTTTTTGGATTGCCAACAAACATTGCAAAACGGAGTAGTTTGCAACGAATATATTTATCATTGAGAAGTTTGAAAAAAATTTCTTTTATGAAAAATAGGCAAGAGCATAACAAAAAATCTACTAGATAAAGTTTCCTTTAAGCAATAGATTTCTTGTACATAGACTCCTTACCTCCGAATTTTACTGATTTTAGTGTAGCAAAAAAGATGTAAAATGTCAAAAGAGTGCCAAGGCAAAAGTTTGTCACCAACATAAAGTAGTATTACACATTCAAGACTTTATCTAGGAAGTCTTTGAGGCGTGGGTGCTGTGGATTGTCAAAGATTTGGTCGGGTTTGCCGTCTTCTAAGAATTCTCCGTCAGCCGTAAAGATGACACGGTTGGCTACTTGACGAGCAAATCCCATTTCATGAGTCACGATAATCATGGTCATGCCTTGCTTGGCCAATTCTTTCATAACATTGAGAACGTCTCCGACCATTTCGGGGTCAAGAGCGGAAGTAGGTTCGTCAAAGAGCATAATATCAGGATTCATAGCAAGTCCACGTGCAATCGCCACACGTTGTTTTTGTCCACCTGAGAGACTGTCTGGCATGGCATCAGCTTTATCAGAGAGCCCGACTTTTTCTAATAGCTCCATACCAAGTTTTTCTGCTTCGGCTTGTGTCATTCGCTTGTGCTCGACAGGAGCAAAGGTGATATTTTCCAAAACTGTCATGTGAGGGAAAAGATTGAAGTGTTGGAAAACCATACCAATATTTTCACGAACCAAGTCGACATCTGTTTTTTTGTCGGTTAAGTCGAAGCCGTCCACGGTAATAGATCCACTTGTAACTTCTTCCAGCAGGTTGAGACTGCGAAGAAAGGTTGATTTTCCCGAACCTGAAGGTCCGATGATACAAACGACATCCCCTTCATAGAATTTGGTTGTGATTCCTTTTAGGACTTCATTTTCCCCGTAGTATTTATGCAAATCATTGACATCAATTTTTAATTTAGCCATTATTTAATCCTCTTTTCTAAGCGTTTTGCAAGTCTCGTTAAAAGAGTGATGATAATCAAGTAAAAGACTGCTAGGATAGCATACATTTTGAAACTTTGGTAGTTACGAGCAATGATGATTTTACCCGTTTGGAAAAGTTCGACGAGACCGATAGCAGAGACGATTGTAGTATCTTTCAAAGCAATAACAAACTGATTGACGAAGTTTGGTAACATGATTTTTGTTGCTTGTGGCAGAATAATCTTTCTCATTGTCTTGGAATAAGAAATACCAAGACTGCGACTGGCTTCCATTTGTCCAACTGGAACAGCTTGAATCCCACCACGAACGATTTCAGCGATATAAGCTGCCGCATTGAGTGAGAGGGCGATAGTACCAGCTACAAAGTCATTGATTGGACTTTGTTGGCCTGTAATCGACTCGATGAAGTTTGGAATACCCCAGAAGATGAAGGCTGCAAGAATCATAAGCGGGATTCCACGGATGACATCCACGAAGATTTCTGAGATGACGCGGAGGGCTTTGACGGGACTCACGCTAAACATACCAAAGATAATTCCAATTACCATAGCAATAGCAAATGACAGAAGCGCAAGAGCAATGGTGATACCAAGTCCGCTTAACAATTGTTTATAGTTATTTTGGAGAAGCCCCCAAATAGTTGTTTCATCAACTGTACTGTCTGAAGAGCTAGAAGCAGAGCTGGTCTTTTTCAAATATTTATCAAGAATTTTTTGATATTGACCGTTTTTCTTAATATTTGCCAAACCATTATTAAACATTTGGATCAATTCAGGATTACTACCTTTTTTCACTGCAAAAGCAGTATCTCCGATAGGAGTTCCCTTGATTGGAGTTTTTAGTTTTTGACCTTGGCTAATGGAGTATTTTACAACGGGTTCGTCGTCCATAACAGCATTCACAGAGCCAGAATTCAAACTATCATACATAGAAGAAGCATCAGCGAATGTCTTGATTTTATAACCATACTTGTTTTGATTTTCTGTTAAGAAGGTTTGCGAAGCAGTACCATTTTTAACGCCGACTGTTTTGCCTTTCAAGTCTTTATAAGAAGCAATTGTGCTGGATTCTTTGACAGCAAGGATTGCGTTTGCTGTGTAATAAGGCTCTGAGAAATCAAAGGTTTCTTTACGAGCATCCGTCACAGACATTCCTGCAATCATTCCGTCAGCTTGTCCAGATTGTACAGCATTTAAAGCGGCATCAAATCCGGGATTTGTAATTTCAATCGTGAAACCTTGGTCTTTGGCAATGGCTTTTATCAAATCCATGTCAATCCCAGTATATTTATTGTTGCTGTCTTGGAAGACGAATGGTGCAAAGGAAGAGTCACTCGCAATGGTATATGTTGATTTTACAGGAGTAGCTTTTTGACCAGCAGGAGTAGTGGTTTCTGGAGTAGAACTAGTTGTTTTTGTATTTGTAGAACTTGTCCATTTTGTGATGATTTTGTCAAGAGAACCATCTTTTTTCATTTGAGCAAGTGCTTCGTTAAACTCTGTTACCAGATATTCATACTTGCTTCCCTTTTTGACACCAAAAGCAAAACTACCAACAGCTTCTCCTTTTATAGAGATTTTTAAATTTTGACCTTGTTTAATAGCATACTCAATGACTGGTTGGTCGTCCATCATGGCATCAATCGAACCAGAATTCAAGCTGTTGTAAGTCAAATCAGTTGTGTCAAATGTTTTGATAGTAAATTTGTATTTGTTTTTGATTTTTTCTAGAAAGCGTTGAGAGGCAGTTCCGTTTTTAACCCCAACAGTTTTTCCTTTTAATTGCGAATAACTGCTGATTGTATTGGCTTTAGTCGTTGCAATGACAACTTTTGTATCATAATAAGTATCAGACATGGTGAAGACTTTTTCACGGTCTTTAGTTTTTGTCATTCCAGCCATGATAGCATCTGCCTGACCAGATTGAACAGCATTGACCGCTGCATCAAATCCAGGGAAAGTCATATTGATGTCCCAACCTTTTAGTTTAGCAACTTTATTGATGATATCTACATCAATACCTTTATAAGTTTGATCGGAATCTTTAAATTCAAAAGGTGCGTAAGCTGTATCAGATACTACTTTGATTGTATCAGCATGAATAGTTGTTACAGCAAAGAGTGGTAGTAAAGCTAACAAAAAAGTTATAATTTTTTTCTTCATGAGTCTCTCCTTTAAAGAATATTTTTAAATTATACCAGAAATATCTTCGAAAGGCAAATATTTCGCGTTTTTATGTTAGATTTTATAACATGGACGAAAATTTCTTTTTTGATTTGCGTAAAATAAATATGATATAATAATCAAAAAAGGAAAGGGAATTTTATGTTTAAATTTCGTATGCTTGATAATGTGAAACAGTCCCGTTACATTCCGCCTATTTGGTTGGCCGTTATCCTCTCGATTGTTTTTGTTTATGGAGGTGAAATTGTCGGCGGGCTTGCATTGGTTCCAATTTCGATACTGCTGGGTCTTGTGCTTGGCCTTGTTCATTCTGGGGCGGGCTTTGTAATGATACAAGAACTGATATCACATTATATGATTTTCATCCAACTCTTCCTCTTTTCCTTTATCTCTTTGAATCTCTTTCTTTGGGTGAAATGCGTTGAAAAAAGACCTTTTTCAAGTCTTGGTTTTTTTAAGGAAAATTGGTTTAAAGAACTAGCAAAAGGTTTTTTGATTGGAGGGGCACAGTTTTCTCTCATAGTTGTCTTACTTTTGGTGACAGGTGTAGGTAGGTTAGAACTCAACCATCTTAGTTTGGAGCCTTTTCTCTTTATCATCGCCCTGATTCCGTTTTGGATGTTACAAGGAGGAACAGAAGAACTGGTGACGCGTGGTTGGCTATTTCCTACGGTTACTGCCAAGTCAAATATTTTGGTCGGTATCTTAATTTCTGCTGGTCTATTTGGTGCTCTCCATTTATTAAATCCCAGTGTAACGCTTCTTTCGATTATCAACATTATTCTTGATGGTATTTTCGCTTGTTTTTACATGCTAAAAACGGACAATATGTGGGGTCTAGCTGGTATCCATGGGGCTTGGAATTTTGTTCAAGGTAATATTTATGGTATTCAGGTCAGCGGTCAGGGAGCAGAAGCTTCCGTCTTTGCCTATAATACGAAATCTAGTGTTGATTGGCTTTCGGGTGGGGCTTTTGGAGCAGAAGGTTCTATTTTTACCAGTCTGGTGTTAATTCTCAGTATTGCCTATCTGTATTGGTCTCTTAAAAAAGAAGAAAAATTGCCTACAGCATTGCAATTTAGAAAATCAAATCTCACTTAGTTTTACTAGGTGAGATTCTTTATATCCTAAGTCAGTGATATTTTAAGAATTGTGATAAAATAAGAGAAGATTGTATAGAGGAAAAGAATAATGATAAATAGAATTACGGACAATAAATTTAAATTAGTTTCCAAGTATGAGCCTTCAGGAGATCAACCACAGGCGATTGAGCAATTAGTGGATAATATAGAGGGTGGTGAGAAAGCTCAGATTCTCATGGGAGCGACAGGAACTGGGAAGACCTACACTATGAGTCAGGTCATCCAAAAGGTCAATAAACCGACCCTAGTTATCGCTCATAATAAAACTCTGGCTGGTCAGCTCTATGGTGAATTTAAGGAGTTTTTTCCTGACAATGCGGTAGAGTATTTTGTGTCTTACTATGACTATTACCAACCAGAAGCCTATGTGCCTTCCAGTGATACCTATATTGAGAAGGACAGCTCTGTCAATGATGAGATTGACAAGCTTCGTCACTCAGCAACCTCGGCTCTCTTGGAACGCAACGATGTGATTGTTGTGGCGTCAGTCAGCTGCATTTATGGTCTGGGTTCGCCTAAGGAATACTCTGATAGCGTTGTCAGTCTGCGGCCGGGTTTAGAGATTTCACGGGATAAACTTCTCAATGATTTGGTGGATATCCAGTTTGAGCGTAATGATATTGATTTTCAGCGGGGGAAATTCCGTGTGCGTGGAGATGTCGTAGAAATCTTCCCAGCTTCTCGCGATGAACATGCCTTTCGGGTGGAATTTTTCGGGGATGAAATTGACCGCATTCGAGAAGTAGAAGCATTGACTGGTCAAGTGTTGGGCGAAGTAGATCATTTAGCCATTTTTCCTGCCACTCACTTTATGACTAATGACAAAAATATGGAAATTGCTATTGGCAAGATTCAAGCAGAATTAGAAGAACAACTAGCCTTTTTTGAAAAGGAGGGGAAGCTTTTAGAAGCTCAGCGGCTGAAGCAAAGAACGGATTATGATATTGAAATGCTACGCGAAATGGGCTACACGAATGGTGTAGAGAATTATTCTCGCCACATGGACGGACGGAGTGAAGGTGAGCCACCTTACACTTTATTAGATTTCTTTCCTGATGATTTTTTAATCATGGTAGACGAAAGTCACATGACGATGGGGCAAATCAAGGGTATGTATAATGGTGACCGCTCACGGAAGGAAATGTTGGTCAATTATGGTTTCCGCCTGCCGTCTGCCTTGGACAATCGTCCGCTGCGTCGGGAGGAGTTTGAAAGTCATGTTCATCAGATTGTCTATGTATCTGCGACACCGGGCGACTATGAGCGGGAGCAGACGGATACAGTGATTGAGCAGATTATTCGACCAACTGGTCTGCTGGATCCAGAAGTAGAAGTGCGTCCGACTATGGGACAAATAGATGATCTTTTAGGCGAAATCAATGCGCGTGCAGAGAAGAATGAGCGGACCTTTATCACGACGTTGACTAAAAAGATGGCAGAAGATCTGACGGATTACTTTAAAGAAATGGGTGTTAAGGTCAAATACATGCACTCAGATATCAAGACCTTAGAGCGGACAGAAATTATCCGCGACCTGCGGTTAGGTGTCTTTGATGTTTTAGTCGGAATTAACCTGTTGCGTGAGGGAATTGATGTGCCAGAGGTTAGTCTGGTTGCCATTCTTGATGCAGACAAGGAAGGTTTCTTACGTAATGAGCGTGGTTTGATCCAAACCATTGGTCGGGCTGCCCGTAATAGTGAAGGCCACGTCATCATGTATGCTGACACAATCACAGATTCCATGCAAAAAGCTATGGATGAAACCGCCCGTCGTCGTCAGATTCAAATGGCTTATAACGAAGAACATGGTATTGTACCGCAAACAATCCAGAAAGAAATCCGTGACCTAATCAGTGTGACAAAATCCGCTCTGCCAGACAAGGAAGAAGTGGTAGATATTGAAAGTCTTAACAAGCAGGAACGCAAGGATATGATTAAAAAGCTAGAAG
>OHAS01002686.1_pt1 | contig 12501 bp, 9 predicted proteins | sample 1577131 | NCBI WGS metagenome assembly OHAS01 (sample SAMEA3541566, study PRJEB24748) | human gut metagenome | biome: human gut; feature: human-associated habitat; material: faeces | place: China | collected 2012
GCGCCGAAATCCGCCCGCCACACTGCCGCTCCCGGCGCAGGCGACAGCCCGCCCCGAGCGGCCGGGACCGGTTCCGACAACACCTCCGGTTCCGCCCGCCACTCTTCTCCGCCACGCCGTTTTCCGAACTGCCGTCGCCGAAAAACAGACGCCCGACAGTTTCGCTTCACAACCATTCCACAAATCAAGGGCAACGAAAAAGAGATGAAAGGGAAATGGCAAATCTACCAAACGAAACACGACTAAAAATTAAAATTTTTTATTTGCAAAAAAAAATCATCCGATTTTGTTTTTTAATAAAATAAGTTTAATTTTGAAATGTATTCGAAACACAATCGAAACACAAACAAGTTATATTTGAAAAGTTTTTCAGACAGAAGCGACACGGTAAACAGATGGTTACCATATATATAATGGAAGATGCGAAGGCCGGCAGGGCCGCAAACGGAGACTTCGGGACGGAGTCCCCGACCGGGTCTTTCCGGGCCTTCGAGGTGTCCAAACAACCGGATTTACAAAACGCGGACAAATAAAAAAATTATAATCGAAGAACTTAAAATGAAAAACGTATTAAAGTATCTGTTACTGGCACTCATCGCCGTCTCGCAACTCTTCGCCTGCGGCGGCAGCGATGACGAAAAGACCCCCGCGGATAATTTCGACGTGCAATTCACGGTTCCGGGGTCGGTAGACGTCACCGAAGGCGGCGAGTGCACTTTCGCCGTAAGTGGGGGGGGGAAATCGCCCCTGACCACAGACACATTCATTCTTGAGTCGGACGCAGGCATCTCCTACGTCTGCCCCATCGTCAACACCTCTTCCGACAGTTTCACCGTACGCCTGGCCGACGGGTGTGAAACGGGTTACTACAAAGTCTTCGTCAAAAGAGACGCGCGCAAAAAATCGTTCGGAAGAATCTACATCAACATCGTCGAAGACATAGATTTCAAACCGGATGCAGGCACCACGGTCTACGGGATCGTGTCGTCGGCCGGCGTCGGCGTGGAGAACGTCGTGGTCTCCGACGGCGCGGAGGTGACCGTCACGAACGAGAAGGGCATCTACCAGCTCAAATCGGCCAAAAAGTGGGGATATGTCTTCATCTCCGTCCCGAGCGGCTACGAAGTTCCGTCCGTCGGGGTGCTCCCGCAGTTCCACCGCGCGCTCAAAAACAGCGCCGACGTCGTCGAACGGGCCGACTTCAAGCTCGAAAAGGTCGACGGACAGGACTCCTACAAGATCTTCATGCTGGGCGACATGCACCTCGCCAACCGAACGGGCGACCTGGGACAGTTCGCCCAGTTCACCTCCGACCTTACGGACTACATGACCCGCCACAAGGGCGAGAAGATGTATGCGCTCACCCTCGGGGACATGACCTGGGACCTCTACTGGTATTCGAACAGCTACTATTTCCCCCAGTACCTGAACACCGTCAACAGCCAGATCAAGAATCTGCAGATCTTCCACACCATGGGCAACCATGACAACGACTTCCAGACCAGGTCGGACTACGATGCGGCGGTCAAATATGTGGATCAGATCTGCCCGACCTACTATTCATTCAACATCGGCAAGGTCCATTACGTCGTCATGGACGACATTGATTGCAGCAGCTACGACGGGAGCACTTCCCGCAACTATGTCAAGAGCCTCTCCGCCGAGCAGCTGGACTGGCTGGCGAAAGACCTGTCGTACGTGGCCAAGACGACCCCCGTCGTCGTTGCCATGCATGCGCAGGTGTTCTATCCGACCACATCGGGATTCAAGATCGACCATGATCCGGTCAACACCCTGCGGCTTTTCGACATCCTCGACGGATATACCGTCCGCTTCGTGACGGGGCATACCCACAAACTTTTCAACGTGACGCCCGACGCCCCGATCGTGGACGGGCATAACTTCCGGGAGTATAACTCCGGCTCGGTATGCGCTTCGTGGTGGTGGTCCGGCAACCTCACGCCCGGAATCCACATCGGAACCGACGGAACTCCGGGCGGCTACGGCATCTGGGATGTCACGGGAACCGATTTCCAATGTCTCTACAAATCGACCGGATGGCCCGAAGAGTACCAGTTCCGCAGCTACGACCTGAACAACGTGCATTTTTCGATGGCCGACGTTCCGCTGATGCCTTCCGACATCTCCGCTTCGGTCAAGAACGCCTATATGCAATATGTCAACGCCTATCCGCAGAACAACGACAACGAGGTGCTGATCAACATCTGGAACTGGAATTCGGACTGGACGTTGAGCGTCGTCGACGAAAACCGCAAGACGCTGCCCTACACCGAAGTCTGGGCCTACGACCCGCTCCATATCGCGGCGCTCTCGGTCAAGCGGTTCAACAACGCGGGACTCAAGTCGACCCCGTCGTTCATCACCGACAAGTTCACGCACTTCTTCAAGGTGAAGGCGGACGATGCGGACACCGACCTTGTGATCACCGTCAAGGACGAATTCGGAAACGAGTGGACCGAAAACATGCAGCGGCCGAAAGCATTCTCCACGGATGCCTACCGACGCAAGTGATTTTCGCTACATACCCAACCACAATCATCATTTACTAACCAACAAACACAGATCTTATGAGAGTATTAAGACCACTGGTTCTATCTCTTCTTCTGGTATTGGGAGGGGGAATAACAGCCCTTTCGGCCCAGAACAGGGAGGTGTCGGGAAAAGTCCTCGACGCCAATCAACAGCCGCTCGTGGGTGTAGCCGTTCTGGTCGATGGTACGACCAAAGGCGTCACAACCTCTGAAAACGGCACCTTCAAAATCCAGGTTCCGTCGGGAGAAGCCGTTCTCCAGGTCACCTGCCTGGGTTACCTGCCCCAGAAAGTGACGGTTCCCTCAAGCCGGAACAGCATCACGATCTACCTGCAAGAGGACGCCATCATGCTCGATGCAACCGTCGTAATCGGCTACGGTACGCAGAAAAAAGTCAACCTGACCGGCGCCGTTGCGACCGTAGGGAGCAAGGAGCTCGAAAACCGCGTCACCCATTCGCTGGGCAGCATGTTGCAGGGTTCCGTAGCGGGTCTCAACATCACCACCTCCTCGGGTAAACCCGGCAGCACGCCGGCGATCAACATCCGCGGCGTCAACTCGATCAACTCGGCCGACCCGCTCGTGCTGATCGACGGCGTGGTGGGCGACCTGAACCGCGTCAACCCCAACGACGTGGAGTCGATCTCGGTCATCAAGGACGCTTCGGCGGCAGCCGTCTACGGCGCCCGCGCAGCCTTCGGCGTCATCCTGGTCACCACCAAGAACGGCTCGGCCCAGGACGGCAAGGCGACGGTGCGTTACAGCGGCCGTTTCGGCTGGGAGGAGGCCACGACCTCGACCGACTACGAGAACCGCGGTTACTGGTCGGTCTATACGGTCAACAAGTTCTGGCAGGCCGACTCCGGAACGAACTATGTCAAATACAACGATCACGACATGCAGCAGCTGCTGGCGCGCGTGAACGACAGGACCGAGCATCCCGACCGTCCGTGGGTCGTCGAAGAGATCCGCAACGGCCGCAAACAGTGGGTCTACTACGGCAACTACGACTGGTGGGACATGCTCTTCCAGCAGCGTCGGCCCGTGCAGCAGCACAACATCTCGCTCAGCGGCGGCACGAAGGACATCAAATACCTCGTCTCGGGCGCCTATGACCGCCAGGAAGGTATTCAGCGCGCACATCCCGACGTGTATAACAAGTACAACCTGCGTGCGAAACTCGATTTTCGGATCAACCGGTGGGCAACGCTCTCGAACAACACGTCGTTCTTCTCGTCGAATTACAAGTCTCTGGGAGACGGCAGCGTAGACAACACCATCGCTTACAGCGCCCGCCACGCACTGGCCAACTTCCCCATGAAGAACCCCGACGGATCGTGGCTTTACAGCACGCCGTATCTCGATTACAAGATCGCCAACGGACGCCACATCCTGCTCAACGAGGGCACGCACCGCAACGTCGACCGCTCGAACGACTTCTCGAACACGACACGCCTGGTCATCACGCCGTTCAAGACGTTGAGCATCACGGGTGACTTCACCTACCGCCTCTACCAGAACCGCAATACGAGCCGCAGTTCCGCAATGAACTACCGCGAATACCCCGACGGGCCGCTGCTCGCCTACGACACGGGCGCCGGCATGAACCAGCTCGACGAAGTGGTTCAGACGCGCAACTACTATTCGGCCAACGTCTACGCCAACTACGACGAAACGTTCGGCGAGGCGCACCACGTGTCGGCAACCGCCGGATTCAACTACGAAACGTGGGCCAGCAAGAACGTCTCGGTGGCAGGCATCAACCTCTCCTCCATAAACCTCGACGACCTGAATCTAGCAACGGGCTCTCCCACGGAGGGCGCTTACGGCGGCGGCCAGAACGAATACGCCCTGGCAGGCTTCTTCGCCCGTATCAACTACGACTACAAAGGGCGCTACCTCTTCGAGGTGAGCGGACGCTATGACGGATCGTCGCGTTTCGCACCGGGCAACCGCTGGGGCCTGTTCCCCTCGGCATCGGCCGGATGGCGCATCTCCGAGGAGCCGTTCTTCGGCAACGCCAAAGACCTGGTGGACAACCTCAAGCTGCGCGCTTCGTTCGGCAGCCTGGGCAACCAGAACGTGTCGTCCTACTACACCTACATGCGCCTGATCACGAACAAGGATTTCAGCAACTACACCTTCGACGGCAGCATAAAGGGCAAATACTCCTCGCTGGGCGCCCCCGTAGCCTCCGACCTGACCTGGGAAACCGCCCAGCAGTGGGACCTGGGTCTGGATCTCACCATGCTGAACAACCGGCTCAACTTCACCGGCGACGTCTACATCCGCGACACGAAGGACATGCTGACCGACGGAATGGCGCTGCCCGGCGTATACGGGGCCGATTCGCCCAGCATGAACTCCGCCGAACTGCGCACGAAGGGTTATGAGCTCTCCGTCAGCTGGCGCGACCAGTTCAAACTCGCCGGCAAACCGTTCGAATACAGCGTCGGTTTCAACCTCAGCGACTACAAGAGCGTCATCACCAAATACGACAACAACCCGAACAAGTCATTGACCAACCTGACAAAGGGAGATTATTACGTCGGCATGGAGATCGGCGAAATCTGGGGCTTCAAGACCGACGGGTTCTTCAAGACCACCGAAGAGGCGCAGGCCTATGCCAAAGAGGTCGACCTGAGTTACAGCACGGGCCGTCTGACCGGCGGCTGGCAGGCCGGCGACCTGAAGTTCGTCGACCTCGACGGCAACGGCGTCTGGGGAGTCGGCAACGACACCGTCGACAAGCCGGGCGACCGGACGATCCTGGGCAACTCGCTCCCGACGCTCTCCTACGGCATCAACGCCTCGATCCGCTGGATGGGCTTCGACGCTTCGGTCTTCTTCCAGGGAACCGGCAACCACTACTGGTATCCCCACGGAGAAATGATGCCTTTCTGGGGCTGCTATTCCTATCCCTACCTCTCCTACCTCCCGACGGATTTCCTCGGCAAGGTATGGGCGGAGGACAATCCCAACTCCTATTTCCCGCGCGCAAGAGCCTATTCTTCATCGGGAGGTTATCTGAGCAAGGTCAACGACCGTTACCTGCAAAATATCCGCTACCTGCGCCTGAAAAACCTGACCGTCGGCTACACGATCCCCGCGACCCTCACCAAGAAGGCCGGCATCGACCAGATCCGCATCTATTTCTCGGGCGAGAACCTCTGCTACTGGTCGCCGCTCAAAAAGAACTCCAAGTACGTCGATCCCGAAGCGGCTATCAACCGTTCCGGCGTGAACAACAACGCCTACTATCCGTGGGCCAAGACGTTCATGTTCGGCATCGACATCACCTTCTAATAATTTCAAAATCCGAATACCATGAAGCGATTAATCATACTGGCAGCAACGCTGATTGCAGGATTATCGGCCTGCGACTCCCTGCTGGACAAAGAACCGTTGGATCGGGTGACGCAGTTCGACTATTTCAAGACGAGAAGCGATCTGGAACTCTTCTCCAACCCCTTTTACGACAACCTGCTGGACAAGACGCCCTACGATGAGCAGAACGACCTGCTCGTTCAGATGACCCTCTCCGATGTTCTCTACGGAGGCGACAAGCGCACCGTTCCGAACACCGGCGGCGGCTGGTCGTGGGGCAACCTGCGCCGCATAAACACCCTGCTGGAATATGTCGATCAATGCGAAGACAAGAAGGCTGTGACCGAGTATACGGCCCTGGCCAAATTCTTCCGCGCCGCCTTCTATTTCGACAAGGTGAAACGCTTCGGCGACGTACCCTGGTACGAGGTGCAGCTCGGCTCGGCCGACGAAGCGCTCTACAAACCGCGCGATTCACGCGAACTGATCATGACCAATATGATCAAGGATATCGACGAAGCCATCAACAGCGGCGGTCTTACGGAGGATATATCGACCTACCGCGTCAACAAATGGGCGGCGCTGGCGCTGAAAGCGCGGTTCTGCCTCTTCGAGGGAACCTACCGCAAATACCACGGCATCAACCTCGAAGGACATGACTACACCTATTATCTGGAGGAAGCCGCCAAGGCCGCCAAAACGATCATCGACGAAGGTCCCTACAAGCTCTACTCCACCAAAAATCCGGACAAGGACTACATGATGCTCTTCGCACAGGAGAATGCCAGCACCGAAGAGTATATCCTCGCCATCCGGAACAGCTACGAGGCCCAGGTCTACCACAATGCGACGGCCTACACGCTGCTGCCGACACAGGGCCGCCCGGGCTACACCCGCAAATTCATCAACATGTACCTGAAGAAGGACGGCACGGCATTCACCGACCAGGAGGGGTGGCAGACGCTGCCTTTCACCGAGGAGGTGAAGGACCGCGACCCGCGCCTGGCGCAGTCGATCCGCACCCCGGGTTACAAGCGCATCGGCGCCAAGCGGGTGCAGGGACCCGATCTCGGCGTCACGATCACCGGCTACCAACCCATCAAATTCGTTCAGGACACGACGGCCTCGGGAGGACAGATCGACCGCAACGACCGTTCGACCTGCGACATGCCGGTTTTCCGCTATGCCGAAGTGCTGCTCAACTATGCCGAAGCCAAGGCCGAACTGGGAACGCTCACGCAGAATGATCTGGCTATCACCGTCAACGAAATCCGAAGCCGGGTGGGGATGCGGGGCCTCGACATGAACGAAGCCAACAAAAATATCGACTGGTATCTTGAGTCCAAAGAGTACGGCTATCCCAACGTGACCGGCGCCAACAAGGGCGTCATTCTGGAAATCCGCCGCGAACGGGCCGTCGAGCTGATCCAGGAGGGTTTCCGTCTTCAGGATCTGTATCGCTGGAAAGCCGGCTATTGCATCGACCAGGCCATTTCCGGCATGTATTTCCCGGGCCCCGGCGAATACAAGCTTGCGGGCAAAGAAACGGCCGATCTGATTCTCTATGCGGCAGGAAGCACCAAACCCCAGGGCGGCGAAGGAGTTTCGGTATACGAACTCGGTTCGGACATCATCCTCTCCGAGGGGAACAAAGGCTATGTCTACTATCACAAAACCGTAGAGAATCTGCGCACTCCGTTCAACGAGGAACGCGATTACCTCTACCCGATTCCCAGCGGCGAGCGTTCGCTCAACCCGAACCTCACGCAGAATCCGGGATGGAGCGACGGACTCGATTTTTAAGTCGGAAATAACCTAAAAAACAAGATTATGAGATTTGTAAAATATATGACAGCCCCGATCCTCATGGCGGCCCTGTGTTCCTTCTGGGGCTGCGACAAGGATGAGGACCACCTTTCCGAAGCTGTTCTGGCGAGCGCCAACACCTTGAATTTCGAAGCGGAAAGAGCGGCGGAAAAGATCATCACCATCTATGCCGACGCCGACTGGGTGACGGAAGTCCCCGACTGGGTGACGGTCACGCCCAACTCGGGAACCGGCGTCATGGACGTGACGATTTCGGTGACCGACAACATGCGCGACGGCGCGGAGGACAATCCCCGCAAGGCCACCCTCGTCTTCAAGGGACGGACTCTTGCAAGCCGCGCACAGGTGCTCATCACGCAGAACGGAGACAAATACCGCGATGTGAAGGAGTACACGGCAGGTGAACTCGCCGCCCTGGCGGACGAAACGGTCATTTCCGTACCGTCGGCGATCGTCGTGGCCGTGACGACCAAAGGCTTCGTCATCAGCGACGACAAAAACACGGACAATATCTTCGTCTCGGACGCCACGACGGTTGCCGTCGGCGACAAGATTTCGCTCTTGGGCACCAAGTCATCCGACTCGCAGAAACTCGCTACGGTAATCGACTGCGACGAGGTGACGGTTCTGTCCGGCGGAGCGGTGAACTACCCCGAACCGGAGGACATCAGCGCAAAGATCGACGACTACACCTCCTCCAAACGGGGATACGTCACCGTCAAGGGCGTTTTCAACGGCAGCACCCTCACCGTTTCGGAGGATGCCAAGTACTCGGTCAGCGTCGTGGACGCCCCGTCGAGTCTGGGCCTTTCCGCCCTGACCGGCCATATCGTAACCGTCACCGGCTACTACGCCGGTTTGGCCGAGCCTGTACAGCGCATCATGGCTACCGATGTCGAGGACAACGGCCTGAACGAGATCGTCTATTTCCTGGAGAACTTCGAATGGCTCGAACCGTGGTCCGTAGCAAGCGGTGTCGGCCAAACGGTCGAGACGGATAACCTCGAAGCAAAAGCGACAGCGCTTACCTCCATAACTGTCGATGGAGTGACTGCATTCGACGCTGTCGAAAAACTCGGTTACAAGTTTATCTACGACAAGAACGACAACAAACGCATCTACCTCCAGCAGAACTACCTCAAATTCGGCAAGACCGGCAATCACGCAGGTATCATTCTTCCTCCGATAGACGGGGTTCCCGAAGCAAAGGACAATGTGACACTCTCGTTCGACTGGTGCGGAATGCGCCAGGGGTCCGGCAAGATCGACCCCGTCAATCTGATCGTCATCTTCGAGAACGGCAGCGACAAAGTGCAGATCGACATACCCGAACTGGGATGGGAGGATGGTCACAAGCTCGAATGGGTTCGCGCCGAAGTCAGCCTGAAGGGCATTACGGTCAACAAGGATACGAAGATCACCATTACGCAGACGCAGTGGGAAGTCGGAACAGCCAACCGCTGGTTCCTCGACAATATCAAAATATCCGAACCGATCAAACTCTGATAACAGGAACCCTGTAAAACGAAATCAGCCGTTGACCCGTGAGTCAACGGCTGATTTTTTTTTTTCAGCGGAGGCGCAAAAAAACCGAAGTTTTCGCTCCGTTCCTCCGGCTACCGGCCCGCTCGCCGGAGGAAACACTCGATCGTGTTCTCCATCAGGCAGCAGATCGTCATAGGCCCGACGCCGCCCGGCACGGGCGTGATCACCGAGGCCTTGGGTTCGATGGCCGCGAAATCGACATCGCCGCACAGTTTGCCCGTCTCCGGGTCGCGGTTCACCCCCACGTCGATCACCACGGCGCCCGGCGACACCATCTCCGCCGTGACGAACTTCGGCCGCCCGATGGCCACCACCAGAATCTCCGCCCCGCGCGTCACTTCGGCAAGGTTGCGCGTACGACTGTGGGCCATCGTCACCGTAGCGTTCGCGTCCAAGAGCAGTTTCGACACGGGAAGTCCCACGATATTGCTGCGGCCGATCACCACGGCGCGTTTGCCGGCGATCTCCACGCCTGCGGCCCGCAGCATCTTGAGAATGCCTTTCGGGGTGCAGGGGAGCGTGCAGGGCTGTTTCTGCCACAGCGCCGCAACGTTCAGGGGATGGAAGCCGTCGACATCCTTCTGTTTGTCGATGGCGGCGATCACCTTGTCCTCGTCGATATGTTTCGGAAGGGGCAGCTGGACCAGAATGCCGTCCACCTCGTCATCGAGGTTCAGGGCCGTGATGATGTCCAGCAGTTCGGCCTCGGAAACGGACTCGGGCTTTCGGATCGTGGTATTGCGGATGCCCACCTCGGCCGAAGCCTTGGCCTTGCCCGTCACATAGCTCACGCTGCCGGGGTCCTCGCCCACGAGGATGACAACCAGATGGGGCACACGGCCATATTTCGCGGGGAAGGTCTTCACCTCGTCCGCCATTTCAAGTTTCAGTTTCGCTGAAAGTTCTTTTCCGCTGATTATTTTTGCCATATATCGCTCGTATTATCTTTCCAAATCGTCGAAAGCCCGGTGGCCGATGTCGGTGCGGTGGAACAGATTGTCGCAGTCGATGCGGGCCACGTCGGCCAGCGCATTCCTCCGCGCTTCGGCCAGGTCCCTGCCCTTGCCCACCACGAACAGCACGCGGCCTCCGTTGGTGAGAATCCGCCCGCCGTCGGCCCGGGTTCCCATGTGATAAACAGCCCCTTCGACGCGGTCCAGGCCCTTGATTTCGTGTCCTTTTTCGTAGTCGCCCGGATAGCCCTTCGAGGCCAGCACGATGCCCAGCGCGGCGAAATCGTGCCACTCCAACTGCGTATCGCGGCCCTCGGCCACGGCACAGAAGATGTCGACGATGTCGCTCTTCAGGCGCGGCAGCACCACCTCGGTCTCGGGATCGCCGAAACGGGCGTTGAACTCGATGACCTCGATACCCCGCGCAGTCTTCATCAGTCCGCCGTAGAGCACGCCCTCGAAGGGACACCCCTCGGCGATCATCGCGTCGGCCACGGGCTGCATGATCTTCTCCAGCGCATAGCGTTCGTCCTCCGCCGTCACGAACGGCAGGGGCGAATAGGCGCCCATACCGCCCGTATTGGGACCCTCGTCACCGTCGTAGGCCCGTTTGTGGTCCTGCGCCAGCGCCATCGGCCACACCTTGTGTCCCGAAACGAAGCACATGAACGAAAACTCGGGACCTTCGAGGTAATCCTCGACGACCACCTTGCCCTCGCCGAACTTATCGTCGAGCAACATATCCCGCAACGCCGCTTCGGCCTCGGCCATCGTCCGGGCGATCACCACGCCTTTTCCGGCGGCCAGTCCGTCGTATTTCAGCACTGCGGGCAGAGGACGCCCCTGCACATAGGCCAGCGCCCCGGCATAGTCGGTGAATGCGCGGAATCCGGCTGTCGGGATGGCATATTTAGCCATCAGCCGTTTGGCGAACTCCTTCGACGACTCGATGCGCGCCGCAGCCTTCGTCGGACCGAAGATGCGCAGCCCCGCGGCCCTGAAGCAGTCGACGACACCCGCCGCCAGCGCCACTTCGGGACCCACGACCGTGAGGCCGATGCCCCGCTCCGCGGCAAAGTTACGCAGGCGTTCCACCTCGGTTTCACGAATGGCCACGCACTCGGCCTGCCGGGCGATGCCCGCATTCCCGGGTGCGCAGTAAATTTTTTCAACCTGCGGCGAACGCGACAGCGCGTCGACAATGGCGTGTTCGCGGCCTCCGCCGCCGATAACCAGTACCTTCATAAACAAAATTCCTTTTTATCGCAGAATAAACTCCGCAGATTCCGGCACTTTTTTCCGCAAAAAGTGCTCTGTACTGCGAAATCATCAGGCTTGCACCTTCTGCTGCATCCGCTGCATCTGCAAATCCCAGCTTCTTCATCGCTTCCCTTATTCCATTGATACCGGTTACCCCAAAACGTGCCAGATATGCCGGATGAAGAGAGGCTATAACCTGCGTCTTATTCTCCATTGCATTACAGATTGCAGGAATCATATTCTGCTCTTCCTTGGCATCCTGCGGGCAGACAAGGATACACTTCTCACAGTAAATACACTGACTTTCTATGATCCTGGCCTGATGATCATGAACACGTATCGCCTTGACCGGGCAGTTCCGGACACATTTGTAACAATTTTTACAACTGACTTTTTTAAACTGAAGGATTGACTGAAATCTCTGCATGCCTCGTACTCCTTATTATGTAACACTATATTTTTCACAAAAAATTATCTGTAACCGTTTTGTACTTTCACAGAATGATGTACTGCCGAATGATTATCTTTGCCTTTCCATAAAGGAATATGGAGCTGCCGCAAGGACAGCAGATCCATGTGCGACAGCCCCATATAATATTTACGATATCAGATCCGGAACTTTGTCTCCGATATTGTTTTATGCTTTCTCAATCTTAATTGCGCATACCTTATATTCAGGAATTCTTGCGTATTTGTCAAGTGCGGCGTTGGTCAGCCAGTTTGCATTTCCATCCGGGAAGTGGAATGGCATCCAGCTCTCACCCGGTGAGGTCTTTGTACCTACACGAGCGGTAGATTCAATGGATCCTCGTCTGGAAGAAACTCTGACTTTATCACCGTTTTTGATACCCAGCTTATCGGCATCTACAATGTTCATTTCGATAAATGACTTACCTTCGATCTCCATAAGCTCAGGTGTCTTTCCTGTCATGGCTCTTGTTGTGTAATGATACAGAATACGTCCTGTCATGAGGATGATTGGATATTCCTCATCCGGAAGCCATGAAGTTGACGATACGTACCAATGGTACAAGGAC
>OHAS01002688.1_pt1 | contig 12495 bp, 9 predicted proteins | sample 1577131 | NCBI WGS metagenome assembly OHAS01 (sample SAMEA3541566, study PRJEB24748) | human gut metagenome | biome: human gut; feature: human-associated habitat; material: faeces | place: China | collected 2012
AACCCGTGAGAAAATCGCAGAGTATCAGGAAAAGCTGAAAACGCTGGAAGCGCAGAAAACCGAAGCGGAAAATCTGGAGATCGTCCAGATGGTGCGCGCCCTGCGGCTGACCCCGGAGCAGCTGAACGCTATGCTCTCCGGCGGTACGGTCCCCGGCATGGCCGCTGCCTCCGCCGACTACAACGAACAGGAGGACACCGCCCATGAAGAATAAGAGAATTTTCAAGACCTTTTCGGCCCTCTGCGCCGCCCTGGTGCTGATGATGGGCCTTTCCGTGACCGCCTTTGCCCAGGGAACGGAGCAGCCCCCGGCAGAGGATGCCACCAACGATGAAAATGTGGTGGTGGAAAAAACCGAGGACAGTCCTGCCCTGACCCCGGAGGGCAACGCGGCGCTGGTAGATGATTTCGGCGGCAACAAGCAGCTGATTACCGTCACCACCAAGGCGGGCAACTACTTTTACATCCTCATTGACCGGGCCAACGAGGACAAGGAAACCGCCGTCCATTTCTTAAATCAGGTGGATGAAGCTGACCTGATGGCGCTGATGGAGGATGGGCAGTCCGCCGAGAAACCACCCGTTGTCTGCAACTGCACAGAAAAATGCGAAGCCGGTGCGGTCAACACCAAATGCGAGGTGTGCAGTACGGACATGACCGGTTGTACCGGCAAGGAAGCGGAGCCGGAAACGCCTGCGGAACCTGCGGAGCCTGAGAAAAAAGAATCCGCAGGACTAAACCCGGTTGTCCTGCTGCTGGTGCTGGCTGTGATGGGCGGCGCTGCCTTTACCTATTTCAAATTCATTAAGGGTAAGGCCAACCACAAAAACAGCAGCAATCCAGACGATTATGACTATGAGGACGGCGAGGAACTGCCGGATGAGGAAGAAATCGAATTGGAGGACGAGGAATCGGGCGAGCCGGACGCTGACGGGGGCAGCGCAGAAGAAGATGACGAGGACAGCGTGAAATGACTCGTTTCACAGACAGTCCCTATGAACGAATGATGACACGCAGGCCGGAGGGCGGGAAGGAAACTTCCCGTCCTCCCTCTTTGCCCCAAAGCCACCCCTGTTATGGCTGCGGGAATTATGGAAGTCCCTGCGTGGGCATTTGCCACCGTGAGATGGAACGCTGGCTCAAAGAAAGGAAACGGAAAAAATGAGTATTCTGATTACATTTATCAAGCTGCTTGCGGTTTTTGACCTGCTGGTGATCGCCGCGTATTTTGGCCGCGACATTCTCTCAACTGTGTGGAGCAAATTTCGGAAAAAGCCCAGACGGGAGGAACCTTTTGATTTCTCCCTGGATGCCGCAGCGGTTCCCCTGTCCATAGATTCCATCCGTCAGCTTTATTCAGGAGACGCGGCGGATTTTGTGGAAGAAAGGCTCCTGCCGAATGCCGCACAGACAATGGCGGTTTTGACAGACCGGGAACAGACAGCCGCCCGCCTGCTTTTGTCTGCACTGGTAGGTTTTCTGGCAGAAGAAGCCCCAATGGATGAACGGAGCTTTCCTATGGTGATGGAACTTCTGAACTGTATGGAATGTGAAAAAGAGGACGGCTGCCAGGACCCGGTGGATATTTTGTTTGAGGAAACCGTCCGCCGTACCTGCCGCCATGAGGAATATTACAGCAATTATCAACGCTACCGGTTGATGCAGGTGGACAAAACCCGTGTCATTCTGGCCTGCCGTATCCTTATCAACGATCTGCTGGGGAAACTGTACCGCTATGACTACCGGTTCGGCTATGACCTGCTGCTGGATGAGGAAAACAGCATTGAGAAAAAACTGCACACATCTGTGCGGGAAGAATGGGAGGATGAAGATGATGGGATGTAAACTGGTAATCGCTGAAAAGCCGTCGGTTGCCCAGAGTTTGGCTGCCGTGATCGGCGCGACTGTCCGCAAAGACGGCTATCTGGAGGGCAACGGCTGGCGTGTCAGCTGGTGCGTGGGACATCTGGCCGGTCTTGCGGATGCAGACAGCTATGACCCCAAGTACGCCAAGTGGCGATATGATGACCTGCCGATTCTGCCGGAACATTGGCAGATGGTGGTGGACAAAGATAAAAAGAAACAGTTTGATGTTCTCAAAAAGCTGATGAACGCCCCGGATGTGACCGAGGTGGTAAATGCCTGTGATGCCGGACGCGAGGGCGAACTGATTTTCCGCAGCGTCTATGAGCTGGCAGGCTGCCAAAAGCCCATGAAACGCCTGTGGATTTCTTCGATGGAGGACTCCGCCATAAGGGAGGGCTTTGCAAATCTGCGCCCCGGTGCGGACTATGACGGTCTGCATCAGGCGGCCCTCTGCCGCGCCAAGGCGGATTGGCTGGTGGGTATCAACGCCACAAGACTGTTTTCCGTGCTGTACCACCGCACTTTGAATATTGGGCGCGTCATGTCCCCGACGCTGGCCCTCATCGTCCAACGGGAAGCCGAGATCGACACCTTCAAGCCGGTTCCGTTTTACACGATAGTCCTGGAGCTACCTGAGTTTTCCGTTTCCGGGGAACGCATGGCGGATAAGGCTGCCGCCGAGCAGCTGAAAACTGCCTGTCAGGGTGCGGATGTGACAGTGAAAAAGGTGGAGCGCAAGGACAAAACCGAGAAGCCGCCCGCCCTCTATGACTTGACTACCCTCCAACGGGACGCCAACCGATTGTTGGGATATACGGCCCAGCAAACGCTTGATTATCTGCAAAATCTGTATGAAAAGAAGCTCTGCACCTATCCCCGCACGGATAGCCGCTATCTGACTTCGGATATGGCGGAGGGATTGCCGGTGCTGGTCAATCTGGTTGCCAACGCCATGCCGTTTCGCAAAGGGATCGCCATTTCCTGCGATGAGGCTCTGGTCATCAACGATAAGAAAGTGACCGACCACCATGCGGTGATTCCTACCCGCAATCTTCATGGCGCAGACCTGTCCGGCCTGCCGGTGGGTGAACGGATGATTTTGGAACTTGTAGCTTTGCGCCTGCTGTGCGCGGTGGCGGAACCGCATACTTACTCAGAAACTGCTGTCACCGTGGAGTGTGCCGGTGCGGAGTTTACCACCAAGGGCAAAACGGTGAAGCGCCCCGGCTGGCGGGCGCTGGACGCTGCCTACCGCGCTGGGCTGAAAAATGCGGAGCCGGACAAGGAAACCGAGGACAAGGCCCTGCCGGACGGAGGCCGTCTGCCAGAACTGTCCGAGGGTCAGACGCTGCCCCTTTCCAGCTCTGCCGTTAAGGAGGGCAAAACCAGCCCGCCCAAACACTTCACCGAAGATACGCTGCTTTCCGCGATGGAAACTGCCGGATCAAAGGAAATGCCGGACGATGCCGAGCGCAAGGGTCTGGGGACCCCGGCCACCCGCGCCGGTATCCTGGAAAAGCTGGTGTCCACCGGCTTTTTGGAGCGAAAAAAGAGTAAGAAAGCTGTGCAGCTCATGCCATCCAAAGATGCGGTGTCCCTGATTACCGTTCTGCCGGAACAGCTGCAATCGCCCCTGCTGACCGCTGAATGGGAACACCGTTTAAGCGAGATCGAGCGCGGCGAGCTGTCCCCGGAGGACTTCATGGGCGGGATCTGCGCCATGCTCCGGGAGTTGGTAGGAACCTATCAGGTCATCAAGGGGACTGAGTACCTGTTCACGCCGCCCCGCGAAGTGGTGGGCAAATGCCCTCGCTGCGGCGGTGATGTGGCGGAACTGCAAAAAGGGTTCTTCTGCCAGACAGAATCCTGTAAATTTGCCATCTGGAAAAACAACAAGTGGTGGGAAATGAAGCGTAATCAGCCTACCAAGGCTATTGTGACAGCGCTGCTCAAAGAGGGACGCGCTCATGTGAGCGGCTTGTATTCGGAAAAAACCGGCAAGACCTACGACGCAACGGTGGTTCTGGTGGACGATGGGAAGTATGTGGGTTTCAAGCTGGAGTTTGACCGGCAGAAAGGCGGCAAACGATGAAACTTTCCCTCTACGAACAGGAAACCATCCTCCTCTACAACCAGGCCGAGGACACCGCCGAAGTTTATACCCATGACCGGAAACTGATGGAGAAGCTGACCCGCCTTTCCAAAAAACACCCGGAACAGGTCTGTAAAAAAGATAAGCACAATTTTACGGTCCCCAAACGCTGTGTGTCCGTCCGGGAGCCATACAGTGCCGAGCGCCGCAAGGCTGCCAGTGAACGGGCCAAGGCTGCCGGGTACAGACCGCCTGTTAGAAAAGCTGACAGTGAGTAAATATGGACAATCTTTTTGAAACGGTCAAGCAGTCTATCACCATTCGGGAGGCCGCAGAACGATATGGGATTGAGGTCAAAAGGGGCGGCATGGTCTGCTGCCCCTTTCACGATGACAAAAATCCCAGCATGAAGTTGAACAAGGAATATTTCTACTGCTTCGGTTGCGGAGCCACCGGCGATGTGATCGACCTGGCTTCCCGGCTCTACAACCTGTCCCCCAAGGAAGCCGCCGAGAAGCTGGCGCAGGATTTTGGCCTTATTTATGACAGTCAGGCCCCTCCCCGGAGGAACTATGTTCGCCAGAAAACCGAGACGCAGCAGTTTCGGGAGGACCGGCAGCGGTGTTATCGCATACTGTCCGATTACTACTATCTGCTGAAAAAATGGGAGAATGCCTATTCTCCTCACACACCGGAGGAAGAACCACACCCCCTCTTTGTGGAAGCGATCCAGAAGAAAACCTATGTAGAGTACCTGCTGGACCTTTTTCTTTACGAAAATGAAGAAGAACAAAAGGCATGGATTACAGAACACACAGCAGAAATCACACATTTGGAAAGGAGACTGAAAATCATGGCTGAGAATAAATCCACCAACCGAGAGCGGCTAAGGGAAATCACAGATGGCATCGAGCAGGGCATCAAAGAACTGTTTGAGAGTGAAAAGTATATGCGCTATCTGTCCGTCATGTCCCGCTTCCACCGCTATTCGGTAAACAACACCATGCTCATCTATATGCAGAAGCCGGACGCCACTTTGGTGGCCGGGTTCAACAAGTGGAAAAACCAGTTTGAGCGCCATGTGAAAAAGGGTGAGCATGGCATTACCATCATCGCCCCCACGCCCTACAAAAAGAAAATCGAGGAAATGAAGCGCGACCCGGATACCCATGCCCCCATTCTGGATGCAGACGGCAAGGCGGTCATGGAGAAAAAGGAAATCGAAATCCCCATGTTTCGCCCGGTCAAGGTGTTTGATGTGAGCCAGACAGACGGCAAGCCGCTGCCGGAGTTGGCATCCAGCTTGTCGGGGACTGTGCCGCATTATGAAGCGTTTCTGGAGGCGGTGCGGCGCTCTGCCCCGGTTCCCATCGAGTTTGAGCCGATGGCGGACAACATGGACGGCTATTTTTCACCCGAACGCCAGCGCATCGCCATCCGGGAAGGCATGAGCGAGGTGCAGACTGTTTCCGCCGCTGTCCATGAAATCGCACACAGCAAGCTCCATAATCAGAAAAAGATTCAGATTGACAATGACCAGCAATATCAGGAGGTGGAGTTGTTTGAGAAACCCGCCCTGTTTTCCAATGGGCGTATTTCCCATGATGATCTGCCCGAAGGCGTTTATTGCTATGACCTGCGCGGTTCGGATGATGACCCCGGTTTCCCGATTTGTGTTGAGGAAAGAGTGGTGGTGAACCACGCTGGCTCTGTTATTTTGACTGCTCCGTTAGAATTTTCAGAAGAAGGCAGGCTGTATTTTACAGATGAGAACGGACTGAATTTTAACGGCGGTATGCTTACCCTCTCGCAGTTTTTGCAAGAACAGAAAAAAGACCGTCGCACAGAGGAAGTCGAAGCAGAAAGCATTTCCTATGCAGTCTGCCAGTATTTCGGCATCCAGACCGGGGAAAACAGTTTCGGTTACATCGCTTCCTGGTCCAAGGGCAAGGAACTGAAGGAGCTGCGAGCCAGTCTGGAGACCATCAACAAGACTTCCTGTGAGCTGATTAACGACATTGAACGCCACTATAAGGAAATCTGTAAGGAGCGCGGCATTGACCTGACCGCCAAACAGGAGCCGGAACAGGCGGATATACCGCAGAAAGCCCTGTTTCTTCTGAACGATGCCACCTATCTGCATATTCAGCCGTGCGATACTGGCTGGGACTATACCCTCTATGACAAGGAAACCATGAAAGAACTGGACGGCGGCCAGCTGGATGAACCGGAACTGTCCCGTTCCGCCGCTGTCCGGCAGATTTGTGAGGGGCTGGAACTGGAAAATCCGTCGATTCAGGATGCACCGCTGTCTATGATTGAGACCTTGCAGGATGCAGCCTGTCAGCAGATGCAGGAACAGGTCAGCCAGCAGACCGCAGAAACTGCCGCCACCCAGCTGCCCGATGCTCAGGAGCAGTCTTTGGATGAGTACCCCATGCCCGACAGCGAAGTATCTGTTTCGGATATGCAGGAATACGGCTATCTCTATGACGGGATGCTGCCTGTCACCAGAGAACGGGCGCTGGAACTGGACGCTGCCGGTCTGACCGTCTATCTTCTCCATGAAGATAACACGGAGAGCATGGTGTTTGACACCGAGGAAATCATGGAGCATGGCGGGCTTTTCGGTGTGGAACACGAGGAATGGGAGCAAAGTCCGGCGTTCCATGAAAAGGTGCTGGAACGACAGGAACGGCAGATGGAACGAGAGCAGGCATTTCTTGCCCATGAGGGCAGCTGCTTTGCCATTTATCAGGTGAGCCGGGACGATCCGCAGAATGTGCGGTTTATGAATCTGGACTGGCTGCAATCGCACAATCTGGCTGTGGACCGAAACAATTATGACATGATCTACACCGCCCCGCTGAACGGTTCCGGCAGCGCCATGGAGCAGCTGGAAACGCTGTATGAGCAGTTCAACCTGCAAAAACCGGTGGATTTTCACAGTCCGTCCATGAGCGTCAGCGACATCGTTGCCATCAAGCAGGACGGTAAGGTATCCTGTCATTACTGCGACAGCGTTGGTTTCACCGAGATTCCCGGATTCCTGCCGGACAATCCGCTGAAAAATGCGGAAATGATGCTGGAGGATGACTACGGCATGATTGACGGCATCATCAACAACGGCCCAAAAGAGCGGACCGTGGCGCAGCTGGAACAGCAGGCCCGCAGTGGCCAGCCTATTTCTCTTATGGATTTGGCTGCCGCCGCCCATCGAGAGGAACGGGACAAGAAAAAGTCCGTCATGGAGCAGCTGAAAAGCCAGCCCCGGACGGAACACAAAAAGACAGCGCCCAAAAAGAGCGCGGAAAGGGAGATTTGATATGGGAAACTTCACTTTTGAAGAAACGAACCTGCTTTGTATCTACAACACCGGCAGCCGCACCGGGCTGATCGACGCTCTGACGGAGATGCGCGGCGAGCTTTCGCCGGAGGAAGCCGAGCTGCGGAAGTTGACGGACAGCGCCCTGGAGAATGCCTCACCATCCGAGCCGGGCAGCACGGATACAACGGGCAGCGCGGATACAACGGACGGCACCGGAGCGGATGACGGCGCCGGCACATCGGATTCGGAGGAGGCGGAGGAGCCGGTCCTTCAGATCACGGACGAAGACCGGACGAACCGGCGGGAGCCTGTAAAAGTAAAAGGCATCTACGTTTCCGCTTATGTAGCCGGAAATGAAACGATGATGGATAATATCATAAAAGAGATTGATGCAACAGAGCTTAATGCAGTGGTCATAGACTTCAAAAATGACGACGGCCGGATCACCGCTCCCATAGACTCGGAACTTTTCAATGAAATAGGAGCCTGCAAAGCCTATATCCCTGATATGAAGGCGCTGACGGATAAATTAAAAGAACATGATATTTATGCAATCGCCCGCATTGTGGCTTTTAAAGATCCGTATCTGGCGGAAAAGAAGCCGGAATGGAGCCTGAAAAAGGCAGACGGTTCTATTTACCGGGATAAAAAAGGGCTTGCCTGGGTAAACCCATACAGACAGGAGGTATGGGATTACCTGGTGGAAGCCGGCACACAGGCGGCTGAGGCCGGATTCGACGAGATACAGTTCGACTATATCCGTTTTGCCACCGATTCGACAATGCGGCAGGTGGTATTTGACGAGGAGGAGACAAAAGGCCGGTCAAAAACAGATATTATTGCAGAATTCACCCAATATGCCTATGACAGCCTCACCCCTCTCGGCGTGTTCGTTTCGGCCGACGTGTTCGGCGCGATTATCGGGAGCGAGGAAGATGCCGGGGCGGTAGGGCAGATTTATGGAGAGATGGCGCAGAGCCTGGACTATATTTGTCCTATGATTTATCCTTCCCATTACGGCGACGGAAATTTCGGGCTTGATCACCCGGATTTGCATCCCTATGAGACAATACTCGGGGCATTGCAGAAATCGGAAGAGGAGCTTTCCGCTTATCCGGAGGAGGAGCGCCAGGCGGTGGTCCGTCCCTGGCTCCAGGATTTCACGGCCACTTATCTGAAGCATCATATTAAATATGGAAATGACGAGATTCGTGAGCAGATCCAGGCGGTATATGATGCGGGTTACGAAGAATGGATACTGTGGAATGCATCAAACAACTATCATTACGGAGGACTTGAACAATGAATGCAGTTCCGAAACCAGGAGAATTTTACAGACACTTTAAAAATAGAATGTATCAGATCATAGCAGTGGCAACCCACTCTGAGACAGGAGAAAAAATGGTGGTATACCAGGCGCTTTACGGCAGTTTCAGCGTCTGGGTCCGCCCGCTTTCCATGTTCATGGAAGAGGTGGATCATGAAAAATATCCCGATGCCGGGCAAAAATACAGATTTGAGCCGGTAAACCCCGGACAGACGGCCAGGGAACCGGTGCCAGCCGGAGAAAAAGCAGAGGCCATAGTCCTGGGGGAAGATGATGAGTTTGACATTATACTGCTTGATTCTGAGGAAGAGGATGAACCGCCCGCAGAGGCCGCAGTCAGCCCGCTCCTGCTGGAATTTCTGGATACGGAATCCTTTGAGGAGAGAATGGCAATACTGCAGAGAATGAAGGGAAAAGCCGGACAGCGCGAGGTGGACAGCCTCTGCCTCTGTCTGGATGTGAAACCGTCGGAGGGGACGATAGAAGAACAGCTTGAAGATATAAAACAATGCCTGAGAATGCAGCAAAGATATGATGCGTCCAGACTGCGCCGGAGATAAAGATATGTTTAATATTGAAGAAGAACTGAAGAAACTTCCGGCTCAGCCGGGAGTTTATATCATGCATGATGCTAAGGATGAAATCATCTATGTGGGCAAGGCAATCAGCCTGAAAAACCGGGTCCGCCAGTATTTTCAGAGCAGCCGCAACAAGACCGCAAAGATAGAACAGATGGTGTCAAGGATTGCCAGATTCGAATATATCGTGACGGATTCGGAGCTGGAGGCCCTTGTCCTGGAGTGTAATCTGATTAAAGAACACCGGCCGCGTTACAATACAATGCTGAAGGATGATAAGACATATCCGTATATCAAAGTAACCGTGTCGGAGGAATATCCCAGAATTCTGTTCTCGCGTATGATGAAAAAGGATAAGAATAAATATTTCGGACCATTTACCAGTGCCGGGGCGGTGAAGGACACAATAGAGCTGATACACAAGATATACCATATCAGAACCTGCACGAGAAAGCTTCCTCAGGATATCGGCAAAGACAGGCCGTGCCTCTATTACCATATCCACCAGTGTGACGCTCCCTGTCAGGGCTATGTATCAAAGGAGGAATATCAGCAGTCCGTGAAGCAGGCCCTGGATTTTCTGGGCGGCAGATATGAGCCTGTCATGAAATACCTCGAAGACAGGATGACGGCGGCTTCCGAAGAGATGGAATTTGAAAAAGCGATTGAATACAGGGAGCTTCTTGGCAGTGTCCGCAAGGTGGCCCAGAAACAGAAGATAACCAGCCAGAGCATAGACGACAGGGATATTATCGCCATGGCCAAGGATGACAGGGATGCCGTTGTACAGGTGTTCTTTGTCAGGGATGGACGTCTGATAGGCAGGGAACATTTCCATATGTCCATATCCTCCGCCGAGGAGGACGGACAGATACTGAACAGCTTTGTAAAGCAGTTTTATGCCGGGACGCCGTTTATCCCCCATGAGATCTGGGTGCAGGAGGAACTTGAAGATGCTGAGGTTATCGTCAGCTTCCTGACAGCCAGAAGGGGACAGAAGGTAAAAATAGTTGTTCCCAAGAAGGGAAGTAAGGAGCAGCTTGTAGAGCTGGCCGAGAAGAATGCCCGGATGGTGCTTTCCCAGGACAAGGAAAAGATTAAAAGGGAAGAGCTTCGCACGATTGGCGCTATGAATCAGGTGGGAGAATGGATCGGTCTTAAGGGCGTAAAAAGAATCGAGGCCTATGATATCTCCAATATCAGCGGCTTCGAATCAGTCGGTTCCATGATTGTTTATGAGGACGGCAGGCCAAAGAGGAATGATTACAGGAAGTTCCGCATAAAAACTGTTAAGGGCCCTAATGATTATGCATCCATGCGGGAAGTGCTGACCCGCCGTTTCTCCCATGGACTTACGGAGGCGGAGCAGCTGAAGGCAGAAGGAACCGATGCGGCATTCGGAAGCTTTACAAGATTTCCGGATCTGATCATGATGGATGGCGGCAGGGGACAGGTTAACATTGCCCTGGAGGTGCTTAAGAGCCTTCAGATTGAGATTCCCGTCTGCGGTATGGTAAAAGATGACAACCACAGAACGCGCGGTCTTTATTATAATAATGTGGAGATTCCCATTGATCACCATTCGGAAGGATTCCGTCTGATTACAAGAGTGCAGGATGAGGCGCACCGTTTTGCCATAGAATATCACAGGAGCCTGCGCAGCAAAGAGCAGGTGCGTTCTGTCCTGGATGATATTAAGGGAATCGGGCCGGCCAGAAGAAAAGCTCTGATGCGTCACTTTAAGACGATAGAGGCTGTCAGGGATGCCGGGATCGAGGAACTCGCCGGAGCGCCTCAGATGAACCGGAATGCGGCCGAGGCCGTCTACCGCTTCTTTCATGGGGAAGAGATGACAACCAGTTAAAGTTATGATAGGATAAAGATAGTTACTGTACACGATACGGCAGTGAATGAAGACACTGAACCGTTATATTATAATTAACACCGCAGAGAAGGAGAAGAAGGACCATGTATGGAGTTACGATAACGGAACTGATAGAAAAGCTGGGGCTTCGGAATATGACAATGGAGCTGGATACCGACGCGATTGTGCTGGTGCATCCGGATGTAAATCGTCCGGCACTGCAGCTGACCGGATTTTTTGATCATTTTGACAAGGACCGCGTGCAGATTATCGGATATGTGGAGCAGGCCTATCTCGATAAATTGACGCCGGAGCGAAGACATGAGGTGTATGACGCCCTGATTTCCAGCCAGATTCCCTGTCTTCTCTTCAGCCGGGGAATGAAGCCGGAGGAGGATGTGCTGGAGCTTTGCAACCATTACGGGGCTCCCTGCATGGTGTCTGAGAAGACGACTTCCGATCTGATGGCGGAAGTGATCCGCTGGCTCAATGTGAAGCTTGCTCCGATGATCAGTATTCACGGTGTCCTGGTGGACGTGTTTGGAGAGGGTGTCCTGATTATGGGAGAGAGCGGGATTGGAAAGAGCGAGGCCGCTCTGGAATTGATTAAAAGGGGCCACCGCCTTGTCAGCGACGATGTGGTTGAGATCCGCCGTGTCAGTGATGAGACGATTATTGGTTCCGCGCCGGATATCACCAGGCATTTTATTGAACTTCGCGGCATAGGTATCATTGATGTAAAGACTCTGTTTGGTGTTGAGAGCGTAAAAGATACGCAGGCGATTGACATGGTGATTAAGCTGGAGGAGTGGGATCGAGAGAAAGAATATGACAGACTGGGAATGGAAGATCAGTATACGGAATTTCTCGGCAATAAGGTGGTCTGCCATTCTATCCCGATCCGCCCGGGCAGAAATCTTGCCATTATCGTGGAGTCGGCGGCTGTGAACTACAGACAGAAAAAGATGGGGTATAATGCGGCACGGGAGCTTTACAACCGTGTGCAGGCCAACCTTGCGAGAAAAGATTAAAGAGTTTGGCAAAGATTAATAAACAGGCAGGACAGAATATGAGTGGATTTTTTGAAAAACTGTGTCTGGCAGCAGGAAACGGCCAGGTAACGAGAGATGAGATGATGAACCGGCATACCACGTTCCGCGTGGGCGGCCCGGCGTCTTATTTTGTATCACCGGACGGCGATGAAGCGCTGAAAAAAGTGCTTCTCCTCTGCCGGGAGGAACAGATGCCCTATTATATACTCGGCAACGGAAGCAATCTTCTGGTCAGCGACAAAGGGTATGGCGGCGTTATGATTCTGATGGGGGAGGGATTCGCGCAGATCCGGGAGGATGTATCCGGCGAACTGGCGGCCGGGGCCGGAGCCCTTCTATCCAGAATCGCCAGAGAGGCGCAGGAGCATTCCCTGACAGGCTTTGAATT
>OHAS01002694.1_pt1 | contig 12485 bp, 9 predicted proteins | sample 1577131 | NCBI WGS metagenome assembly OHAS01 (sample SAMEA3541566, study PRJEB24748) | human gut metagenome | biome: human gut; feature: human-associated habitat; material: faeces | place: China | collected 2012
AACTATTTTAAATCTGATTAAAAACTTCTCATCTAAACAGTTCTCTTTGATATATAAATACCCCACAAGCTAGAATAACGGTTTACCGTAGAATAGCTCTACACTTAAGCCTGTCTTATCCAACTGGTGAGGTTTACTCAGGATTATTATATTTTTGCTTTTAATACGTAGATTCTAGATAAATAATCTCCATTAGTCCCATCGTATTTTTCTTTATTTTCACCGCAAGAACTATCAGTTGTAATTAAACCCAAGTTCATTAATTCATCACCATAATGAACTGTATTATTAAGATTAACATGATATTCTTTATCCGGATCTAATCCCAACAGCTTTACACGACGGTAACCAACATTAACTTCCTGCAAAGTACGATAATATCCAATAATAGCAGTATTCTGATCCTGTGATACAACCATCCAAACAGTCTCATTACCTTCAAATGGACTTTTTAAACGGTAAAACGTTCCAAACTGAATAATCTCCCGATAGTCCTTCATAAAGGTGATTTGTTCTTTAACTTTTATCTGTTCATCCATGCTTAATTTATTAAGATCTAATTCGTATCCAAAAGTACCAAAATAAGCAACATTTGCCCTTGTTTCAATCGGTGTATTTCTCAACAACTGATGATTTGGCGCTGCCGATACATGAGCTCCAAGACTCGAAACAGGATATACCATTGATGTTCCATATTGGATTTTCAAACGTTCTAGCGCATCAGTATCATCACTGGTCCAACATTGTGGTGCATAATACATCATTCCTGGATCAAAACGAGCACCACCACTAGCACAAGATTCAAATAAAATTTCAGGAAAACGACTTGTTAACAATTCATATAACTGATACACTCCTAAAATATATTCATGCATAACTCGTCCCTGACTCTCACTATCGTGACAACTAGAGTAAACTTCTGTCATACAGCGGTTCATATCCCATTTAATATAAGAAATATTTGCTTTATCAATTACTTCTGTCATCATATTATAAACATAAATAACGACTTCTGGATTTGAAAAATCTAATACAAATTGATTACGTCCATGACTACTAGGACGGTTTGGTGTTTCTAAAATCCACTGTGGATGATTACGATATAAATCAGAATTTTTATTGACCATTTCTGGTTCAAACCACAAACCAAACTTCATTCCCAGATTATTTATTTTTCTTGATAAACCACTAATTCCACTTGGTAATTTTTGTAAATTCGGATACCAGTCACCTAACCCTGCAACATCATTATTACGTTTACCAAACCAGCCATCATCAAGAACAAATAACTCGATTCCTAATTTTTGAGCAGTTCCAGCAATATCCATAATTTTTTCTTCATCAAAATCAAAGTACGTTGCCTCCCAATTATTAACTAAAATAGGTCGTACTTGATCACGATATTTCCCACGAGCCAATCGTCTTTGATAAAGTTTGTGGTAAGTTTGTGACATTTTATTTAGTCCATCATTTGAATACACCATGACTACTTCCGGAGTTTGAAAACTTTCTCCTTTTTCAAGACTCCAGCTAAAACAGTGGGGATGTATTCCCATCATCACTCTTGTAACATCATAAGTATCAACTTCAACCTGAGCTAAAAAATTCCCACTATATACAAAACTAAATCCTAAAACCTCACCAGCATATTCATTACAATTTTCACGCTTTAAAGCGATGAAAGGATTAAAATTATTACTTGAACATCCTCTTAGAGAATATATAGATTGAATTCCATGCTCTAGCTTTCTCTCCTTAATGCTCCTTTCACGAGCCCAAGCACCTGTTAATTCAATCATCTCATATTCTTTGTCGGGTAAATCAAGTGACATACTCATCACTTGCTCTAAAGTTATTTTTTGTTCACCGCAATTTTCAATGTAAGCATTTCTTGTAATTACCGGCATATTTTCAAAAATTGTGTAACTTAAAATAATTTTTGAATCAATTATATTATCATATAAAGTTATTAATAAAGTTGTTGCTTCATCTGGTGATTCAACATATGTCGCGGGTAATTTATCTAATTTAGGCTTACCACTTATAATAGTATGCCCCTGATAGTTAAACGAAATGATTCGACTACCATTTGCTTGAGCGATTTCAATCGCAGGGTGACGCATATCACCAGAGCCATAAGCAGGATATTCCTGTTTAATATGTTCTAAAGAAAATGTTAAATCGCCTTCAAAAGCACATGATGCCATTGGTCGCTGCATACTTTCAAATAAATGATCAAAATTTTCACGATCTTTGATTGCTTTACCATAATAAAGTTGTCCTAATTGATTATTTTTTAAGATTTTAAAAATATAACTTATCTCTTGATTATATAAATGAAATATCTTAGTTGTTTTATGAAATTTAATTGGCATATTTCTTCTCCTTTAAATCAATAATCGGTTCATTTGAATTTTTTATATCTTCCGTTACATCATCAAGAATCATCTGATTTTCTTCTTTCCTTAAAGCGATTATATTCATAATTCTTTGATAGTACGCTCCGTTTAATTTGTAATACTTTTTATAAATAATATAACTTATTAGCACTAAAATAATTGGTAATGCAACCATAATAATACGCATTCCATTTTGAGTTGCCATAGTTTGAGAAGCTCCAGCAACATATCCTGTGGCATCTAAAGCAAAACCTGTAAATAAAGCACCCATAGCTGAAGCAAATTTTACTAATAAGGTTTGAATTGAAAAAATTACAGACTCATTACGTGTCCCTAGCTTATATTCTCCATAATCTACAACATCGGCTAATACTACTGTCACTGTACCTAATTGTATTCCAGAACCGAATTTGACACAAATCCCTGCTACTGCTGTTAAAATATAATTTTGCGGAGCAATAAATCCTGTTACTAATAAAATGATTAGACCAACTACTGGTATTCCACTAGCTAAAGCATACACCTGTTGTTTACTTAATCTTTGAGATAACTTTGGAAAGATGATCAAACCAAAAATCTCTGCAAATCCTGCAAACATTGTAAAAATAGAAAATAATCCCTTATTGCCTGCAACATAAATAAAATAATAAGTTTGAACCCCAGCAATACAATTCATTCCAAAATTAAATGTTAAAATCGTTGCTATTGCTACTAACAGCTGATCATTTTTACAAATTATTTCGAACATCTTTCTAAACGAAGTCTTTTCTGGTTTCTTTGCTTCTACTCGATCAGCTGATTTAACATTAACTACAGTAATTCCCACAGTTACAATAAAAATAATGGCAATGACAATAGCAAAATTTGTATATCCCACTTGAGCATCACCATTTCCAAGGAAATCCATGATTTGTAATCCAAACCCACCAACTAACAGAGAACCCCCAATCGATGCAAAAATTCTTGGAATAACAGCTACACGATCTCGTTCTTCTGGATTTGATGTTAAATTAGGTAACATTGACCAATATGGGATATCCATGACGGTATATGTCATTCCCCATACGATATACATAATAGCAGCAAATATATACAAACTAGTTCCTGATAATCCCCAATCAGTAAATAAAGCAACTAAAATAATTGCATTAACAATAGTTCCAATTGCTAACCAAGGTCTAAATTTACCCCATCTACTATGGGTGTTATCAACAATCATTCCCATACCTAAATCATTAACAGCATCCCAAAATTTTGCTAAGAAAAACAATGTTCCTACAAATGAAGCTGATAATTTAAGAACATCTGTAAAATACAACATACAATAAGTAAAGATAATTCCACAGCACATATCCTTACCAATTGCGCCTACTCCATATGAATATTTTTCCTTAAATGATAATCTATCATTATTCATTTTTCTATCCCCTTTCAACGATAATAAATGGTTCATTTAAATTAACCATACCATATCTATTAACAGTTATATTTTTACGATTTAAATTTGTAAAAACAAACGGTGTTGCATCAATACAACGATGTTTTTTTAATATTTCTGAATCAAAAGTTAACAAAATATCACCCTGTTTAACAACTTGATCAGAATCTACAAATATTTTAAAGCCATCCCCGTTTAGTTGATTCGTGTCCAAACCCACATGAATTAGAAACTCTATTCCTTGACCTTTCAAAACAATTGCATGCTTTGAAGAAAAAATAAAATTTATTTTACCATCAATTGGTGCGACAACTCTATTACCAGTTGGAAATATTACAACCCCTTCTCCAGTCATTCCTTTTGAAAAAACTTCATCAGGACAATACTCTAAAGGATAAACTTTTCCTTCTATCGGACAATTAACTTGAATTTCCTTTTTAAATACTCCCATCACTTTCCTCCTCAGTTTACTGTAAGCGCTTCTATATCGATAATTATAACATTTGGATATATTTATAATAGTATTAGATGTATTTTAAATATGTCAATTTGTTATATATTCCCTAATTACAAAAGGAAAGTAATTGAAATAAATTTATTTATTAATATTATATATTTTCAAAATACAACATTAAGACATATTTTTATAACATTTTAACTAAAATTATAAAGTAGCTTTTTATTTTTTTACCTTTAACTTTAAGATTCATTGTATTAGAATAAACCACGAGGTGAATTATTAAATGGAATTTTCAAAACGAATGGAACTTTTTCAAGAAAGTATTTTTACAATTTTAGCAAAAAAGGCAGCATTAAGACGTGAAAATGGAAAAGAAGTAATTGATTTTAGTACGGGTACGCCAAATATTCCCCCTACCAAAAGAATAAGAGAAGTGCTTGCTAATGCTGCCCTAGATCCTAAAAACTATGTTTATGCGATTAATGATTTACCAGAATTAATCAAGGCTGTAATCGCTTGGTATAAAAAACGTTATGAGGTCATTTTAGAAGATGATGAAATTTGTTCATTACTGGGTTCTCAGGAAGGCTTAGCACATCTAGCAATGACATTGATCAACGATAGTGACATTGTCTTAGTTCCTAATCCTAGCTATCCTATTTTTAAAGACGGGCCGTTGCTTGCTAATGCAAATATTGTCGATATGCCTTTAAAAGAAGAAAATAATTATTTGATTGACTTTGATAAAATTGATCCAACCATTGCTAAAAAAGCAAAATTTATGATTGTTTCATATCCTAACAACCCTACCTGTGCGATTGCAAATGATAAGTTTTATTTAAGATTAATTGACTTTGCTAAAAAGTATCAAATTATTGTATTACACGATAATGCTTATAGCGAACTATTATTTGAAGGCTTAGGTAGAAGCTTTTTATCATATCCTGGCGCTAAAGATGTAGGTATTGAATTTAATTCCTTATCAAAAACTTATGGGCTTGCTGGTGCTCGAATTGGATTTGCAGTTGGCAACAAAGCAATTATTGAACAGCTTAAAACATTAAAATCTAATATGGATTATGGCATGTTTATCCCTATTCAATTAGCAGCAATCGAAGCCATTACCGGTGAACAAAATTGTGTTATAAAAACAAGAGAGGCTTATCAGCGGCGTCGCGATATCTTTTTAAAATGTGCTCAAGAAATTGGCTGGAATATTAAAGAGACAAAGGGAACTATGTTTATTTGGGCAAAAATTCCTAGCTTATATCAAAAGTCAATTGATTTTGTTAATGATTTATTTGAGCAAACCGGTATTTTATTTATTCCTGGTAGTGCTTTTGGCAGCGAAGGAGAAGGATATATTAGAATTGCTTTAATTCAAGATGAAGAAATAATAAAAAAGGCTTTCATTAAAATGAAAGCAACTAATATTTTCAAAAATTAAATTTTAAATATCAATTAGCAAACCTCTTTTTGGTTAGAATCAAAAAGAGGTTTTATTGCTCAAACTACTTTTATCATTATTTATAGATATAATAGAAAATCAAACCCGTTTGGGCCTTGCTTCATTATGTTAATTTTTCTTACATGTATGTAAATGTTGATAAAAAGCGCCTAATAGATTAGCATCATTACGATATTGACAAGGAACAACTACAGGGCGTGCAATTGGTGAATTAGCCTTTAATCCAGTTTGATACATTTCTTCTATATGTTTCTCAACTAATTCTAATAATAATGGTTGTGCTGAGATACCACCACCAATCGCAATTTTTTCTGGGTCGAAAAGTGCTTGTAAATTATAAATTTGAACAGCTAAACGATTACAGAATTTATCAAGCCCAGCAAGTACCTTTTTATCTCCACTATTTGCCATTTCAAAAATCTCTTTACCATTATATTGTTCTTTTGTTCCAACAGACTCTTGAACTGCCTTTAATAAGCCAGGAATTCCATTCGTAGCTGCCCATACACATTCAGGGTTATTGCCATCTTCCCCATTAGTCCGCATCCATGAAAATTCTCCTGAAGAGAAATGTTTACCAATATGAACTTTACCATCACGAACAATACAACCGCCTATTCCAGTTCCTAAAATTATTACAGCAGCATCATCAACATCTTTTAAACATCCAAATCCTACTTCCGCATTAGCCGCACATTTAGCATCATTACCAATCGTAATAGGCAACGGGCAACGTTCTTGTAAAATTTTTACAATTTCCATATCTTTTATATATTTATATGCACCACCAGTATAAGCAAAGCCCTTTTGAGGATCTATTGCTCCCGGCATAGAAATTGCCATACCAACAATTTGTTCAGCATACTTATCATACAGTTCTCCAATTACCTCAACAAACTGCTCAATACTTTGATGAGGTGCAATTGTACTTCCTTTTTCAATAAACTCTCCCGTTTCATTTAATAAAGCATACTTGATTGAACTACCACCAATATCTAATGTTAAATAATTCATATTATCTCCTTTCATATTTCGCTCTTACTTTTAAGTATAACGATATTTCCAACAAGATTCAATAAATTATCAAAACACGAAAATAGATACACATTTGTGTACCTATTTTTTACTATTTCACCATCGTGGCGGACGTGGTGGCGGTCCTGGGGGTCGTGGCCCTGGTCCTGGGGGACCTGGCTGCCATGGTGGTCGTGGTCCCGGTGGGCCTGGCTGCCATGGGGGGCGTGGTCCCGGTCCCGGTGGGCCTGGCTGCCATGGTGGTCCCGGTTGCCATGGTGGAGGAAATAACCACCAAAACCAAAATGGAATAATTGGCTGCCGACTATCTAACTGATTATCAATCATGTAATATTCATCTTGAAGCGGATCCATTTAAACACCTCACTTTATTATACAATATGTATCCCTTTAAAGAAGGCATGGGCTTTTACCAATCAAGATTAACTTTTTTTCCTTTACGATAATATTCTTTATCATAATCATTAATTTCGCGAATTACTCGGCATGGTACCCCATAAGCAACAGAATTTGCTGGAATATCTTGGGTTACAACACTACCAGCTCCAATAACACTATTGTCACCAATCGTAACCCCCGGTAAAATAACACTATTTGCACCGATCCAAACATCATCCCCAATTACAATCGGCAATGAAAATTGCGTTCCACCTCTTCGATATTCCGGATCAACAGGATGACCAGTTACTGATAATGTAACATTTGGAGCAACCATTACATTGTTACCAATATGAACTTCAATATCATCAACAACAACCAAATTAAAATTAGCATAAAAATTTTCACCAATATAGGTATTACAGCCGTAGGCAAAATAAGCGGGAGCTTCAATCCATATATTTTCACCAGCATGGCCTAGTAACCCTCTTAAAATATCCTGTTTTTCTTTTTTATTATCAGGATGACAATGATTATACTCGAACATTCTTGCTTTACAATTTAATCTTTGACGTTCAATTTCTTTTTCATACTCTTGATCTTCTATATTTTCATGGCCAAATTCCCGATATAATTGACCGTTCTTCATTTTATCTTTTAATAACATATATCCTCCTTATGATAAACACCCAGCTAAGCTGGGTGTCATATCCTTAATATTATTTAACACGAACTAACTCTAAATAGCTAGTATCCCCTTTAAGTCCTGGTTTACCACCAGTAACTAAAATAAGTTCTCCCGATTCAACACCATTTTCTTTTGCAATGATTTCAGCATAATCCATCATACTTGAACGTGTTTTCATTGTTTTGCATTTTACTGGTTTTACTCCCCAGTTAATTGCAAGGGCTCTAGTAGTTGCTACTTCAGGTGTAGCAGCAATGATCCGAGCTTCAGGACGATAACGAGACATTTTTCGAGCAGTAAATCCACTTTCAGTAAAAGCAATAATCGCTGCAACTTGGAATTTAGAGGCAATTTCTGCAACTGACATACAAATAGCTTCAGATGTATCTTGTGGAGCAGTTCTTACAGCTTGACGATGTAATGCATCATAATCTAAGCTATTTTCTGTTTTTAAAGCAATCTTACTCATTGTCATTACTGCTTCTTGTGGATATAGGCCTGATGCAGATTCCCCAGATAGCATGATTGCATCTGTTCCATCAAAAATAGCATTGGCAACATCACTTACTTCTGCACGAGTCGGGCGAGGATTTTGCTGCATACTTTCAAGCATTTGAGTAGCAGTAATAACTAATTTTCCCATATCCTTACATTTCGTAATGACTTCCTTTTGAATCAATGGGACATCCTCTGCAGGTACTTCAACGCCTAAATCACCACGGGCAACCATAATCCCATCAGCTATTTTTAGAATCTCATCTATGTTTTCAACACCTTCGCTATTTTCAATCTTAGCAATGATTTGAATATCAGGTCGACCATTTTCAACCAAAAGTTTTTTTACATCAAATACATCTTGTGCACGTCTTACAAAAGAAGCAGCCACATAATTGAATGGTTGTGTACATCCATAAGTTAAATCATCAATATCTTTTGGTGATAGATAATCGAAACCTAATTTAATTCCCGGTACATTGATTCCCCTTTTATTTTTTACAATTCCGTTATTAGCACAAACACATACAATGTCTGTACCTTCAACATGATCAACTAGCAATTCCACTTGACCGTCATTTACCAAAATAAACCCACCAGGTTTTACATCCTTATATAATTCTTTATAAGTGATTGTAAAACGATCACTTGTTCCGACAATATCTTCTTGACAAATTGTGACAACCTGACCTTTTTTAAATTCAGTTGAACCATCGATAAAATCACCTGTTCTAATTTCCGGCCCTTTAGTATCTAATAAAATAGCAACGCTTGTATCCAACTCCTTATTGATTTCAGTAATCAAATCAATTTTTGCCTGATGCTCAGGATGAGTTCCATGAGAAAAATTAAGTCTCATTACATTCATTCCAGCTTTAACTAATTTAGTTAACATCTCTTTGTTATCTGATGCTGGTCCTATCGTACATACAATTTTTGTTTTACTCATTACTTCGTTTTTTAGCATATCGTCATTACCATCCTTTTCCTTCTCAATTTATCATACATGTTTATTATAGCCCATCTAAAAAACACTTGCGAGACTTTTGATAACATTTATCAAAAGATTTTTAGTTGATTAACGCTTACAAATTTCGAAAGCGTATTCAACATCTTCTTCACCTTTAATACAGTATTCTTCGAGTATTGGAGCACCCCAACTATCATCACCGCCAACACCCATTTGAGCAGCTAAAATAGTTACAAAGGTAAAATATGATTTTGGTAATTCTTCTTGATGCATTGCAGCTTCTAAAGTCTGCAAGCTATATGGAAGAACAGTTGCTTCGAATGGCTGATCGATCATTTTGAAACAAATTCCTTGATCTTTTTCATCAGTTATTGCTAAATAACGCAAATCACAGCGATTTCCACATTCTTGTGGAACTAAATATGGCGATAAGTTATCCTTAACAAGACAATCATAAACATCAATTTTTGCTCCATCCTTACGATCAATATAATTTTCTAAAGGTCCACGACCTAAATATTCAAAACGATCAACTTGATCATACAGTTTAAAACACATTCCTATTAATGGTAATTCTGGTAATCCTGCTTTTCCATGATAATGATAATCAACCCTAATAATACCTGGTGCCCGTACTGTAAAGACTATATCAACAGTAGTTGCAGGAATTACCGGTAAAGTATACTCAAAAAATACTTTTACACTACTATAATCAGAGGCAACTTCATAATTAAACTTAGTACAATTATAGAAAGTTGAAGCCCCAAACCACATTGAACTATTCACCTCATGTTTATACCCGCGTTCATTATCAGTTGATGCTCGGCTAAAAACAGGACGTGGAGCTCTTGCGATATATTCATGGTTCCCATATTTTAATGAAATTAATCCTTCACTATTAGCAAACATCACTTCAAAATCATTGTATCTTATACCGATATTACCATCACCAATAATAACTTTTAGCGGTTGTTTAGAAACTGAGAGCGGTTTATATTCACCAACTATAGTTTGACCGAAAGCAACTTCAAAACCAGCTTTAGCCCAAATTTGATCATCTTTCAATAAAGCACTAACTGTCTTAACAGCTTCTTTATCTAATTTTGTTAACCACGGAATCAATATTTCTTTAGAGTCTCCAGGTTTTACATCGGCTATGAAACATCCCTCCTGTAAAACTTTTTTACCTTGTTTTAATTGATAAACAAATTGATATTTACTAGTATTACTAAACATCATTTTATTTGTAATTATGACACCTGCATCTGTCGGCTTAATAATAATATCTTGATATAAATATTTAACTTCTTGAGCTTTTGGCGAAATAGTACGATCAGCAAAAACAATTCCATCGCCACAGAAATTATAATCAGTATAGCGTTCTTTAAAATCTCCACCATAACCAAGAACTTTTTCACCATAACCATTTGTATAGTACACTGCCTGATCAATATAGTCCCAAATAAAACCACCTTGATATTGAGCATACTTATCTTCTAAATCAGTATAATGTTTCATTCCACCTAGAGAGTTTCCCATAGCATGCATATATTCACAACTAATATACGGTTTTGCAGGATTGCCCTGTAAATATGTTTCAATTTCTTTCGCTTTTGCATACATACGTGATTCCATGTCAGTTGCTTCACAATAATCACGATTCCATACACAACCTTCATAATGAACTAAACGAGTCGGATCATTTTCTCTAAAATGATTAGCCATAGCAACAATATTTGTTCCCGCGTATGATTCATTACCACATGACCAAATTAAAATCGAAGGATGATTTTTATCACGTTGTAGCATTGTATTAGCACGATCAACAACGACATCATGCCATTGTGGCAGGTTTCCTGGAATATTCCATGACGGTTCACAAGCACCTAATTTTTGCCATGAACCATGACTCTCTAAATTTGCTTCATCAATTAAATAAATTCCATACTCATCACATAGATCATACCACAATGATTGATTTGGATAATGAGATGTTCTTACTGCATTAATGTTATGCATTTTCATAAATTTGATATCGTATAGCATATCCTCTTTTGTAATAGCCCGACCTTTATCAGCAGCAAATTCATGACGATTAACACCTCTAAAGACAATTCTTTGACCATTTAACTTCATTATCCCTTGATCCATTTTAAACTCTCTAAATCCAATTTTTTGTGGTATAACTTCTACTAAATTATCATCATGATCATAAACGGTTAACAATAGTTTATACAAATATGGATTTTCACTTGACCATAAATTAACATTAGTCAGTCCAAACGAAAAATTAGTTAATGGCAATTGTTTTGCTTGATAAATAATATTATTATTCTGATCATATAAAGCAGTATTTAGATAGCCCTCTTTTTTAGCAATTACATCTAAATTGACCGATACCTGGACATCTTTATAATTATTTTTTAAAGTAGTCTTAACAAACAGATCATTAATATGAATGTCTTCTATAGCATATAAACTTACATCTCTAAAAATCCCTGAAAAGCGCCAAAAATCCTGATCTTCTAACCAGCTGGCACTAGAGCGTTTATAAACCTCAACCGCTAATTTATTTTCACCATCTTTTAAAGCATAAGTTACATCAAAACTTGATGGCGTAAATGAATCCTCACTATAACCAATAAATTCTCCATTTAGCCAAACATAATAAGCCGTTTCAACTCCATCAAAAACCAGACGAGTTGTTTTATTCTTTAATGCTTCATTTACTTCAAAATAGCAAACGTAACTTCCTACAGGATTATCGTCACTTGATATATGTGGTGGTCTTAATTTCTCATGCCCATCCCATGGGTATAAAGTATTAATATACTGCATCTGATCATAACCTTGCATTTGAATATGACCTGGTACATCGATCATATCAAAATAATGACAATCAATATCCTCTTTATAAAAATCAACAAATCTTTCATTAGGATTTTTAGCATAATTAAAATACCAGCGTCCATTTAAAGACTGCTTTAATTCCATTGCATCTCCATTCAATGCTTTATCAATATCGAGATAATAAGAATGATCACTATAAGCATTTAAGCGATTTACCGCAAAAACTTTAGGATCTGCTAACCAATTTAAATCTGCTTCTGTTCCTTTCATAATAGCCTCCAATTTTACTTATATTTTAGTGAAA
>OHAS01002698.1_pt1 | contig 12465 bp, 12 predicted proteins | sample 1577131 | NCBI WGS metagenome assembly OHAS01 (sample SAMEA3541566, study PRJEB24748) | human gut metagenome | biome: human gut; feature: human-associated habitat; material: faeces | place: China | collected 2012
TCGTCCGCGGCAACCTCGGTATCCAGGGCGAAATGGATGCAAGCCTCGACGCCCGAGAAAGCCGCGAAGATTCGCGCCGCGTTGGCTGCCAAGGGCGTTAAGGCCGCGCCCGCAGATTCCTCGTCCAAAGACAATAAGAAGGAGGGGGAGTAAGCATGGCGACACGTACCATTTTGCCCTTTGGCCCCCAGCACCCCGTGCTGCCCGAGCCCGTGCATCTTGATCTGGTGGTCGAGGACGAGCACGTGGTAGAGGCGATTCCCCAGATTGGTTTTGTTCACCGCGGGCTTGAGAAGCTGGTTGAGAAGCGAGACTACAACCAGTTCATCTACGTTGCCGAGCGCGTGTGCGGCATCTGCAGCTTTGGCCACGGCTACGGCTACGCCAGCGCCACGGAGAAGCTGCTGGGCATAGAGATTCCCCGCCGCGCGGAGTACCTGCGTAGCATTTTGCAGGAGCTGTCGCGCATCCACTCCCATCTGCTGTGGCTGGGCCTGCTGGCGGACGGCTTTGGCTTTGAGAGCCTGTTCAACCATTGCTGGCGCCTGCGCGAGACCATCTTGGACATCTTCCAGGAGACGTGCGGCGGCCGCATCATCCTTTCCATCTGCATGGTGGGAGGCATGTCGCACGATATCGACGACGCGCTGCTTCGCCGCGTGTGCGAGAAGCTGGACGAGCTTAAGGTCGAGTACCGCGAGGTGGTCAACACCATGCTGCACGATGATTCGGTGCGCAGCCGTTTGTGCGGCGTTGGCCATATCAGCTTCGAGGACGCGCTGGACCTGTCTATGGTGGGTCCGTTCGCCAAGGGCTCCGGCATCGAGCACGATATGCGCACCACCGGCTTTGGCGCCTACGGAGACCTGGAGCACTTTGAGCCCATCATCGCCACCGAGGGCGATTGCTACGCGCGTTGCAAGGTCCGTTGCGAGGAGGTTTTCCAGTCCATCGAGATCATCAAGGAGCTGGTGGCCAAGATCCCGCACGATGGCATTGGCGAGGCACCGCTTGCCAAGGTGAAGCCCGGCGAGGGAACCCGCGCGCACGTGCTGATCGAGCAGCCCCGCGGCGAGGCGTTCTACTACGTTGCCGGCAACGGCACCAAGTACCTGGAGCGTTTCCGTCTGCGCACGCCTACGTCGCAGAACCTGGGCGGCATGGTGCGCGCGCTGCAGGGCGTGGACGTGGCCGACGTGCCCATGATCATTCTGACCATCGACCCCTGCATCAGCTGCACGGAAAGGTAGGACGCCGTGGGTGGATTCAAACTGGGAAAGATGACGCTGCGCTCGCTGTTTAGCAAGCCGGCGACCGTTCAGTATCCGTTCGAGAAGCGCGAGCCGTATCCCGCTATGCGCGGACACGTGGTGAACGATATAGACGAGTGCATCCTGTGCGGTTTGTGCACGCGCGCTTGCCCGGTTCAGGCGTTGGCGGTGAACCGTAAAGAGGGCACGTGGACCATCAACCCGTACCGCTGCATCCAATGCGGCTACTGCATTAGAGAATGCCCGCGCGATTCTCTATCCATGGGCCTGACCCCGCCTGAGGCGTCCGCGCATGTCGAGGCGATTGTGATGCATAAGGAAATGGACGAGGCGCCTGTTCCCGCCAAGGGTGCCGCAAAGGCAGCCGATGGCGAGAGGGCCATCAAGGCAGAAAAAGGCACGGGCGCGCCTGCGCGGCCCAAGGTGAAGTTGACGCCCGAGCAGGAAGCCCGCGTGGCTGCTGCCCGCGCTGCCAAGGAGGCCAAGAAGAAAGCCGAGGCGGAGGCCGCCGCTGCCGTGAGCGATGGCACCGCCGCAGCGGGCGACGCAGCGGAGTAGCCTGTCGGCGCGCTTTGGCTTGGATCGGCGGGCTGCTGCCGTGCGCTTTGCCCGCGCGTAAGATCTTTCGAAGGGGATGGTTTCACGTTGAACCATTCCCTTTTTCTTTGACCTGCGGTTTTTAGATAACTTTATGCACGCGTTTTGGGGCGCGAAAAACCGTGCCCGTTCGGGATGGTCAATGAGGGTCACGAGGCGGGTAAAGGCCCGTTTTCGAAATGGCTGGGCGGCTCCCAAAGCACCTTCTTTGGCGCCCAAGTAGCGTCGTAGTGGGCGATTTTCCCACCCGCGCAGCGATCCAGCGGGCCAAAAAATGTTGGTTAGCTAACGAGTGTCCACAAAATGAAGTCGCGAAGGCCGCGCTGAGGGCTCGCAGAAAGCCGTTCGGCCTGCCTTGGCCGATGTATAAGCCGCGGCGTACCCGCCTCGTGGCCCTCATTGACCATCCCGATCGAGCGCGACTGCATTTGAGCGCCAACAAAAGTTTCTTTGAAGGCTCGACCGCGCCGCCAGCATCGCGCGGGGCTCCCAAAACCCCACTACGGCATTTGCGTTTGAGTGGACTTCAAGTCGTACAATTGGAATACACCGTTGAATGCCTGTGTGAAAGGGAGGGCCTCATGGCCAATGCCACCGCAACTGACGCTGCAACCAAAGTTGATGCCCCTGCTAAGGTCTACTTCACCAACCTGCGTACGCACGGCCGCGAGAGCCAGCTGGACAAGCTCAAGCGCCTCATCAAGCGCGCCGGCATAGAGCAGATCGACTTCGAGAACAAGTTCGTTGCAATCAAGATCCACTTTGGCGAGCTGGGCAACCTGTCCTTCCTGCGTCCCAATTACGCGCGCGCCGTGGTAGACGTGGTCAAGGAGCTGGGCGGCAAGCCCTTCCTCACGGACTGCAACACGCTCTACGTGGGCAGCCGCAAAAACGCGCTTGAGCATATCGATTGCGCGTACCAAAACGGCTTCACCCCGTATGCCACCGGTTGCCACGTCATCATCGCCGACGGCCTCAAGGGCACGGACGAGACCCTGGTCCCGGTCAAAAACGGCGAGTACGTGCAGGAGGCCAAGATCGGCCACGCCCTCATGGATGCCGACATCGTCATCTCGCTCACCCACTTCAAGGGCCATGAGCAGGCGGGCTTTGGCGGCTGCATGAAAAACCTCGGCATGGGCGGCGGCAGCCGCGCCGGCAAGATGGAGCAGCACGCGGCCGGCAAGCCCAATGTGGACGAGGACAAGTGCATCGGTTGCCATGCCTGCGAGCGTATCTGCGCGCACGGCGCCGTGAGCTTCCCTACCACTCGCGAGCGCACGCTTAAGAGCGGCAAGGTTGTCGAGACGCCCGTTGCCTATATCGATCACGACCGCTGCCTGGGCTGCGGTCGTTGCATTGGCGCGTGCAATCAAGACGCCGTCAAGCCGGGTTACGATGCTGCGGTCGACGTGCTCAACTACAAGATCGCCGAGTACACGCAGGCCATCGTTCAGGATCGCCCGCAGTTCCACATTTCGCTGGCTATGGACGTAAGCCCCAACTGCGATTGCCATCCCGAAAACGATACGCCCATCGTGCCGGATATGGGCATGTTCGCAAGTTTCGACCCCGTCGCGATCGACCAGGCCTGCATCGACATGGCGCTGCAGATGCCCGCTATGCCCGACACCGAGCTCACGGAGATGCGCGAGCGCCTGGAGGCTGCCGGCGGCGTGCCCGAGCGTTGCCAGCACGACCACTTCAACATGACGCATCCGGACACCAACTGGCGTTCCATGATCGAGCATGGCGAGAAGATTGGCCTTGGTACCAGCAAGTATGAGCTGATCGAGGTCAAGTAGCCACGTGCCCTCCCGCGCAGCGGCGACGTGTTTATAAATCTTTCAAGGGCGGGCGTCTTAACCGGCGCTCGCTCTTTTTGCTGCCAAGAGAAGGTGGGCCGGCTGTTTGTCCGAAAGGGCCTCCGCCTGCAATTTAGGTGCCGCAACGTACACCTTCTTGTCTTCTTTTGCACGCGTGGGCATCCGGTTTGATATTGGGTGCCCACGCGTACAGATAAGCTGCCGCATGTGTACGTAGCGGCACCCAGATAAACGCTCGGTGCCCCGGCGTACATGCGCGCTGTCACGGATGTACGCTTCGGCGCCGAGCTTTGCTCTGGATGCCGAGGCGTACAAAAGCGCATGTCAATCATCGAAGTTGCGGAAGCTGGCATTTCACTTGGCGTCAAGCGCGGCCAAACTTCTCTGTAACACGTGTTACAGAGAAGTTTGAGTAGCATTTCGATCGGCAATCCATTGCGGTCGCAATCGACGCCGCGCGTTGCCGCCTACTTGTCTCCAAACGCTCCAACAAGGATGTACTTGCGAAAGCACGGTAAGGAAAACCGCAGCACGCCGCGCATGGGAGACTCAATAACCCCGGCGTCCATAAGGCGCTTTTTATAGGACGAGACATGGCCGGATGACTTGCGCAACCGCTTGGCCACATCCGCCTGACGGCTTGGGCCATCGTCCTGCGCCATGGCCTTAAGAAACTCCACATCGGCATGCGAAAGCTCGCAGACCGTTGCATCAAAAACGCGCGAGGCAAGTTCGCTTTGGGCAACCAGGGCTCCGCGGCGAACGTCGTCAACGGTGAGGACGTCATGTCCAAATGCCATATTCCACGTTCGATACCCCAGCAGCTGCAGCATGAAGGGAAAGCCCAATAATGTCCGCGGCTTCCTCAATCGCGTCGGGCTCGATATCGCGACGTGCGTCCTGCAGGGTGAGGTTGAAGGCCTCGATAATGTCGTAGCGTGGAACCATTCCCAAATTATGGCGGGCAGCGCGGCGCAAAAATGAGGTGGAATCGCCCGAAAGCAGCCCGTCGATTTTGTGGGGAAGCCCCGCCATCAAGAGCGCGATGGGCTGCTCCTCTCTAACAAGGCGCTGGTAGGCGGTTATAAAGCGGCGCGTTCTCATCAAGGTTTATAAGGTGGGAAGACGCTTCAACGGAGTCCTTTAGGATTTCTTGCAGCATGCCGGGCTGAGCGGTTGTGTTGACGCAGATTCACCCGCGTTCTTCTGCCCGGTGGGAAAGAAACGTGAGCAGGGCCGTTTTGCCCGTGCCTCGAGCGCCCACAAAGAGCGAGCAGCGATCAGGATTGTTATGTGGATGATCAAACGCAAGAATCATGTCATCAATGATGTTCTCACGTCCCGCATAATATGGCGGTACCTGGCCAAAGATGGGCGTAAGGGGGTTGCGGGAAATGTATTGGGATCTTAGGTCAGGTTGAGAGGCACTACCTGCGGGCATGGTGACCATCCTTTGTTGGGGATATTGCTGCGTTTTAGAAGTTCAAGCTATATTTAGCTTTTCAAGCTCCATTTAGTTTTTCAAGCTTTAAAGCAAAGCGCCCCCGGGCTCGCTGTAAGCGCCAGGGTAAACGGCAGGTAAAGAACGCGCCCAAATGGACGCAGAAACGGTGCATCATTCTGCCTTTTTAGGCAGTTCTGCTATAGTATGCAAAAACGATTTTTGGAGGAATCACAGCTCACATGCCAGATTCGAGTGACAGTCCCAAGCCGCGGGCAAATACCGCGGCGTCCCCCGTATCATCATCCGGGTCCGCAGCGGCGGGTCCGGCCTGCAGCGATGGCTGTGCAGACCCCTGCATTGATGAACTGAATACCAGCGAAAACGGTGCGTCTTTGGACGAGGGCTCCTCGCAGCTCGCCGCTACTGGCAACGCCAATGAGCTTGACAGCGTCTCCTGCGGCGATGCCGCCTGCAGCGACACCGCTGCCCCAGACGTCCTCGCAGACACTCGCGACCTGCTTAACGCCGCCCGCGACCAGGGCGTGTCCCAAGACGTGCGCGACGCCGCCATGGCAGCCGCCGCAAAAGCCGCATCCAAGGCAGCCAAGACCGCCGCGGCTCGCGAGCTCGAGAAAGCGAAGGCGCACGACGGCATTCCGCACTACACCGTGGGCGAGGAGATCTTCAACTCCGTCACGCACGGCGTAGGCGTGCTGTTGGGTATCGCCGCGCTGGTGCTGCTGATAGTCAAGGCGGCGGTGGCGCCCGCGCACTCCGCTTCGATGGCGGCGGGCATTGTCTACGGCATCACCATCATCTTGGAGTACCTGTTCTCCACCCTGTACCACGCAATCCCCGCGCGCGGAGCCAAGCTGGTGTTCCGCGTGTTCGACCACAGCGGCATCTACCTGCTCATCGCCGGCAGCTACACGCCGTTTTTGCTGGTGACGCTGGCGGATTACGGCGGCTTCCCCATGTTTGTGGCGATATGGGCCCTCGCCATCGCCGGCATCCTGTTCGAGCTCATTGGCCGCGAACGCCAGCCCAAATGGGTCACCATCCTCATCTACCTCATCATGGGGTGGTTAGTGGTGTTCCGCTTGCCGCAGCTGCTGCACGCGCTCAACCCCATTGGCATTGGCCTGCTGCTCGCCGGCGGCCTGTGCTATACCGCGGGTACTGCGTTCTACGTGGCCAAACGCATCCGCTACATGCATAGCGTATGGCACCTGTGGGTGCTGGCGGGAAGCGTGCTTCATTTTATGGCGGTGATTCTCTTCGTTATCTAGCGACTCTGCCGTTACGTTTCGCCTCGGCCGCGCCGCCGCGCAACTGGTGACGGGCCTCGGCGCCCCGTGTCCGCTCTCGTTTCGATGCGCGCCCCGCGCGGTCAGCGCCCGGCGCACCCCTTGTTTGCAACCGCTCTTTTGGAGGTTTAACTCGTCCCCATGGACATAACCATCAGTATTCTCACCACCATCGTCCTTACCGTAGTCAACGGCTTCTTCTCCATGTCGGAGATGGCGCTCACCACGGCCAAGCGCGCCGTGCTGGACCATGAGGCGGAAGAGGGCGACCGCCGCGCCAGGCGCGCCAGCGAGCTTGCGGCTGACTCGGGTAACTTCCTGGCGACCATCCAGGTGGCTATCACGCTGGTGGGCTTCGCATCGTCCGCGGTGGCGTCTACCAACCTGTCCGACCCGCTGGCAGACTGGCTGTGCAGCTTTGGCATCGAGCCGCTCAGCATGGTTGCGCGCGGCCTTTCGCCCGTGTTGATCACGCTGGCGGTCTCCTACCTGTCCATTGTGGTGGGCGAGCTGGTGCCCAAGCGCATCGCCCTGGCAGACGCCGAGGGCATGGCGAAGCGCGTGGCCCAGCCCCTGACCGTGTTCCAAAAGATCGCCCGTCCCCTGGTGTGGTTCACCCAGGCTTCCGCTAACGGCTTGGCCCGCCTTATGCGCATCAAGAGCGGCGACGACCGTCAGAACGTGTCCGAAGAAGAGATCAAGTACATGATCAACGAGCAGGACACGCTGTTGGACGAGGAGAAGCGCATCATCCACGAGGTTATGGACCTGGGCGACGCCGTGGCCCGCGAGGTCATGGTGCCCCGCGTCGACGTCACCATGGTGGAAGACGACCGCACCGTCGCCGACGTGCTGACCCTTATGCGCCAGACCGGCTTTAGCCGCATGCCCGTCTACAAGGACGACCCGGACGACATCGCCGGCATCGCCCACATCAAGGATCTTATTGGCCTGGCCCTGGACGGCAAGGGCGACGAGCCCGTCCGCGAGCACCTGCGCGACGCGACCTTTGTTCCGGACACCAAGGACATCCTGCCCCTGCTTTCCGAGATGCAGACCGCCCATGACCAGATTGTGGTTGTTGTGGACGAGTACGGCGGCACCGCCGGCATCATCACGGTCGAGGATATCGTCGAGGAGATCGTGGGCGAGATCGAGGACGAGTTTGACCCGGATAACAAGTACCTCACGCGCCTGTCCCGCCGCGAGTGGCTGGTGGACGGCCGCTTCTCTTGCGATGACGCGGAGGAGCTGGGCTGGCCCATCGAGGAGAGCGACGACTACGAGACCGTCGCCGGTTGGATTTTGGATCTGTGTGATTCCGTGCCGGATATCGGTGAGGTCTTTGAGGTCGATGGGTACAAGTTCAAGGTGCAGTCCATGCGCGGCCAGCGCATCTCGCTGATTCGCGTTATCGCTCCGGCGCCGGAACCCAAGCCGGAGGAGCTGCAGGACGAGGAGAAGGACAAGAGGGCTGACAAGAAGGGCGCCGCCAAGGGCGATAAACCCGAGAAAGCCTCCACGCCCATCAAATACGTTCTGCGCTCCAAGCAGGATAAGCACGAGGACGAGTAGAAACGGAAAAAGAGCATGGCAGACCTGTTCAACATCATGAAGATCACGGTGGGCGCGGACAAGCTTACCGCGCGCGTGCTGGTAAACCCGGGCATGCCCGTTCGCACGTCTGAGGACATCGAGGCGACCGCCCGCGTGTACTATCTGGCTCCGGCTATCGCCATGCACACCTGCCTGGGCGATGCGGGCGAGCATTTTCAGGATTGCATGAGCGACACCGAGGTGGCCCATCTGCTGGAGCACCTTACGGTTGAGATTCTGAACGAGACGGGCCTTGCCGGCGACGTGGTAAGCGGACGCACTAAGCCCAATCCGGATGACCCGCGCCTGTTCGATATCGAGCTCTCTTGCGTGGACGATGCCCTTACCGTGGGCGCCCTGTCTTCTGCGACGTTTATGATGCAGTGGGCGTTCTTGCATCCGGATCAGGTGGCCCCGGACTTTCCGGGCACCGTGGTCGCCCTGCGCAACCTTATGCTTCGCCTGCGCGGCGAGGAGCCGGAGGAGTTTACGCCCCAGGCAGATGAGGGCGCGCAGTACGTGGGCGACGAGCTGCCGTATGCGGCGGAGTCCGCCGTGGTCGACACCGAGGGCGCCCGCGCCGCTGTGAACGAGCTGGGCAGCGAGGTGCTGTTTGGAGGAGCCGCCGAGGACATGTGGCAGGGCGGCGAGCAGCAGCAGTAGTTTCGCTGGCCGAGGCAGTCGTCAGCGGGATGGCGGCAGTATCTGCGGCAGCGGCGGTCCAATAGCAGAATAACGCGGCTGGCGGTTGCGTGCGGCGGCGGGCGGATGTCCGCAGCAGCTCGCGATCGCTAGCCGTTTTCCGTTTGCGCATAAAGAAGGGGCCGCGGCAACCGGCCCCTCTAACCAATAATACCTTGCGCCGCCCGTCCCCTGTTAACTACAAACGGGCTTCGCTGGTACCGATTTGATTGTACCCTTCGCAGTCGCATTACTTGTTTCATTTACGGCAAATACGCATGAAGGCAGCATGATGACATGACTCTGGTGAAAAATGCCGCCGCACGGTCCCACCCACCCCACGCCGCGTCCCGCCCTCGCAACCCAATAACGTCCGCATGGGTGAAGACAACGGCAAGCGGGTATAATGGACGATTAACTACGCGAATTGCGTACCAACACATATTTGTGCATACCGCTCGACTTTTGGGAGGGAACCTAACATGGGTAAAGGTCTTGGATTTGTAGCAGGTGCCGTCTTTGGCGCCGCCGCCGGTACGATCATCGGCATCCTGGTCGCCCCGCGCTCCGGTGCGGAGACGCGCGCCATGGCAGCGGATATGGCTAACGACGCGTGGGATTCCGCGCGCGACATGTATGAGCAGGGCGTCGACCAGGCTCGCGCTGCCGCCACGGACTTTGGCCCCATGATGGACGCCAAGACCGACGAGCTGCGCGCCAAGGTTGACCTTGCCCGCGAGCGCATGGATCAGCTCCGCGAGTCCCTCAACGAGGCCATCGCCGGCGGCAACGTCACCCCCGCAGCCGATGTTGTGGTCGAGACCGCCGCGGGCGTGGCTCCGGCAGCTGAGGCTCCTGCAGAGGCGTAAATGCTGGTAGGAACCCTTCAGGGCGTCCGCGTTTGGCTTGCAAAGCCCAAGGGCAAGCAGGACAAGAAGGATGGGCGCCCAACTAGCTCAAAATATCTTGGCAAGGTCCACCTTTCGGTGTTCACGCCCAACGGGCAGCGGATCGTCGGCTTCATGGTCAAGCAGCCGGATATCGCCGGCATGATCAAGCAGCCCGACCGCTTTGTCGCCCTCGATGCGTTCGCGGTGGACGATGACGGCAGCCTGCTGGTCGCAGACGTTCGCGAGTCCTTTGACGCTGCGGCGGCAAAGCGCTTGGGCGTCGACCTGGACGCCTGCATCATCTGGACCGGCATGGACGTGCAGACCAAGTCCGGCACCAAGCTGGGCTACTGCGCGGACGCCTCGTTCAACTACCGCACCGGCGCGGTCGACATGTTCAAGCTCACGCCCAGCGGAGCTTCCAGTGCGCTGATCGGCTACCTTGAGATGCCCGCCAGCTACTTGGTGGGTTACGCCAAGGGCGCTATGGTGGTTAAGGACGAGGCCTCGCGGCTGGAGTTTTCCGGCGGCGCGGCGGCCAAGGCCGCAGAGGCTTCGGTCAAGGCAAGCGAGGGCGTCAAAAAGGGCGCTAAGGTTTTGGACGAGAAAGGCTCGGAGGCGGTCGAGAAGGGCAGCCATGCCCTGGGTCGCCAGATCGGCAAGACCGCGGGCGCGTTCAAGGAGTTCTCGTCCGAATACAAGAAGGCTGCCGGAACCCCGGCCAAGAAGGCGTCTGCAAGCTCCGCGGCGAGCGCCAAGACCGGTGCCAAGGCTGGCGCTGCGTCCGGCAAGCCGGCAAAGAAGGCATCGTCCGGATCAGGAGCGCGCGCCGTGGGCAGGCAGCTGGGTCTCGCGGGCGGCATGTTCTCCGCGTTTGCCAGTGAGTTCAAAAAAGCAGCCGGTACGGACGCGGGCTCAAAATCCAGCTCTAAAACGGGCGCCAAGAAGAAGCCGAGCACCGGCAAGTAGGCGCCGGCACGTAATAACCACGGGGCCGTGTGCGGCCGCGGGACGGAATAGGGAACACCATTGCTTAACTACACCATCTCCTACTCCACCAAAAAGAAGCCGCATTATCGGCGCAACAACACAGACTTTTTGCCGGGCGGCCGCCGTCGCCAGCAGCGCAAGCCGGGGGTGCAGTACCTCAACCATTCGCAAGGGTTTGGCAGGCGCGGTGGCCGAGGCGGGCGCGGTATGGGCACTAACAACTCGCGCAAGCCGTACGCGTTCATCGCGGTGGGCTGCGCGTTTTTGTTCTTTGTGGCCAGCATCATCTGGTACGCAAACCGCGATGTCGACATCACGCTCAACGGTGCGGACGCCAAAGCGCGCATCAACTCGTCCATAGAGCAGCTTATAGAAGACCAGCAGCTTGAGCCCACGCCGGGCAATTTGCTGGCGGTGGACGATTCCGTGCTTAAAAAAGAGGGCGGCGAGCGCGTGTCGGTCAAGCTCAACGGCAAGCGTATCAGCGCAAATGACCTGGAGCAGACCAAGCTGCAGCCGGGTGACAAGGTAGAGGTCGATAACGGCCGCGACCTCTATGAGGAGCACGATGTGCAGGCCACGGAGATCGCGCCCACGCTGACCGTAGAGGGCCGCGGTGCCATCAAGTACGTCAAGACTTGGGGTGTGCCCGGCCGCAGCGAGGTCTGGGTGGGCAAGCAATCCGGCATCACGGCGGACAAGGGCGTGGTGCAGGAAGTGGTGAACTGCGAGGTGGTGTGCCGCTCCGTTTCCCCGGATGCCAAGGGCAAGAAGTACGTCGCGCTCACATTTGACGAGGGACCCAGCGAAAACACCCAGCAGATCGTTAAGATCCTGCAGGAAAAAGGCGTGGGCGCCACGTTCTTCCTCTCTGGCGACATGGTTAAAAAGTATCCGGACGCGGTTAAGGCGATCGCGCAGGCCGGGTTTGATATTGGCTCCAACACCTACAGCGACACGGACCTCTCTACTCTTACGGGCGATGACCTGCGTAGCCAGATCAGCCGCGGCTTCGATGCCATCTCCAAGGCGTCGGATACATCGACCGCGCTGCTGCGCCCGCCCTATGGATCCTTTACCCAGGAGAATTGGGCCCAGGCCATGGACCTGGTGGGCGCGGTGGTGACATGGAACATCGATTCCGGCGACTGGACGCTGCCCGGCGCGCAGGCCGTGGCGGACACGGTGGTGGGCTCCGTCTCCAACGGCAACATCGTGCTGCTGACCGACAACGCGTCCGCGTCTGCCCAAACGGTCGAGGCGCTGCCGCTGATCATCGACCAGCTGCAGGCCGCGGGCTATGAGCTGCTATCGCTGAGCGATCTCATTAAAACGGACGAGGATTTGGCCGAGGAGCTTAAGAGCCTTACCAAGGTGAACATGCCCAAGGACGCCGTGCTGCCGCAGATTGCCGCCGATGGCGGTGACAGCGAGTAGCGACAAGCAGGCTGGCGCTACGGTGCGGGAAGCAATGCGGGCAAGCCGCCGCGGGTCGAGTGCGTGCGCTGAGCCCATACCTTGAGCGTGTGCCCTGGGCGCGCGACCGCCTGCCGGCAGCCGTCTGCCGACCGCATCCGCGCAAAATGACATTGGTTACGCAACAACTTGACTCTTTAGTCATAATCACCCCTGAGGCCCATTGTGTCCGCGCGATGGGTCAAGATGAATGCTAAATGAAACTCAAACGCACGGCTCCATCGAGAGGCGATCATCGTGGAACAGGGACAGCAGAACAAGCCAGGAACAACCGGCCAGCATCCGCATTTTAGGCCGGCTCCCCATCAGCAACATCAACAGCATCAGCCACATCAGGCGCAGCGGACCCCGCGCTCTGCCGCGCAGCATGAGTCGACGCAGCATGCG
>OHAS01002701.1_pt1 | contig 12459 bp, 3 predicted proteins | sample 1577131 | NCBI WGS metagenome assembly OHAS01 (sample SAMEA3541566, study PRJEB24748) | human gut metagenome | biome: human gut; feature: human-associated habitat; material: faeces | place: China | collected 2012
TAGATAAACAGGTAAAAATAGAAGAGAGAAAAGTATTCGAATTTAACCAATTAAAAAGTTTAAGATAAACATTAAGTATTGAAAAGGTATTGTGCTCTTATTTCACAATGCCTTTATTTTTTATAAAAGCTTTATAAAAAACTAATCAATAATAAAGAAATAGAGGGAGGATTTATGAAAAAAATAATTGTAAGTATCTTTCTTTTGTCTATATTAGGAACAACTCTTTATGCACAGGAAATAAGCGAAAAAGAGGGAATGAAAGTCCTTGAACAGATAAGAAGTGAGATAAAGGCAGAGGAAAGAGCAAAACAGAAAGCTATTGAAGATGCAAAGAAGGCAGAGGAAGAAGCAGAGAAAGCAAGAATTGCTGCTGCAAAGGAAGAAGAGAGAAAAGGGAAGAAAATAATTGAAGATATAAGAAGAAATCAGAATGAATCACTTGAGGAAAAAGTATTTAGAAGTGAGAATACACCTGAAGCAAGAATGGCAGCAGCAAAAGAAGCACTAAAAATAGGAAAAGACAGAATGGCATTCTTAAGGGAAGAGGAAGAAGAAATCATGAAATTAGAAGAAGCAATAGGAATAAATCCAAATAAAAAAAGAGAATTTTTAAGTCAGAAATATGATGAAGTATATGATGAATTTGATTCTAATAACAGTGAGATTGAACTTCTATTACATGAAAATGAAAAGCTTAATGAATACTTGAGTAGACTAGATAAGATGGAACAGAAAGTAAAAGTGGGAAATTAATAAAAGGGGGAAAGATTTTATGAAAAAAGGAGACATTGAAAAGTCTTTGAAAAGATTCTTAAAAAGAAAAGTCAGTTATTCGCTTTCGTTGCTGATAGCTTTTATGATAACTGGTGGAATATCTTTTGGAGAGGGAATAACAGCAGAAGATATTCAAGAGTCAAAGAATGATCTTTTAACTAGAATACAATTGGAAAAAGAAGAAATACAGAAAAAAATATTAGAAAATCAAGGAAAACTTAAAGCTTTAAATTTAGATTCAAGAGTTCTTTTAAAAGAAGCAGACTTTTACTCTAAACCAACAGCGCCAGCATATGGCTTTACAATTATTGGAGGATATACAAAAGCTGACAGTGTAGATAAAGGTTGGCAAGGGAGTGTAAGAAATGATACTCCTATGGATAAATTAAGAAAGAGATTCAATGAAGTACATGGAAATTCATCAGAAGCAGGGGAAAAAGGAACACTTTTGGGAGCTTCTCAATATACATATAACAATAAAAATGGAGGTTATTTATCAAGTGGTTGGATAAACATGAATGGTAATTATCATTTGAATACAAATGTATATGATGCAGAAGCTAAGCTGTTTATACTTCCTGTGGTAAAAGCACCAGTAGTAATAGAGCCAACAGTGCCAAATGTATCTTTTACAGTTCCAGCAGCTCCAACAGTGATACCAGTAACATCACCAGCAATAGCTTCAATAAATGTAGGAATAGTAAATGTACCAACACCAACAGTGGGAACACCTACTGTTACACTTCCAACAGCTCCAACAGCACCTGGAGATATAACAGTAACAGTGAATGAACCAAATATAAATGTAAGCATAGGAGCAATAAATGTAGCTGGGCCAGGAGTGTTAAATATACCAACTTTATCAACTCCAAATTTAAGTATAGCAATACCTATAAATCTTCCTCCAAAAGTAGAGGATCCAAATCCAGTAGTAACTACACCAACAGCACCACCAGTTCCAACATTTACTGCTTTTACTCGTGGAAGAGGAGATTGGATGGGAGGTTTTTCTTTTGTTCAGGGAAGAATGAATTGGGATAGAAATATTTATGCATGGGAGCAAGGAACTCCCAGACCTGCTTTACGTGGAGTAAATAGCCAGCCAATGTTTAATGTAGGAGGAATAATATCTGGAGCAGGAAAAACAAGTGCAAGTAAAATAATAGCATATACTGATTCATTTGGAAATGTAACAAATAGCTATACAGACATAAAATCTTCAGTTACTGTAGCTGGAGGAAAGCCAAATAATCAATATGGAGGAATTCCATATCCAGTAGTAGAAACAAGTCTTGGAGCTATTCCGGGAATGACAGCCAATACTTACTATAGTGCTGTTGATAATGGTGCATTACCGTCAGCTTTACCATCAGGGATTACAAATAATAATACAACAAGTAACCCAAATTCTGTACGTTATCAGCAATCATGGATATTTCAAGGAGCTCCAACAGTTCAGGATATGGCAATAAAAATAGGAGGCTCTCCAACATATTCTACAGCAGTATTTGCACAGACTGGTGGAATTGTAATGAATAGAGTAGATTTAGAACTTGCAGGAAGAACAATAATAGGACAATTAAGTACAGCAAGTCCATATAATGTAAAATTTACTGATGTAGATATAAATATAACAGGAAATGAAAATAGTATTCTTACAACACAGGTATTTCCAAATACTCATGTCTACTGGGCTTCAACAGATGCCAGAACAAGTACGGTTTGGGGGAAAAGTCTAGTGGATAATGCTGCAAGTACTACAGCAGTTGATTTTGGAGGAACTAAACTGGCTTCAAGTACTAGTAAAAATACGATATTTTATATAGCACCTGCTGAAATGCATAGATGGAATGGTGCTTCAAATATGGTTCCCCTGCCTGGACAAAGTACACCTGCATATAACGAAAATTCAGAAGCATACTTTATGTTTGCCCCTGTATTTGGTAATATAAAAGTACAAAATACAGGAGGAAATGTTACTTATACAGGTAGTGGAAATGTAGGAGTATGGGTAGCAGGGTATGTTCCTGACAGAACAAAATGGGTAGGAACTTCATTAGCTCCTTCTATAGATTTAGGAGATGTTTATTTACAGGGAGATAAAAATGTAGGATATTATCTTGCTGGAAATAATGACAGACCTAGTGCAAATGGAATATTTCAAGGAAATATAATGGTAAATGCTAAGATAGGAACAAATTTAGATGGGGGCAGTGGAAGCTCTCAGATAGGTACTGGAAATATTTCTGGAAATGATAAAGCTAAAAGTGAAGATAATGTTGCCATTTATATATCATCTGGACAAAGAAATGAGATGAATACTACATTAAATGGTTATCAACAATATTTTCCAGCAACTTTAGGATTTACAGTAAATACAGTTTCAACTCCAAATCTTGTTGGAATTGCAAATGGAACAGAAATTGGGTATCCTTATTTAAGTGCTGATCCTATAAAAAATTTGGCAGTTTCTAATTTCAAAATTGAATTAGGGAAATATTCCAAAAGAGGAATTGGAATGATTGCTATGAATGGAAGTGTAGTAGATGTAAATACAGGAACAACTATTTCTGATAATGCTGGAACTGGTGTTGATAGAGCAACAGAAAGTATAATGTTTTATGCTGAAGGAGTATGGTATAATCCTAGAAAAGCATTAACTGGAGGGACATACAATAAGGAAGCCTATGGTAGAGGAGAAAGTATAACAGGAAAAAAATATATTTCTGATTTTAATTCGACCATTAACGTAAATAATAATATAGAGATGACTAGCTACAATTCAATTGCTTTATTTGCAAAAAATGGAGCTAAAATAACAGGAAAAGATATAACTATGAATGGATTTGGTTCTAAAGGTGTTTTTGCACATGGAGTATATAACTATGGAGCAGGAAGCATTGTAAATTCTACTGGAGGAAATGCCAATGGACAACCAGATACAACTATTATTGTAAATAATATAACAGCTAAAGCAAATGGAACAGCAGCAGCTGATAAAAACAATAATATTGGAGCAGCAGCTATATCAGGAGAAGGAGCTTCAAAAGGACTGGGAAAAACTTCTGTTACAGTTAACGGAAAAGTAGATGTAGCAGGATTAGGAGCATTTGCCAGAGGAGATAAAGCAATAGTTACTATAGCTGGTACAGGAAGTAATATTGTCAGTGGAGATAATGGAGCTTTGGTTGCTAAAGAGGGTGGAAAAATAAATTTTGGTGGAGGAACTATAGAGCATGGAGTAGAAAATAAACTTGCTTTTTTCTCTGAAAAAATAGGTTCTCAGGTTTCTAATATAAACTTCACAAACAGTACAACTTTAAATATAAAAAAAGGTGTGGTTTTTTATGGAGATTCAAATGACTATTCTTTAGCAGGGGTAACTGGAATAGAAACAGGAAGATATACAGGAATGGGAAATGTAACAGTAAATTTGACTGATAATGGAGTAAATCTTGGAGTATTTAGGAATATTGATGTAACATGGAATGGTTCAACAGCATATATAAACGGATTAAAAACTATTCCTAAAGTTGCAGCTATAAACACAGGAACATATTGGTATAAGAGTAGTTTGGATGGGGGAAAAATCTCGATTCAAACTAATGTAGATAGAGATAATATATCAAGCGGGGCAGTTTCTGGAGATGGATTCAATGATATAATTATGGAAAGAAAAGAAGTTACATTGGAATCAGGACATACAATAACTTCTGTTAAAGGAAATAGTATGCTGCTGGGATCAAATTCAACAGCTGCATTGAATACTGAATCTGGATATAAAGTAAAAGGGACTGTTGATATCAGCAATATTCCTGGAAGTTCAACAACAGCCACTTATACAAGTTTTGGATATACAGAGATAGATACTGCCGGAAAACTTAAAGTTTTAGAAGGAATTGGAGCTTATGGAGTAAATGGAAGTAAGGTATTGAATAATGGAACAATAGAGGTTACAAATTCAAATACTACAAATTCTGGAATAGGAATAGCTGTACTTGCCACAAACATTTCTGGAACTCCAGATGCCTATGGAAAGAATGCAGGGAAAGCTGGACTATGGGGAGAAGTTATCAATAAAGGAACTATTGATATAACTGGTACTCATGGAATAGGTATCTATATGGAAAATAATCATAATAGTGCAGCTAAAACTCAAATGACTGTACATAATGAAGCTCCTATTACATTGGGAGATAATGGAAAAGGTATAGTAATAAGAAGTACTAATACAACTGGAGTAGGGGGAACTCTTACTTTAAAAGATTCTGGAACTGGAAGAGATATCAAAGTGGGAAAAAGTGGTATTGGAATATATGCACAAGGTTCTGATGTAAAAATAGATGGAAATTATGGAATAGAAATCCAAGAGGGTGGAGTAGCACTTCAATCAGAAGGAAATACTATAATATCTCATATAAATGCAGCAGATAAACTTACAGTGGACTATGCAGGAACTTCTGGAATAGGAAATACAGCTATAGGAATAGCTTTTAAAGGAGTCGTAGGAAATACTTTTAGTAGCAATATGAACATGGAAGTATTAAATACTGGAGGAGCAGAAACTATAGTAGGGATTTATGGATCAGGAGCAGGAACTCTCACTAATAATGGAAATATAACAGTGGAATCTACAGGTTCTTATGGAATAATTTCAGAGGGAATAAATGTAGTAAATACAGGACTTATAACAGTTGGAAACAGTGTGCTTCCAGTAAGTGGAGCTATAGGAATATATGCAAAAGATGCTTCTGTTGATGTAGTAGGAGAAGATATAGTTATCCAAGGTAATGGAGATAGTTCAACAAATACTTATCCTATAGGAATATATGCCAAGAGCACAATAGCAGGAAATAAGGAAATAAAAGTTACTAATGGAGCATCTCCAATGAGTGTTGCAGGAAAAACAGGAATAGGAATATATGTAGAAGATACAGTAGGAACTGCTTTAAAATTGAGTAATACATCAGATATTCTTTTAGGAGATTCTTCATCAATATCAGACAGAAGATTTGGAATATTCATGACTAATGCTAAGAATACAGCAAATGAAACAAATGGAATAATAACTGTAGGAGAAAATAATATAGGAATCTACAGTAAAGATTCTGTACTTAAAAACAGCGGAACTATAAATGTAACACATAATGCCTCTGGAACAGAAAATATAGGAGTACATAATGTAACAGATAATGGAAACTTTACATTTAGCAACTCTGGAACTGTCAATGTAAATGGAGTAGCAAATATAGGAATTTCTGCTAAAACAACAGGAAGTTATTCAGGAATGATTGAATTAAGTGGAGGAACTATTTCTGTAACAGCTTCAAGTCTTGCTGATGGAGATATACCATTGGGAATCTATGCCTCAGGAAACAATATTACAGTATCTTCAACAGCAGCAAGCAGTATAACAGCATCACCTAATGCAGTTGGAATATATATAGATGGAGATAATACTTCAAAAACAAGTGGACTTATGAATATTTCTCTTTCATCTGATACAGGTGGAAAGATGGGAATAGGAGCTTACTATAAAGGAGGTGCTTTTGCAGACAGTGGAACAATGAATTTGACTAGTACTGCTACAGCACTGAATGGAACAGATCCTGTCAGACCAATTGGAATATATTATGGAACAGGTTCTACACAAAATAAAACTGATATAGAAATTATATCAGGAAGTAATGAACTTATAGGAATGTATGGGTCAACTCTGGCACCATTTACTAATAGTGGAAATATAACTTTAAATGCAAAGGGGATAGGAGCATACTTTATAGATACAGATGTAGCAAACAGTGGAAATGTAACAATAAATGCTGCTGATGGATATGGAATGTACTTTAAAGGAGGAGATTCTGCATCAACAGGAACTGTAACCTTAACAGGAAATAATTCTGTAGGGGTTATTGTAACTAAGGCAGGGGCTTCATTTACAAATAGTGCAGGAGGAGTAATAAATTCTAGTGGAACATCTTCAATTGGAATATATGCAGAAAATGGAGCAACCTTTACAAATGCTGGAACTCTTAATTCTACTCTTTCAGGAGGAAGTATAGGAGCATTTGCCAAAGGAGCTACAATAGAAAATACAGGAACTATTGGTTCTCATTATCTTGGATTGTATGGAAAAGATGCCTCAACTATAAACTATACATCTGGAACAATGACTATTAACAGTGGAGTAGGAATACTTGCTGATGGAACATCTTCAACAGTAAATCTTAATGGTGGAAGTATAACAGGAACTGCTAGTAATATAACATCAGTAGTTGGAAAAAATACTGGAATAGTTAATCTTAATGGAACAAACATATCTCAAACTGGTGCTGGAACAATAGGAATAGTTCTTGATAATGGAAGTTCTACACTGACAAGTGGAAATATTTCTGTTGGAGCAGGAGGAACAGGACTGTATGCAGAAAACAGTACAGTAGCTTTATCAGGATACAGTGGAAATATAACTATGGGAAATCAGGGAATAGCTTTGTATTCTAAGGATTCGGTACTTTCTTCTGGAACATTGAATGTAAACTATACTAATACTGCCAAAGGAGTAGGTATATACTATGAAGGAACAAATCCAGTAACAAATAATATAACAGTAAATCATACAGGGGATAATCTTGTAAGTATATTTGCTGATGGAATTTCTCTTACAAATACAGCAGCTCAAACTATTAATGATAATGGAATAGGAATCTATGGAGATAATGGAGCAGCAGTTTCTAATCAGGGAACACTGACTTTATCAGGAGATGATACTATTGGTATCTATTTGGATGGAGCAGCTTCTACAGTGACAGATATAGGAACTATAGCAGGAACTCCATCAATTCTTGGAAATAAAATAGGAGTTTATGTAAACAATGGAGATATAACAGGAAATACAACATATAACTTTGGTATTGATGGAGGAATAGGAATCTATCTGAAAAACAATGACATAAGTTATATAGGAACTATGAATGTAACAGGAGATTCTATTGCAGCAAACAGAACAATAGGAATGTATGTAGATTCATCTATAACAGGAACTCTTGGAACAAAAATAAATGTAACAGGAGAAGATGCATTAGGTATATACCTTGCTGAAAATTTAGGGGTAGCAGCAGATATAACATATAATGGAGAACTTAGTATTACATCTGCAAGTACAGCAGACAGAGGTATAGGAGCTTTACTGGAACAGGGAAGCACATTTACTTTAGGTTCTGGAGGAAAAGTAGATATAGGAGGAACAAATAACATAGGATTTTATGTTAAAAATGGAGCTAATCTTAATGTGGCAGGAGGAACAGTAACAAATACAGCATCTGGTGTATTTGCTTATCTTGATAATGGAAACCTTCATTTTACATCAGGTTCCCCTCTTAACATTAACTTTGCTAATGTAATAGTATCAGGAATATCAGGAAATCTACTTAATGATACATCAATAACTGTTGGAACAAGTGGACTGCAAGGAGATAGTGGAGCAACAATAACTAACTCTAATCTTGGAACTATCAATGGGAACGTGGTAAATGCAAAAGCTATGGTAGGAACAGGAGCAGGGACTACTCTTACAAATGCTGGAACAATAAATTTAACAGGGGATACATCAATAGGAATGTATACTGAAGACTTTGCTGTGGGAACATCAACAGGACATGTATCAGTAGGGGATAAATCAGCAGCATACTATGTTGGAACTGATGGAGTCATGAATATAAGTGGAACTGCTTCAGTTGGAGAAGATTCAACTTTACTATTTGGTGCAGGAGGAGCAATCAACTATACAGGAGCAAATATAGTTATGAGCAATAAAAGTATAGCTCTTACACTTTCTGATTCAGCTTCTTCAGTAGATTTTAATGGAAAAGAAGTTACAACAGGAACAGAGGGAACAGGAATATTCCTTACAGGAACTGGAGATATTGCAAGTGTAACAAATCTTGCTAAACTAAAAGTACAGAATAAAGCAACAGGAATATACATGGATAATAATGCAGCAATGAATACAGGAATAAATATAGATTTAACAGGAACAGAAGCAATAGGAGTATTCACTACAAATAATGGAAATATAAATTATTCTGGAAATATGAGTTCAGCAACTATGAAAAACAAAGGAATAATCAATACAGGAACAGGAACTACTGTAAATAATGGAAATATCAAGCTTACAGGAGATTCAAGTATAGGTATATACGGTGAGAATGGAACTATAATAAATAACTCATCAGTGGAAGCAGGAAATGGAGCATATACAGGATCAGTACTTAATTCAGCTGTAGCTATGTATGGTAAAAATGTAACTTCTGTATCAAATAATGGAAATATAAAAATAGGAAAAGATGCAGTAGGTATATTTGGAGAAAATACTGTTGTAACAAATAGTAGCTCTATTCAAAGTACAGGAGCAAAGAGTACAGGAATTTATGGACTTCAGGGAAGTGCATCAAATATAGGAAATATAATATTAGGTGATAATTCTAATGGTATATTTGTGAAGAATGGAACTCTGATAACAAATACAGGAAATATAGCAGTAGGAAATAATAATTCAGCTGGAATTTATGGAGCAGGAACTACTTCAGTAACTCATAATGGAGGAATAATAACAGTTGGAAAAGAATCTGTTGGAATAGCTACAGAAAGTGGAAATATAACAGTAGGAGCTGGAGCCGTTATCAATGCAGGAACAGATTCATCATATATCTATTCTGCTTCAGGAACAGGAACAAATAATGCTAATCTGTCATTAAGTGATCATAGTATAGGTATGTATACAAAATCAGGAACTATGATAAATAATGCCAATATAAAAGTTGGAAAATCAACTGTAGTGTCAGGACTGCCACCAAAAATTTCAGTAGGAATGGCAGCAGAATCAGGAACTATAGAAAATTCAACTTCTGGATATATACATGTGCCTGATGATCATGGAGTAGGAATGGTAGTAAATGATGGAGGAACTGGAATAAATAGTGGAAGCATTCAGGTAGATGGAAAACTTGCTTATGGAATGCAGGCAACTAAAAATTCACTCTTGGAAAACTATGGTGTAATAACAGTAAATGGAGCAAATTCGAGAGGAATGGCAGCTACTGATTATTCAACAGTTAAAAACCAAGTTGGAGGAATTATTACAGTAAATGGAGCAGACAGTGAAGGAATCTATGTAGATTATGGAGCAACTGCTGAAAACTATGGAGTAATAAATGTAAATGGAGCAGGAAGAACAGGAATATATATAGGTTCTGGAGGAGTTGTTCTTAACAAAGGAACTATAAGCATATCAGGAGGAGCAGAAGGAGTAGTAGAGGGAAGTGGAAGTCTGACAAATGTTGGAGATATAACTATCAATGGACCAACAGCTTCAATAGATGGAATAACTATTACAAATACAGGAACAATAACAGTAAATGGAGCTCTTGATTTTGGCACAATAACTTTAGGAAGTACAGCAGGACATATAGGAACAATAAATGCTGAATCATTCAATAAAGGACAGTTTATAGTTCTTCCAAATGTAACTCAGGGAAGCAATCATGATATGTACACAGTACAGTATCTAAATGGAATTACAAATGTACCAAATCATGGATCTATAACAGCAATATCTCATTCAGTTTCATTTATAGCAGATGTACAAAAAGATGATACTGATCCTAATTTAATAAGAGTAGTATTGGTAAGAATACCATATAAGAAACTTCTTGCTGGAACAGATGCTATAGAGTTTGGAAAAGGACTGGATGAAATTTTTGCAGGAGCGGCAGATAAAGAACTTGAAATGTTTGATGCATTAAAAAATATATCAGATAAAGATGAATTGGGAGCAACATTTGATAATGAGCTTAGAGGAAATGTTTATGCAAATATTCAGACAAGAATGCTGGATATTAATGATGTATTTACAACATCATATGAAAACCTAAAATATAACAGACTTTATGCAAGAGAAACTCTGAAAATAGGAGCTATCATGACTGGAGGAGAAACAAAGAGCAAAAGAGCAGGAGTAGAAGATTATGATTCTAAATCTCTTGGAGCAATAGTATTAAAAGAGTATGATCATATGAAATATGGAAGAGTGTCTAACTGGAGCATAGGATTTACACAAACTAAATTTGATTTTGATCCAGGATCAAAAGAAACAGTTTATTCACTAAATGCAGGAGTAGGATTTGAAGACTATATTAAAGATAGTAAAAATCTGAAATACTATACAAGAGGAGAGGTAAGTGTAAATCATCATGAAACAGAAAGAAAGATACATCTGAGCAGTGGAACATATGAAAATACTGGAAAATTCTGGTCAGGAACAGTGGAATGGAAAAATAAACTTAGATATGATATTCCATTGGACAGTGAAAGAATAAATCTTGGAGTATTTGGAACATTCAATTTAGGATATGGAAAATTTGAAGATTTCAAAGAAAGTGGAGATGGAATAGAACTGGATGTACAATCAAGAGATATGTATATAGTAAGACCAGGAGTGGGAGCAGATATAGCTTTCAATAAATATGCACAGTCAGGAAAATACAGTCTGATAGGAAAAGCAACAGCAGAATATGAACTTGGAAAAGTATATGATGGATCAAATAAGGCAAAGATAAAGGATACAGATGCAGGGTATTACAAACTTGAAAAGCCGAAAGAAGTTAAAGACATTATAAAAATAGGAGCAGAGCTTAAATATGAAACAAGATCAGGACACAGTATAGGATTTGAAGTAACAAGACAAGAAGGAAGTGTAGATGCAACAAGATATGGAGTAAATCTAATGTATAGATTCTAAGAATATCAATCTAAGTAAGAAAATGAGAGTGACCCCAAAATTAGATTATATATCTAAATTATAAGTCATTCTCATATTTCTAAAATTCAGAACCAAGATGTAATTTCCAAGAAAAATAATGTAAAGAAATAAAAAATATAAAAGAGCAGCTCTTATTAAAAAATTTGAACTGCTCTTTTATTAATTTTAGTTAATTCTGCCAGCATTTGCATTGTTCTATACGTTTTCCTCCATCTCCTTGTTCCTCATCATATGCAAATTGAATAAGAAGTTCACATGGAAATAGCTTACATTGTCCACAATGGGCAAGACTTTTATTTTCACAGCAAGATTTTACAGGACAGCTTTCTCCCCAAAAAGGTTTGTCGATATTAACACAGCCTTTACAACCTACTTCTTCTTTGTAGTGACATTCTTCACAAAGTATACCACATCTTGATTGAATCATAATATCCTCCTATAGTTTAAGCTATAATGATAGTGTTTCCAGTGTTGTTGTATATAAAGTTTTTTTTGCTTTCTCTTAATATTTTAGTAACTTTTTCTCCTGTACAATGAGAAACTCCAAAGAATTCTAAGTTACACTCATCAAAATATTTGAGAACTTTTTCTATTCTTTCATCACTGGCTTTTGATAAATGAAGTCCTCCTATAATTCCATATATTTTCTTTTGAGTACGGCACTTTATATTTTCGACTATATTAGCTATTCCTATATGAGAACACCCACAAACTATAAGCAACCCTTTACTTGTATCAATTCCTAATACTAACTCATCTTCCATGCTGTCTAGAATATAATCATCATATATTTTTCTAAAATAATATCTAGTTCTCGAAGCCGCGAGATGCGTAGAACTCCTGCTCACCAGCAGTCCAAACAAATT
>OHAS01002702.1_pt1 | contig 12458 bp, 9 predicted proteins | sample 1577131 | NCBI WGS metagenome assembly OHAS01 (sample SAMEA3541566, study PRJEB24748) | human gut metagenome | biome: human gut; feature: human-associated habitat; material: faeces | place: China | collected 2012
CTTTTACCGTGCTGCTTTCTCCCGTGCCGGTTTATTTTCTATGAAATACTTATATGCATAAGGATATTTGTTTCTAAGTTCACTCAATTCTATTAATCTAATATTTCCTTCATTATCCTTATAATAAGGGTAGATAACGGCACTATTTGCTTCAAGATATCGATAAGTAGATAAGGTATCTAAAGAGAAGGCTTTAGGCGTTTCATAATAAGGTCGTACAATTGATTTTTCAATCTTATATTCTTTATTATCTTTAATAAAAAACAAATAATTATTGTCATCTTTCGTTGGTATAAATACAAAATAATCATTTCGACTAGTTTGTATTCCATTAAAAATATTCTTTGATCCCACCAATTCACATAATAAACAACTATTTTGCATTATTTTATTGTAAACAGTTTCATATTCTCGAGGGTACAAAATCCACGTATTGTCTGAAATCTTACTGTATGATATAATATTTTGTCCTAATGTGGTACTATTTTTATCCACTAACCATTTTTTGAAATCTTTCACTTCACTGTAATTAATATTTTGATTTTTCTGATATGATAAACGAATAATGCAAGTATATGTTGTCTTATCTTGAAATATTTGATTCGCACCAAATGATATTATATCTGATACATATCCTTGACTTAAAAGTCCTCTTAATTTTTTTGCTGCTCCTACTTTCATAAATTTATTAGGCAATATATAACCAACAACACCTGTATTTGTTAATAAACTTAGTGATCTTTCTACAAATAAAAAATATTTATCATATTGTTTATATGCTGAAACATACTTATTTTCATATATATTTTTTTCTTCTGGAGTAATTTTTTTTATATCTTCTGTTTTCATATATGGCGGATTACCTATGATAACATCAAACTTTAATGCTTGAAAATCAAAAGGATTTATTTTATTTCTCATATCATCGTCTGAAAAGTCATTATTAGATATTAAACTATTGCCATAGTGTATATTTTCTAATTCTGGTAAAATTCCTTTTTGAGGTGGTAAACTGTCTGAATTCTCATTTTCTAATAATTTTAGTAAAAGACCAAATTTTGTTGTTTCTACTGCATTATAATCTTTATCAATTCCATACAGACAATTCATTATAATCAATTTTTTAGTTTCAAATTTTAATTTATAATTGTATGAAGATATTCTTTGTATCTGAGAAATATCATTTTTTTTATAATAATCAATTAGATAGTCATTAATATATTGATAAGCTTCTAATAAAAAAGCTCCTGAGCCACAAGCAATATCCGCGATCTTTAATTTTAATATTTGATGTAAATCTCCTTTTAGTTTATCAACTAAAGTGCTATTTAATATTTTCTGAATAATAGCTAAAGGTGTTGTAACAATATCTCTTTCTTCATATTCTGGTTTTTTAACTAATCTTATCTCTGATTTTGTTATTTTGATTGTTTTCAATAAAAACATCTCATAAATATTACCTAGAATATCTGATGATAGGACTGAAAAAGAATAGCTATTATTAGGATAATATAAATCACTGATTATGTTCCAGAACTCAGATGTTTTACTTTGCATTATATCATCAATGTATGGCAAATGAAAAAGACCTGAATTGTAATATACGTCCGCATTATGGAATTTTTCTTTCAATTTTAGTAAATTATTAGTATTTTTAATATGTAGTAAGCTGTGATATTGTTCAATATTTCTATCTTCGGCTACTCTTAAAAAAATTATGCTATTAATATACGCTTGAACACAATCATTTAAGCTTTCTTCGGAGATATTGGGATTAATTTTTATTATGACATTTGCTAATGATAATCTCCAATTATTAATTTGATTTAAGAATAAATCGTCTATACTATATTGTTCGATTTGCTTTTCAATATTAACCCATTGTAAATCAAAATTTCCAGAGTAAACACTTTCTTGTCCCAATAAAGATTTTATTTCATCAAATTTCTCAACATATTCTGTATAATGATAGCTTTTTACTAATCCTGTGTAGACAGTATCTGTTTCTTCAACTTTTTTGCTACAATCATATATCATTAAGTCTTCAAAATTTGATAAGACCGATATACATAACTTAGCAGTAAACCCATAACGTCTTACTTGTTGTGCAGGCTTTTTATCTTGCTTAATTTTTACACTCGGTTTTTTCGCTTCAACAAAAAATTTTCGTATATTAGATAATCTAAATGTATAATCAGGTTTCTTTGTTTCAATAGATATTCCTTTATCGTTACGTAAACCTTCTTCTAAAATTACTTCTCTTTCAAATGTTGACTTTCCTTGTGTATTTTTTACATCCCATCCCAATAATTCAAAAAAAACATCTAGAAACTCATTTCTTAACTGTGTTTCATTGTAATTAGATGACAAATACGCATTTCTATTTTGTTTATAATTTTCAACAAGTTCCTTAATGTTCATAAAAAATCTCCTTTATTACTTTTATCTTAATTATCTTATTATTGAAAAGCAATAAAACAAATTAAATACTCACATTTTCAGTAATATTACTTGTTATTTTGATATTTTTCTTAGTTTAATTTCACCTGTGGTTAATCTTGATGTCCAATAATTAATTGTAATGGTATCTTTTGTTTCAACACACAATTTACCTCCACCACATTGGGGAGGATTCACCTGATTGGGACTTCGTAATTCTTCCGTACGATAAATATAATATAAACAAGGATATGATGAAAAAGTATCATCCCAATACGCGCAGATACTTCGGCTCTTTATTTCATTTGTTTTTATTTGTATAGAAACATTTGAAAATGTTTGTTTAATTGTTATATTGGCTAATTTTTCAGTTCCTCTTTCATATGATGACCACAAATTTCCTTGCCATCTACCAGATATGTTTACAGGAATTCCATATTTTCCTGCAAAAAATTTCCATAAAACGTTGTCCCATATCAACCACAACACCCAGACTGCCGTTAGTGATGCTGTAAAGCTATGGATAATACTCCAATTAAGATAACAATGTAAAATATAGAATATTATTCCTGCTAATACTATTAGAATATTAAGTTTAATTTTACTCAAGCTGCTACTACCTCTAAGAATAAGTTATTTATATACCACAAATATGTTTTTACATTTTCTTTTGTTGTTTTTTGTTCTGGGAATAAATCTTTTCTGAACATTTGTTTGATTTGGTTAACTTCAACTAATATTGAAGAATCTATTCTAACTAATAAATAATAAATAATATTTTTTAAGCCTGTTAAATAATTTTCTGCCATAAAATAATTATTAGGAACATTATATAAAAGACATTCTATAACATAGGATGAAACATTGGTATCAAGCCCTATGTTTTCTAATTCGTTCCTAAATCTTTTAAAAATACGAACGTAATATTTATATAAATTATGCGTATCGTTATTTTTCTTACATCCGTTTTCACTATCTTGTTCAGGAAAATTTACAATAAATTCATTATTATCAGAGTAAAAAGCTACACCATTTATCATACCGTACATAGTGTTATATTGAAGAGTAAAAACAGGTACAACATCTGCTTTTACTCTATAAGTATTATTTTTTACTTTTATAGATTTATGACCTCTAACAATACTGTCAGCACCATATCTTTGTTGCAAACAATAATAGACAGCATCTTTAATTTCTTTATATGTTGGACCATTTGCATTTATTGCTGGTATTCTTTCTAGATTTTGATTACAGTTGTAACAGAAATCTTCAAATAATACATACATATCAACATCACTATCATTTTTCACATTAGTATTATTTTTATATGATCCTCTCAACTTAAGTTTTGGTTGCTTTAACCAACCAAAATTGTAGTTTTTGATACAACTTTCAATATTTGCAATAGTAGAATCGCATTTATTTTCTTCCGTATTGCTCGCTGGTTTTGTCCACATTATTAAATTTTCTTCTGTAATCATTTGAAATTCCTTTAAAACATTTTCTTACTATTTAGGAATTGAAAATTTAAAATGCAATATTATATCTAGAAATTTACAAGAAATTCTATAAGAACACAGATAAAAAAAAACAAATATTGAGGCTATGCCTTTATAAACTCCATTTTTCAAAATATTAAAACAGAGTGGTTTTACTTACTCAAAATACTTCTTCACGGCTTGTTGATATTGATCTAAGAACAGTTTTTTGAAGTATGAAATATTGTTTTGTTCATAAAACAAAATAACACCCTTCTTATACTCGACCTCATCAACGCTTTTATATGACAGCGGACAGTAATCATTTGCCAATAACAATGCATTACCCAAAATGCGTGAAGTCCGTTTATTACCATCTTCAAACGGTTGGATGTATGAAATCATCAAAACCGTTATCAAAGCCTTCTCAAGTGGGTTTTCGGTCTGATTAACAAGTTTAACCAACTGCTCTAATGCTTCTTTTATCTGAAATTCATTGTCCAATGGTTTATAATCCGTACCAACAATACCGACTAAGGTTTGTCGTACACCGTACGATACGCCTAATCCCTCTACTAAAAGACGATGCAGTTCCTCAATTTTACGAACAGTCAGCTCTTTATACTCGTTTGTGTTCTCAATAATGTAATCAAGTGCTTTTTTATGATTAATAATCATCTGTGTTTCTTGTTCGGTTTTGCCATCAGCCGAAACATTATCTTTAAGCAATCTTTCAGTATCTAACAAAGTATAAGTATTGCCTTCAATTTTTGATGATTTCCATGCCAATTCAATTGTTAAACGCTCAAATTCCTTGCGTAAGATTGTTGGTGACATCCCTGCTCTGCTTTTGAGGTACTGTTCATTCAAATGAGCATATTCTTGTTGCTCTTTTGGTGTCAACAAGTTCGATAAATGGCTCATAATTTCAAAATTGAAACGATTATTCTCTAATTTGCGCTCATCATTTGCAAAATAAGCCTCGACATCAACCTCTGAAAGAAGTTTATTTTTGATGGACAGCGCATAAAGTGCTGATTTTGTCGTTCCGGTTTTTGAAATTAATCCTTCGGCAATCAAAACATCTAAATCACGAAGAATCGTTACCTTTGAACACTTTTCAAATTCCTTTGATACAGCCTCTTGTATCTGTTCACGACTAACCGCACCTGACTGTTCAATGTAATTAAAAATCATTTTTTGCCGTTTGTTTAACATAGCATTTTCCTTAATTGTTTCATTTTCTTACCATAATTGTTGCATAATTGTATCAAAAATGCAACTATTATTTACAAATTTTGAAACTATTATTTTGTCATATAATGCGATTGCCTGTTTTTACGCATAACTTATCGGTTTTGACCGTTTTCGTGCGTGTACGTGCGAAAAAACCGCATTAAAATCGATGTCAGTTAGTTATGATTTGCAACCAACTGATAAAAACAACCAACAATAACCGTCAAACCGTTATTGACAGCCATTTACAGATGATTTATGTTATTAGCAGTGCTAATAACTTTTGCTAATACTTTTGGAATTTAGATCGGAGCCAATATTTAGATAAGTTATTGATTTTACATATAAACAAGACAATAAATTGAATAAAGTCTTTGTGATTGTCGCATCAGGCAGCCGGAGCCAATATCTAGATAAAGTCTTGTTTTTGCAAGACTTTATTTTTTTATAAATCTGTAAAATCAAAAATTGCTAATAACTCCTGCTAATAAATTCCTAAGTATGAGCTTGTACTTGGAGGTTCATTGTCTATGGGAATTTATAATCGTGGAACATCCTATTATGAAGTCATTAATATCCCTAAAGACCTTATACCAATGTTTAACAAAAAACAAATTTGGGTATCCCTTCATACGCAACAAAAAACTATTGCGAAAATACGTTCCGCTATGATATTGTCGAAGGTAAATCGACAGTTTATAATAGAAAGACAAAAAATGGCTATTTTTAGTGATGATCCTGATGATATGCTTCGTTTCAAAATTGATTACGAAAAGCTCCCAACCCCTAATGGCTCTTCTGATTACAAAGATACCTATATAGAAATGTGTGCTCTTGATTTTTGCAACGAAAAAACATCAAAAGATTTACCTAAAATCAGTCGTGATATGCAAACCTTCAACTACTATCAGTTTTTACTCAATGATTACATTTCCGCTTATAAATTGAATGATTACAGTCTCGCTAAGGATGCTGTTGATGCCTATATCGTTACTCATAAGATGCTAAGACCAACCGAAGATTGTTATCTTAAATTCTTAAAGTCATTTATGCTTGGTTATATTCAACACTTAGAAATGGCTATCAATTATTTAAAAGGTGCTGAACTCAAAAGACCGCGAGAACTTATTACCACCCTTCCCTCTACTGAACAACAAAATATTTCTTATATACCGCCGCAACAGACAAATTCATTAACCGTGCATCGTGCTAAAACAGATATAACTTTAATTGAGCTTGCTGAAATATATAATAACGCCAAATCTCGTTCCAATGTTGCTGATGACCATAAAGCTAAAATCTTGCAGCGTCTCACTATTTGGGATAACCTCTTGCAACACAAAACACTAAATTCGATAACAACCGAAGACATTCAAAAACTTGTCTCCGAATTAGAATATTTGCCTTATCGGTTAAGTAAAAATCAAGCTCATCTCGATCTCTTAAAAATCATTCAGAAGAATAAAAATGACCCTAAAGCAAAATGTGCTTCTTTCGACACACAGATTGACTATGTAAAAACCCTTAAAAGTGTTTTAAGATGGGCAGTTCTGCATAAATATGTGGCTGAAAATGTGATTGACGCGGTAGATGTTCCTGTACCACCGAAAAATCAACCCGATAATAAATACCGTGCATATACAATTGATGAGCTTAACCTCATTATTCATAGTGAAATTTTTACAAAACACTGGGGCAACCATACAAAAAATGGTATTTTGCGGTGGTTAATTCTGCTTGCAATGTTCACTGGTGCTCGTCTCAATGAATTATGCCAACTATGCGTCTCTGATATTCGAGAAGAAAATGGCGTGCCTTACATTAGCATTAATCTTGAAAATGATAAAAAAGCAAAAACCAAAGCTGCTATTAGAAAAATTCCAATTCACCAAGAACTTATTAAATTGGGATTTTTAGCTTATGTTGATACGATACGCAAAGAAAAAGGTAAGCAGTTATTTTCTGGACTGGCTGTCAATAAAAGAATGAGCGATCAGCCTACAAAATGGTATGGTCGTTTTCTGGATGCACTTGGCTTGACAGATAAAAAACTTGTCTTCCATTCATTCCGCCATACTGTCAGAGAAATTACAAGAAATAACAATATTAGGTCTGATGTGATAGAGCGCATTTGCGGTTGGGAATCCGAAAGTTCGAGCTTGTCAGAACATTATGGAAATATTAGCCTTAAGCTCTTAGCCGACGAATTTAACGAGAAATTAGTATATGAAGGTTTAGACTTGAACCATCTTTATATTTGATGGAGTGGCGCTATGGAAGAGCAAGAAAATAAAAATTACTTTGAATGTCCTTGTTTGTCTTACAATAAAGAATTTATACAAAACAATTTAGATGCTATCAATGAAACCTTATACTTGCATACTCTTCCATATATAATATCTGATAAAAAGCATTTTAATGAATATAAGGCATTGGTTTCTTATGATATATGTGATGTGACTTTATCCGGATTCGATCCTGAAATACAAGCTAAATTTATGTCATCCGTTTTACTGAATAAAAAAGCTATCAGAACTCGAAATAATGAAATTCAAAGTGACTATAAAATATTTAGTTCTGAATATAAATATTATCAAACACATAAAAATGAAAGCATGGCTTATAATACTAATTACGCAATTATGGATAAAGAAATAGAAAATCACTTTGACTTGCTTATTTATACATATTTTATCGTACAAAATTTGATTCGACTAACACCACATAAAGATACGTTATATGGTGTAAAACAAGCCAAGCATCTTTCTCATATGATAAGTGAAAATGATGAAAATGAAGAACTTTCTACTTATAGAAAAATTAAAACTTCGTGGGACAACCATATGAATGGGGCTTTGTTTGTATTTGGCTTTGTTCAAAATTTCCTTGATAAAAAAGGTTTATCTGACATATTTAAGATACAAAGATATCTTACAAAATCAACAATGGAACAGCTTAAATCTAATCTTGATTCAAAGACATTTAAAGAAAATTTTATCAGCTATATAAACAACAAAGATAATGTTTTTGTGTCTGGTATACAAGATATATTCGGCTATGTTTTATATGCTCAATATACTATCAAAGGAATAAAAAACACACAATCAAAAAATTATTATGAAGGTGCTATTCTATCACCTCGAATTGTTAAAAAATTTGGATTCGTTAAAAAAGAAATTAATTTTGATACTATAACTCAGGATGAAAAAAATTTTATACGTGACTTAAAATAAAATAATCACTAATACACATCTTGCAATATATTTATTTTATTGAATGTACATTTTAAAATGTACATTCTTCACCACACATCGAACATCGTACAATCTTCTATCCCTTTATATTTTCGACATTTTTTGATATCTTAAAGACATCGAATCGATATTTTGATTCGATATTTATATTAACAATTTCGTTATTTTATACGGAATATTTTTAAAAAGGAAACAAACATGAATCAAGACATAAAAACGGCTTTTCGCCGCAATTCAATTGATATCATAGATGATTTTCGTGATATTAGAAGTACTATAACTGAAATGGATGAGATCGCCTCTCTCAATAAAGACGAAATACCATCTGTGTATTTTGACTTTAAGGATAAACTATCGCAGTTTTTACCAACTGTGTATGATATGTTTAATTTCTTGCCTAAAGCTAATCAGTTGCTTACAAAACAAGAAGACGTACCAACAACCCATGACTTTGAAAAAGACGATGTCTATAGAAAGTTATACCATATAATTAGTTATATCGGTAACATTAGTTCAAGAATTTCCTTAATAGAATTCCATGTTTCTTTTCGGAAAGAATGCGTTCCTGATGAATTTTATGAATTTAAGCGTAAGTTTTTTCAATTTCTAAGTAGTACAGAATTGTTTACTTTGGACTATAAATCTAATGCTTCTTTAATAGAAAACATTAAACGTGCTTTCACTTTTGCGATTGCAGATTACGATGATGATCTTGAATATCTTCAAGACCTGATAAAACAAGATCAATATAATCAAAACTTCTTCGTAAATTTTTGTAAATTTTCATCGGAATTAAAATGTGGTACGACCTCTCAAAGCTCAAAGGCTTCGAAACAGTCAAAGAATGCTTAGACCGCAACAAGGTGATAGTTCGGGCTCTAGAACAAGAGCCTGCACTGTCCCCTGTAGCCAGACGCATTAAAGATTGTTCTAAGTATGACCGTTGCCAACATCTGCTATGTAGTCAATGCAAGCGAGAATTCAGACTTCAGTACGTGCCGAAAATTTGCGAATTTTTATCACGACAAAAAAGTGAAAGCCGGTTTTACGCTGTAACCTTACTGGAGCCTCTCGATGCTGACACTACTAAAGAGATAGACATCGCTAAACTTAAAAACAATCTTTACCAACGTTTGAAACGGTTATTCGGTGACGAGATTATTGCCATTGGTGGCTTTGATATTATCCTGAATACCGACTCAGAAAACGCATGGAAACCATTCTTTCACCCTCATTGGCACCTTATGTTTATTACAAACTTAAGCCCCAAAGAGCTGAGAGAGAAGCTTAAACACTACTATCCTCAAACCGACATTATTAAGCGTCCTGTGCGAGTAGTTGCTGTTAGAAGTTTCAAAAGAGCGGTTTCTTATATGTTCTCACCCTACTTTTCACGCCGTGTTCGTTTTTTGAACACTAAACGCGAAGGTCGGAATCCGTTTTACGATGGACGAGAATATAGTCTGAACGGTGAACAAATGCGTCAACTTGCAAAAAAGCTAAGCAACAATAAAGTCACTGATATGTTGTTCCTTTATGGCTGTAGAAAGTATGCCATAAAACTGAAAAAGCCCGTCAACGACTTTGAATTCAGAATCACGCAAAGATAGGTCTAAACCACCTATTCCATTCAAAGAAAACATAAAACTTTGAAAATTGCGTGCAACACAGCAGCTGTCGTTGCTGTACTTATTAACTCCGAACGGTGAACGACAATATAACTCAAATCATTTTATTGTCACTATCGGTTGGTTTACATAAAAAATCAACCGTGCACCGTTCATAAAAATGGAGAAATAATATGTCATTTCTTATTAAAAAAAACAAATTGATACATAAAGACACTAAGTCAATTATCAATTCTAATTTTTCTTTTTTAACAGGTATTGATATTTTAACAAGCAATGCCTCTGTTATCATTAAATTTAAGAATCCTTGCGGTGACCTCATTGAATGCACTATGAGTATCTCCGATTTTGAAAATCCTAAGATATTAATGAAAACATTAAAGAATAAAGGATTTACATTTACAAAAGATACTTCCATTGATACTGCCTTGGTTGATTGGTTAAGTGCACATAAGTTTAAAACTACTTATTCACTGACCTCACAAACTGGTTGGTATAAAAAAAATGGTAAATATGCTTATGTATTACCTAATAAAATTTTTGGTGAAAACCTTAAAGTCAGATTTTTAAGCACAAGACAATTTGCTAAAAAAATCAAAACTGAAGGTTGTTGGAAAGAGTATAAAGAAGTACTAAAAGTAGCTGAATGCAGTCCAGTAATTATTTTCACTGTCGGTGTTGGACTTGCTGCATTTTTAATTGAACCGCTTGATTTGGAATTATTCGGTATTCATTTATTTTGCGATAGTACTGCTGGTAAAACTACTGCTCTCAAGTTCGCAACAACATTCTTTTCTTCACCCAAAGATTTCACTTCTTGGCATAGTACAAAAAATGGACTAGAATCTTTAAGTATGCGACATAATAGCAGACCTTTAATTTTAGATGAATTGAAAATGGTTGCTTCTGAAGACAAAGTGTTATGTAAAGTTGTTACCGATGTTACATATTCATTCTGTAATGGTCGTTCAAAAACTAGGGATGAAGTTTATGAAGAGGTTAATAATTGTCCTGAAAAGGAATCTCTTTTTACATTTATCAGCAGCGGTGAATTTAGTGTCATTAATAAAGCTCAAGAGTGCGGTTATATGAAAGACAAAGGAGAATTCATCCGATTAATCGATGTTCCTGCGTGCATAAATCCTCAATACGGTATATTTTCATATCTTCCAAAGCCATTTAAAGCTCCAGATCAGCTAGCTTTGCATATTGAAACTGTACTAAATAAAAATTACGGTTTTATGGGTCGAAAATATGCCAAGAAATTAACCGAAAAACTGAATTCCAAGGAAAGTGGGGACTTTATTCAAAGTTGCGTAGACTATATTTATGATGAAACTGCACAACTTACCATACCACAAGCAACCGGTTATACAAAGCGATATACAAGACGATTTGCAACAGCAGAGCTAGCATTAAATCTTGCATCTGAATGGGGATTGGTTCCTTGGTCAAAAAAAGTTATCCATAGTGCCATAGAATTAATGTACATTAAATCTGTTGAATGTATTGAAACTGATGAGCAATTATTGGCTAGAGGGATTGAAATTCTCAGAAATAAATTTACTTCAAAAGCTCCTGATTGTTTAAACTTACAAGAAGATAACTTTTCAGAAACCCAAATAAAATCTAAAATTAAAGAAGGAAAATATTTTCTTGATAAAGTTGATGATAAATGGCAATGGTTTATTCCATCTGCAACTTTTAAGAGTTGGTTTAATAGCGAGCAAGTATACCAGTTGGTAATAGATTACTTGGCTGACCTACTTCCTACTAAAACTAAAGAGGGATATCCTTTGGTCTTTATAGGAAAACATAGGGCAAGAGCAATAGTTCTACGTAAGAAAAAGCTCAAAGAATTATTGTCAAAAAAATAGTGCGTTAAGGCGGTTAGCTTTCGGGCTGACCGCCCTTTTTTTACAAATAATTATAAACCGTCCTTCTTGAAACATTGTATTGTTTGGCTATTGCAGTTATCGGGGTACGGTTATTGACTAAGGCTTTTATTTCCTCTGCTTGCTCGTCGGTTAGTTTATGCTGTCCACCCTTATATTTACCGTGAAGTTTAGCAAGAGCAATACCTTCCCTCTGTCGTTCCAAAATCAAATTCCGCTCTAGCTCTGCCACCGCTCCAAGCATCGTCATCATCATCTTTTGATATGGGTCTTGTTTATCGGGGGCAAATATAAGGTTTTCTTTATGGAACACAACTTTAGCTCCTTTATCGGTTATATGTTCAACTAAGTTTAGTAAGTCTTTTGTGTTACGAGCCAATCTATCCATCGAGTGGACATTAACCACATCACCGGCTCGAATATTGAGTAACATCGCTTGAAGCTCTGGACGGTTGGTATTTTTACCGCTGATTTTTTCTACATACTCACGGTCGCAAGCAATATCAAGTAGTTGTCTTTCGGTGTTTT
>OHAS01002704.1_pt1 | contig 12452 bp, 5 predicted proteins | sample 1577131 | NCBI WGS metagenome assembly OHAS01 (sample SAMEA3541566, study PRJEB24748) | human gut metagenome | biome: human gut; feature: human-associated habitat; material: faeces | place: China | collected 2012
CTCCCTTAGCCTGACGAATACCAATATGGCGAGCATCTGAAAGCCCTCCATTATCTTTTTTAAAATAGAGGATGCGAGAATCCCTAGCAACATAACTACGGCAAATGGCATCACTATTGTCTGTTGATCCATAATTGATAAGGATGATTTCAAGATTTTGATAGGTCTGACCCAAGACACTGTCTAGACAGGTCTGGAGTTGATTTTCTACATTGTAAACGGGAATAATTACGGAAATTTTTTCTGTCATTTTTTATTTCTTATTTTTCTAGCTAGTACATTTTTTTATTTTCCTGTCTCAAACTTTCATAAGATAGCAAGGAACAGTCTAAGAATCTGCTAAGCATTTTACGGTCACAAGATATAAGGACCGGAAACACACTCTATACACTTTTTCCTTGATTTTATCGAGACTTAACCATATTAAATTATAACATAGTATCACTTAATTTTCTAATAGATTAACTTTTTTATGAGGGAATTTTTTCAAACTAATTTCCTTTTATTTTCAGAAAAAACTGACAGTTAGGAAGATTGAAATAAGTGGATAGAAAAAGAGATAGCTCCGATGAGAAACTATCTCTTTCTTCCTAAACTTATATTTTCAAATTCCAAAATCGAATAAATTTAACCATATTTCAAATCAAAAAATACAGTCTTTCTTATACTGTTAAAGCGATACAAAATAGACCTGCCCACTCACCATTTGTTAAATGTAGAAATTGCATAAATCTACTTTATCTAATTTTACTAAATTTCGTACATTTTTTTATTTTACTCTTCTATCATTATTTCTGAGTGATATAATAAGAATATGAGTTATAAGCGTATAATGCTTGTAATTGAAGTAAAATCAAAACTACTTATTTCTAGGAGAAAAAATGGTTTATATTATCATAGTGGCATTATTTAGCATTGTTGTGTTCATCTTAAATGTAAAAACTAAATTTCTTTGGAAAATACAAGCTTATCAAAAATGGAAAGATGTTCAACCCGATATCAGGCAGATTCACTCAATGTATTCTCAATACTGTATAGAAGGAAAACAAGTCGGTTGGTTCAATAAAAATATATTTAAAGAAACTAAATCCCAATTATACCAACATAGAAACAACATTATGAATTATATAGATTTCTGTGAATCAAAAAATCTAGAACCTAAAATTCAACCTAAACCACTTATGAATGAGATTGAAAAAGTTGAGGATGCAATTTTAAATCCTAATGATTTGTTAAATAAAGAACTAAATAAAGCAGAAAAAAATTATGATGAGGAATATAAACTAATTAGTTCTAAGGGAAAAACTCTATTAAAAGAACGACAAGAAACCGTACGTCTTATTTCAAATGTCGAGAGCTTGATAAATAGTATCGCCTTTCACCAAAAAGAATTCGAAATAGATTTCAAGGAAATAAAAATAGAAAAACAAAACTTCCAAGGAGTAATAGAATTTGCGAAAGAACAAAGTGAAAATCTTGAAAGAAGTAGCAAATTAATTGGGGCTGGTTTAACTGCTGGAGGCGTTGTCGCTAGTACAGCACCTACCGCAGCAATGTGGGTGGCGACAACTTTCGGTACAGCCTCTACCGGCACTGCTATTTCTGCTTTAAGTGGGGCAGCAGCATCTAACGCTGCCATAGCTTGGCTTGGTGGTGGTGCCTTAGCCACAGGTGGTGGAGGAATGGCTGCAGGTCAAGCTCTATTAGCTCTTGCAGGTCCTGTAGGTTGGGGAATTGCCGGAACTACCCTACTAGCAAGTGTTTTATTAACCGTAAAAAAAAGGTTTAAACTTCAAGAAAAAAAGAAAGACGAAATAATAAAACTTCAAAATCTTACTAACGAACTTAGAAAAGTAGGAGCAAACATAGAACAACTAATTGATCAAACGGTTTCACTAAAGGTAGAACTTTCTCAACAATTTCAAGAGTGTCTGCACTATGACTCTACTAACTATTCAACTCTTAACTCTGAAGACAAGCAGATACTTGCAGCATTGGTTAACAACACCAAGACTTTGTCTAAAATGCTCAGTAAAACAGTAGAAAGTAATACATAATGATTTTTAAAAGAGTGATAAAAAGTAATGAAGAGCAAGCAATTGCATCATGGACGAATTACATAAATCAAGTTAGACTAGATAACCTATTAAAGAATCTCCAGAATCAAAATCAAAATTTTAAGGATGCAATAAACACACTAGATTCTACTATGCATCAGATAAATAAGTCGATTATAGAACAGAATCGTGGTGGGACAAAAGGAATGCATGGTTTTATTGCTGAGGTTGCTGAATGTGGGATTGGAAATGCAAGAGAACAGATATTAGGAGAAGCTCCTAAATATGTCTGGATTAATGATAATGGTCCTTCCGATTTTGTCCGTGATGGAATTGAAATACAGCAAAAGTTTGTAAATTCTGGCAATCATTTATCATTATTTGCTATCAAACAACACTATGAAAAATATCCTTGGTTTCTAGATGGAGGTAGAAAATATCAAATACCTGCTGATCATTATGAAAAGATAAAAATGTTGCTATCCATTTCTGAAAATCAAGCCAATCAGATAGGAACTAAAACCGGTGAATTCTCATTAAAGCAATGGAAAGAAGTAAATCAATTCTTCGCAATAGGAAACATCAAACTTTCTGATATAGAACCTTCGAAAGTGAGTTACAAGGAGGTACAAAGGAATCAAATCAATACCACTATTTATAATGAAAAAGGGAATATAAAGGATATTGATACTAGCATTAGAAGAGATATGTACGATAAAAGCAAACCTACCTTAAAACAGGGAGCCTATCTATCCGCTACAGCGGCTGCTCTAGAAGGAGGAACTGCTTTTATAACAGGAATCATTAAAAAAAAGCGCTTAGGGAAAGCTATTAGTGAGTTTACAAAAGATGATTGGCTTGATATCTCTAAAGATAGTGGAATTGGAGCTATTAAAGGAAGTACTCGAGGTGTTACCATCTATGCCCTAACAAATTACACAGCCACTCCTGCAGCAGTAGCAAGTTCATTGTGCACTGCTTCATTTGGTATCGCTGAAGAAGCATACAAATTCCGTAAAAACTTAATCACAAAAGAAGAATTTTTACTAAATTCGCAAATCTTATGTATTGAAGTATCAGTTAGTGCATTATCCTCAATTCTAGGACATGCTATAATTCCAATACCTATTTTAGGAGCGGTTATCGGAAATACTATAGGAACTTTCCTATATGAAATCTTTAAAGATAATCTCACAATGAAAGAAAAATTACTAATAGAAGATTACTTAAAAGAGATACAAGAATGTGGCATTTTTTTAGAGAATGAATTTGAATTATATAACCATCAACTTCAGAGAGAGATTAAGAATTACTATAAACTTTTAGGAAAGGCATTTTCTCCTGACTATAATATCGCTTTTCAGGGATCTATAGAATTAGCAGTAAGTTGTGGTGTTGATGAGGTGGATATACTAAAAAATGAGGAGGAAATTGATAATTACTTCACCTAGCTAAAAGTTCAATGGATTAGGGAGACATTAGGTAGCCTCATATTACCTTGACTAGCTTTTGCTATAACATTTTCAAATATGATGACAAAAAATCCGTCCCCACTTTTTTACGAGTAGGACGGATTAAATATGTTATACAAACCATCAGCTTTTTAACAATTCTACATAAGGTAGTTGTTGATTCAACTACCTTATTTCTATGCTGATTAGAACAAATTTGACATGGCTACAACTGCGATTATCTGATATAGAGTATTATATAAACTGATTTCTCCTACCCTTTATCCACAATCTTAATACGGCTACTGCCATCATGCGACTTAATGATAGCTAATTGTTGGGCAATGCCTTCTTTCATGTCGTCCACGTGACTGATGACACCGACCATACGGTTTTCACCGATTTGTTCCAGAACAGCGATGGCCTTGGTCAGGGCTTCCTTATCCAGTGAGCCAAACCCTTCGTCGATGAAGAGAGCTTCAACAACAGCACCCTTGCTGGTATTTTGCACCACCTCTGAGAGGGATAGGGCAATAGCCAGTGCAGCGATAAAGGTTTCTCCTCCAGACAAGGATTTAACGGAACGCTCGCTACCTGTCAGCTGGTCATAGACGTTGATGTCCAAACCAAAGTGATCACGCGCCCGACGTCCTTCTTCACTCAGAACAAAGGAATAGCGGTTATCCGTTAAAAGACCGATGTAGTTGGCATTGGCATAGTCCAAGATTTGTTGGAAATACTGACGGATAACATAGACTTCAAGATTGAGTCGCCCAGTGAGAGCTGTATTTTCTCCCTTAACCACCTTGACCAGATCACTGAGTTCTTGATGAGCTTTAAAGGCCTCTTGATTACTGTCTTGAAGGGTTTTGGCCGCTTGGTAGGTAGCCGTCGCATCCTTAAGCCCCTTCTCCATGATAGAAACCTGAGCCAGCTGCTTATCATAGCTCTCCTGACAATCCTCTACTGCTTGTGTTAGATTGCCAAGATCCGGCTTTTCTTGGTCTTTGATAAGCTCTTGACCCTTGACAATCTGCGCCTGCAACTCTTGTTTAAGGGTTTGGTAACTTGTCAATTGGGCCTGAAGCTTAGGAATAGCTTGCTTGTTCACTTCAAGCAGCCAAAGCCGGATTTGTTCTAGGTCATTGGTGAGCGCCCCTTCAGCCTTAAGACTTTGATTTAATTCAGCCGATAGACGCTTCGTTTCTTGGCTGGTCTTTTCTTTAGACTTGGTCAAGCTCTCAAGTTGCCCCTTGATGCCTTGAATGTCGGCATGAAGTTGGTTGTAGGCTTCACCATTTTCCTTGACCTGCTTATTGTAGAGGTCCAACTCCTGCTTCGCAAGTGAAATCCGTTCTTGATAAACCTCTACAGACTCCAGTTCCGGATGAGCTACCTGCAAATCTTTTAAGCGCTCCTTAGCTTGGTCGAGAGCTGCCTTGGCCTCTTGATAGCTCTTAGCCAAATCTGTCGCTTTTTCCTGAGCTCGTCCTAACTCATTTTGATAATGGACACGGTCTGCCTCTTCCTTCTCATAGCGTTTTTGGAGTTCTTGATAATGCTTCTCAACAGCACTCAACAAGGCTTGTCCACGGTCAGCTCCATAGTCCTCTGAAAAATCAAAATCAAACTGTCCCTTAACTTGCTCTTCGAGTTCTTGATAGTGTTTTTCAAGAGTTAACTTAACTTTAGCCACTTGGTCAAGCATATCTTGGCGCTTAGTCTCAACTTCACTCAAGGTAGCCTGACGGTTTGACAAGGTAGCGACTTGCTTTTCTTTTTGAGCTTGAAGCACCTCCACCTGATCCATGAGGTCCTTCAAGGCCGCTTCATCAGCCTGTGTCCCATCGACCTTAGGATGATCCAAGGAACCACAGACCATACAGGGCTGTCCATCCTCTAATTCTGCCTGCAACTGGGCAATCATGAGTTGACGACGTGAAGCCAAAGTCGTTCTTAACTTCTCTTCCAATTCATTTAAGATTTCTTGAGCTTGGTCACTATCCAAAGATAAGGTTTGATGACGTTTTTCGGTCTTTGCCAACTCCTGATTCAAGCCCTCTAATTCTTTTAGATCCTGAGCCAGCTGCTTATCCACACTGTAGCCCACAGACTGGAGGAGTTTTTCAGCCTCATGTAAACTCTCTAAACTAAGACGATTAGCCTCCAAATCTGACAAGGACTGGGAAAGGAGCTCAATCTCTTTCGAAGCCTGCTGATAGGTTTCTTCTAACCTCTTGTAGTTAGCACTCGACTGTTTGATTTTCTCCTGCTCTTGGACAAGACTCTGGGCATAGATAATAGCCTCTTTCCATGCTTCCAGTTTCTCTTCTTTTTGAAGAAAATCCTCAGATTGGGTTGCAAACGCCTCTTTTTGAGCCTTGACTTCCTCAAAAGCCTGCTCCTGAGCACTAAGTGCTACCTGAGCAATCTCCAGGTCCCGTTCTAATTGCAACAACTGCTTCTGATACTGCTTCAAGCTGCTGATGGTTTCCTGCAACCCTTGGGCGAACTGCAATTCCTCCAGATGCGCTTTCGCTTCTGCCTGTTCCTGAGCCCCTTCCTCAATTTCTAGACGGTAACGCTCCTTGGCTTGCTCCAATTCTTGGAAAATCTTTGCTACATCTTGTGCAGTTTGTAAGCTCTTTTGCAGCTTAGCCAACTCCTCATGGGCATCCTTCAAAATGCTTTTCTGCTCTTCAAGATTTTCTTGACGTTGCGCCAAAAGCTCTTCAAGACGTGTCAATTTTTCAGAGGCTGGCGTTTGCGCCAAGACAGCTAATTCCTCCTCGGACCAAACCTGACTGGTAAAATGGCCATCTAGCTGAGCTTGGCGCTTCTCCATATCCTTGTTGCTCTGACGAAGACGCTCTTCCAAGCTCTTTTGAAAACGGTCAAAAATACCTGTTCCAAAGATTTTCTTCAAAATTTGAGTCTTGGTCTTGGAATCTTCTTTCAAGAAACGGCTAAAATCATTTTGCGGAAGGAGGATAATCTGTTTGAACTGCTCAGCATTGAGACCCAATATCTGCTCAATCTGGTCACTCACTTCCTTGATTTTATCCCCAAGTTTTTCAATTTCCTGACCACCAATCTTATCCACAATGACTAGAGAAGCTGTCGCTTTTTGCATGGTCGTGCCACCACCTCGCTTGGCCCTCTCCTGCTGGAGAATTCGCTCAATGCGGTAAAGGTGGTTGCCTTGTTGGAAGTAAAAAGTCACCTTGGTCAAATCATCCTCTGGACCAGCGAAGGTCGATCGCATCTCCTCAACGTTGCGATCGCCACTAGTCGTCGCAAACAAGGCAACTGTCATAGCATCAAAGAGAGTACTCTTACCAGCCCCTGTGTCCCCACCAATCAAAAAGAGGGGAGTGTGGTCAAACTGGGTGAAATTGATGACTTCCTTACGATAAGGTCCAAAATTGGTCAATTCTAACTGGACTGGTCTCATTGTCGACTCCTCTCAATCTCCTCAAAAATACTTTCCACAAGGGCAGTCTGTCTCTCAGACAAGACGTCGCCCCCAGTCACTGTCTGGTAGAAATCAGAGACAATTTCCTGCGGAGACTGCATTTCCAAATCTTTTAAGTGCTGATCAACAGTCACGTTTTCTTCCCCAACATCACCCAAACGACTGAAAGTGATCTCTACAATATCTGTCCCATAAATTTCTTCCAGACGGGCACGCACATTGATACCCTCTAATTCCTTACGACTGGACAGTTGAATATCAAAGGCAAACCAAGCCTTTTGACAAGGCTGTTCCTTATAAAATTCAGGTGACATCAAGGTTTCAAAAGGCGCCTGAAGGGTCACAATTGGCCGTCTGACCTCTAGAGAATGGAAGGTCTGAGACAAGTTACCAGACGCATCCAATTCAAGAATATAAACACCCTTCTCTTCCTTACGTTTGGCTTCTTTGACATTAAAGGCGACTGGACTACCTGAATATTGCACGCGCTGGGTCGGACTAGCAAAGCGGGTATGGATATGCCCCAAGGCCACATAATCAAAAGCCTTGAAAAGATCACTGGTCACATTGGTAAGCCCACCCACCGTATTACTGGTTTCAGACAACATCAATTCTCGTAAACTTTGACCATCTTGGTCCTCTTTCTTAGAAACCGCAAAATGCGTCACCAAGACATGGGCCTTGTCAGGATCAAAGGCTTTTTCCATATCCTCAAGAATGTAGGCTAAAGCATCACCAATCCCCTGAATCTCTTTATCCCCATCATCCTTATAATAAATCCGAGCATCAATAGGATCGATAAAGGGAAGAAGAAAAATCTGGCAGTCCTCCAACTCAATGGGCTCAAAAGCCTCCTCCAAACGTGTGCTTAAATGAAGACCCTGAGGTTGAAAAAAATCACGCCCAAAATGCAAGCGTTCAGCCCCATCGTGATTACCACTGATGGCATAGACAGGAATCTGCTCCTCCAGAGCCAAACGCGCTAAGGTCTTATTAAATAGCTTAATGGCATCCACAGGCGGCACCGCACGGTCATAGAGATCCCCAGCAATGATGACCCCATCCACCTGTTCGCTAATAGCCAAATCCACAATCTGTTGAAAGGCCCACTCCTGCTCCTCCAACAAAGACCAGCCATTGAGGGTTCGCCCCACATGCCAATCTGACGTATGTAAAAACTTCATGACAGTCTCCTCATTCGTTTTGTCTTACTCTATTGTACCTTATCGTGCTGAATACTGCTTAAAAGATTCACGAACATTCGGAGCTTTCCTGAGTTTTATCTACAAAGACCAAAAAATCTCTCCCGAGCAATCACACTCGAGAGAGATTTTATTTTTGGAATTTATGAGAGATAAGGTGTGGAAATCTTAGTCTTGGTTTTTACGACGATTCATAGCCGCAAGTCCTGACATGAGTCCCATAACAACAACACCCATTGCTGCGAGGTTGTTATCTGACTCACCTGTTACTGGCAATTGTTCATCGCCTTCTTTAGCTTTATCAGAACCATCTGCCTTCTTACCATCTTTGTTTCCAGATTTCTTCTTATCTGAACCTTTACCATCTGAAGCGCCATCAGCGGCTGAACCAGATCCAGAACCTTTAGAACCCTTAGATCCGTTTGAAGTTGCTTTGACAGCTTTAGATGTTGAGCTTCCAGATTGTCCGCCATTACCGTTTGATGGTGTTGAGCCATCTTCGACTTTACGGTAGATGTAAGTCACGACTGTTTGACCTTCTGTCATCTTGTCTGTAGATTTACCCTCTTGACGGATCAATTCGTATTTCACACCGTTACGGTAGATATAACGGTCACCGTGAACATCAACCTCTGAACCAACAGAGTTAGTGATTACAAGTGGCATCTTGATTTGGTTACCATACTCATCACGGTAGATAACGACGATAGTACCAACTTCTTTGTTCACTGCTGGTTTAGCAGGTTCTGCATTAACCACCTTGTAAACAACCTTTGTATCTTCACCTGGGTTGCTTGGTGTCACACCAGTCTTATCAGCCTTGTAACCTTTCACCTCAGGAACAAGAGTCATAGCAGCCTTAGTTGGATCGTTAGGATCATTTGTGTAAGTAACGGCTTCAACACCTGGGATTGGATTACCTTTTTCGTCAACGGCAATAATCTTACCAAATTTAGTGTAAGTTACAGTCTCAACCTTGCTGTCCATAGTGACGTCTTGAGAAGCCACACGACCTTTATCGGCGAAGTAACCGCTAACCATTGGTGTGATTACGAGGTCAAACTTAGTCTTATCCGCTTTCCATTCACCTGCTGTAAGAATGTCACCTGTTACAGAGTCAAGCGTCAATGAACGTTTCCATTGTGCTTTTTGAACACTGTCTGCTGGCAATTTAGCATTGCTATCTTTGCTTGCATAGTGAACAGTGTATGTCACATCTTTAAGGTAAGCATCCTTAGCTGGCCATTTTGGACCGTTTGGTTGGTTAGGATAGATTGGTGTTCCTGGTTCGTGAGCATTGTCTGGATTAAAGTCAAGTGCTACACGTTTGAAGCTTACTGTCCAAGCTTGGTCAACTGTACTATCCAAGTCGAATGTTGCACCAGCTGGGTAACCATCTGTCACAAGGACATAGCCAAGGTCTTGATAATGCTTGATACGTTCAGCTGTTGAATAGTTAACTGCTTCGCCAGACTTACCAGTCAAGGCAACAGTTTCAAGGGTTGAACCACTTGTTTCATCACGGTATACAACACTTGCTTTTTGGTCATTCTTAACGTAAACGACTTTAGTATCGCTAGACAAGTCACCTGGTGTTGCAGGGACTACCTTAGCAGTGTAACCTGGGATAGTTGGCAAGTTCTTGTCAACTGCAATCATCTTAGTTGGATCGTTAGGATCGTTGATGTAGGCAGTATCAGATACACCTGCAATTGGGTTACCATTTTCATCAACAATGACGAATTTACCAAAGGCCTTGTAGGTTACTGTATCAGTTGCTTCTGGAGCATCTGGAGTAACTGTCTTACCACCTGCTACGGCTTTATCGGCAAAGTAGCCATTCACAACAGAAACCTTAACTGTACCGTAAGTGTGGCTAGTTTCGTTCCAAGTCACCTTACCAGTCGCTTGGTTATCCTTACCTGCAAAGGTATAGTCAGATTTCACATCTGCAGCTGGAGTTTTATCGCCAGCACCTTGGAAGGTAACAGTTTGTTTAGTCGCCTTAGTCACATCGTTAACGATTGCTACGTAAACAACACGAGTATCTTCACCTGGATTTGATGGTGATGCAGGGATAACTTTAACAGTGTAGCCAGGAATGCTTGGAAGCGTCTTGTCGATGGCAATCATCTTAGTCGCATCATTAGGATCGTTCGTGTAGGCAGTTGTTGATACACCTGGAATTGGATTTCCATTTTCATCAACAGCGATAAATTTACCAAAGGCTTTGTATGTCACTGTGTCTGTTGCATTTGGTGCATCTGGAGTAACTGTCTTACCACCTGCTACAGCTTTATCGGCATAGTAACCAGTAACAACTGGAGTCTTAACTGTTCCATAAGTGTGAGTCGTTTCTGTCCAAGTTGTTGTGTTAGTTGTAGGGTCTTCTTTACCATTGAAGCTAAAGTCATTTTGAGTGTTGGCAGCTGGTGTCTTCGTATCAGCTCCAGTGTATGTCACTGTTTGACTTGTTGCTTTAGTAACATCTTTAGTGTCTTTTTCCACGATAATGTGGTAACGGTAACCTGGAGCTAGGTATTGACCACCACCATTGGCATCAATTGAAGCGTCCAATCCTTGCGAACCGTTGGCAAATTGAACAAGGTCAACGACACGGCTTTGGTTACGGTCCCAAGTACGTTCTGAACGGATAGTTGCAATACCGTTGTTATAGTCGTATTGACGTTCTGACTTCAAGACATCTACGTAAGCATTAGCTTTAGATTTGTCAGCAGATGCATACTTGATGCGGTATCCTGCTGGTACTGGTGGAAGTTCTGTTACACCTGCATCGTAGATTTTATTGTAAGTCTTACCGTTTGCTGTGATTGTTTCAGTTGAGTTGTTGATACGGTATGTTGAAGATCCAGGAATCTTGTTCCCTGCTTCATCAACATAGTCAATAATACCAAGGTTAGCGTAGTTAACGACAACCATGTAATTACCGTTTGTAACGTAGTCATAAGGTCTCATTACTCCACGGTTATCACGACCGACTTTGAGGTGGTTGATGTAATCAATATTAACAAAGTATTGTTGACGTTCTGGCAAATAGGCAAGTTTGTAGCCGAGGTTTGTCAAGTCAGGGTTTGTTGAGCCTGCTCCAGCATTTGTCAAAACAGCAACCGCATCAGCTGTACGAAGACTACGGTTTGATACCGCAAGTCCCATAGCGTTGATGAGATTTTCAGAGTTAAGACTTGCTTCAGCAGCATTCAATTCACTGCTTGTCACAGCCAATTCGCTAGTAGCTACTTTAAGGACGCTATTTACAGCGTTAGTTGTAGACTCTGCACTTGCAGTTTCTGCTGCAGTCGCAACTGAAGCAGCCGCACTTGTTTGTGCTGATACTTGACCAGCAACAGGAGTTTCTGCTACAGCTGTTGAGCTAAGAGCTTGAGCACTTGTAGCTACAGATGAAGCAGTCGCTGTTGCAGACTCAGAGCTCGCTTGCGATGCAGCCTGAGAAGCTACTTCTGAACTAGCTGCTGTTTGACTAGTTGTTGAAGCTGCTTGGCTTTGAGCTGCTGATTGTGGTTGTTCACTAGCCAAGGCCACAGTAGAGACTGAACTTGGTGCGTTTTCTGTTGTTGCTGGAGCTACTGATGTTGTTGGCGTTGATTGCTCCACGACGACATCTGGCTCAGCAGTTGTTTCCATACCTGCGGTAGTTGGTGCTACCGTTTCATCAGCTTGGGCACCCTGTGCATTTGAGAAGATTGAAACTCCCAAAAGTACAGAGGCTACACCAAAGCTGTATTTTCTCAATGAAAAACGTTGGCGTTTATTAAACATATCTCTCATAATAATAAATTTCCTCAATATCCAAATTACTTTATATACAATTTCCATTTTATACTATGATTATTAAATTGTCAAATATATACTAATAATTGTGTAAAAGTTTAACTTTTATTAGAAAATATTAATTTAAAACTTTTATCTAAGTCCTTTGAAACTTCAAAACGTTCGTGCTTTTGTTTAGCACAATCCTCCGTTTTGTCAGTTTTATAATTTTTAAAATACTTTTATATCGAACCATCTTTTATTAAAAACCTTCGTCACTCTAACCATATTTTTTAGTTTTGGTGATATTTATTAAAATACAAAATTCTCTCCCTTTAAAAAGAAAAATTTTTAATAGCTCAACCCACATCTCTCTCAATCCCTTGCCAATACTGACTTAGAGGCTCCTACTACCCGCATTCCCAACAGATTCAAAAATCCCTTTGGCATTTACCAAAAGGGATTCTTTCATCTATTA
>OHAS01002713.1_pt1 | contig 12438 bp, 14 predicted proteins | sample 1577131 | NCBI WGS metagenome assembly OHAS01 (sample SAMEA3541566, study PRJEB24748) | human gut metagenome | biome: human gut; feature: human-associated habitat; material: faeces | place: China | collected 2012
GTGCCCATGATTTTAATGCTATTTATCATTTATCCCCTGCAGTGCCTTTAAATTTTTTTCTATTTTGGCACAGGCTGTATATAATGTTGTCAGTTCTTCCAAAGACACATCTTTAAAAATTGTCAGTGCAAACTCACGGTCTTTTTCGAGCCATTGCCGGGAAGCAATCTGATATTTCCGAGTGGGAATCAGACGCAGTGACCTAGAATCACTTTTATCCTTCTCAATTTTGAGATAATTCTTTTCCTGAAGCTTAACAGCAATCTGTTTCGCATTTTGATGTGAGGTACCCAATGCATCAGCCGCTGCCCGTAAGGTCGGCGGTTTTTCAAACAAATGGGTAACCACTAGCATAAAATACCATTGTTTAAAGGTTAATTCAGTAAAATATGCATTACCGCAGGCGTCCAGCTCATTGGCTATCTGAAGCAGCGCGGTTAATACCAGAAACCGTGAATTCAATGACTGCGGCTGATTCATATCAAAGGCTGCTCCTCATTGCGCACAATAAATTCAACTGCTTTCGGCAGATTTCTGATTACCATTGTTTGATGATTTCCGCCAAATTCTCCGTCAAGTGTCCATGGCACCGGTGTTTCACAGGTGATTTTTACCTTTGATAGTTTGCGGTGAACCAGCCAGCCGGAATTTTCATCCTGGGTCAGCAGAGCGGCGATGATTGTCTGCAAATCAAGCAGATTATTCGGTCGATGGACAAGCAGCAATTCAAACAGACCGTCATCGAGCTGCACATCTTTTAGGGACATTGCCTGAAAACCGCCGACTGAAGTAGAATTACTGATTTGACCATAGATAAAATCACCCTCGATCAATTCATTTTCACATTCCACTTTCAAATGATATGTGACAATATTGGTTAGGCTTTTGATGCCTTCAAGAATATAAGCAGCGCGGCCAAAGTTATTCTTAAAATCCTGCGGAGTAGAATAGGATACTTCTGTAAACGCGCCAAAGGCAGCTACATACATGAAAATTCGATCATTAAAATGACCTACATCGCACAAAAAGCCCTTTCCATCGATGATTTGCTGGGCAGCAGCCGGCAGATTGTTTTTAGGTATCTGCAGTGATGATGCAAAATCATTAGTTGTGCCCGCCGGCAGATAACCAATCGGTATATGACGTTCATCCTTTACCAAACCGCTGACAACTTCATTTAATGTGCCGTCCCCGCCGCTGCAGACAAGCAAATCATAATGCAGGGCAGCTTCACTGGCAAGCTGTGTCGCCTCCCCTTTAGCCTGAGTCGTTACGACCGAAACCTGCCACTGATGCTTGACAAAAAGATCAATGACATCACAAAGATAGCGTTTAATCATGCCCTTTCCGGCATGGGGATTTACAATGATTAAAACTCTTTGCTTCACAATATCCGCTCCTTACTAATCGCATAAAGATATTTTACACCAAAGCATGAAAATTGCATACTTTTAAACATGTGAAATTATGGGGTGATGCTTTATTCCGCAATTTCAGAGGTGGATTCATTTTCATAATTGAACAATCACTAAGACAATGATCGCTATGTTTGGTATACGCATGAATTCAGCCCTGGCTTTAACAAAAAAAAACGCCCGATCTTAGGCGTTCATTTATATATTGGTGGAGCTTAACGGGATCGAACCGTTGACCTCCTGCGTGCAAGGCAGGCGCTCTCCCAGCTGAGCTAAAACCCCATGTATATTAAATTCGATATTTTTCAATACCGAATGCTCAATAAATATATCATCTCTAAAAAACATTGTCAATCATTTTTTTAATTTTTTTCATGAAAAGCAGGGCTGACCGCTTAGTTATCTAAATTGTACCGCTTATTGATGAAAACTTGTCGTTATTCTGATGAAGCTGCCGCCATGAATTCAGCCAAGAAGAATCCACATGAAAATTGAAATTTACTAGAAGCAGACAGAAAAGACCTCCAGATCAATCTTCTGTGTCCGACTGTCGATCAAGAAGGAAATGAACTCTATGCCCATCTTGCAAAATGTTGGGGGTTGGCTGAATGAGCAGCATCAACGGGTTCACATCAATGAAATTCTTTATTTTGAAAGTGTTGATGGCAAAACCTTCTTTTACACGAATGCATTGTTGTCAGACTAAGAAAAAGCTATATGAACCGGAGGCTTTATATGCTGATGCCGGTTTCATCCGCGTCAGCAAAACTGCAATTTTATCATTGTCAAGGACTAGTGAAATCATTCCGGGAATGGGCCGGCGGCTCAAGCTGCCTTTGATTAATGGCAAATATAATAGTTTCCAGGCAATAGGTGCCTGAATTAAGAAAACGCTTATCGCTTTAGGAGGCAGATCATGTTTACAATTTATAAAAATACTGAAGTCAGAGTATGTATTTTTGATCTTGCATTAAGAAATTTCGCGCTGCATTTTATTGGATTGCTGTTCTCTGATTTGATTTTTCATCAAGAAACCTATCAGATTACCAGTTCCACACTGAGTGCTGCCCTTCTTATCAGTCTTTGTATTGCCCTTTATGAAAGTTTCTGTTTTCAAGAGAAAATGCTGATTAAAACCCGCTATCTATTTCATATGCTGTTCATCGTGCCGGTGCTGACGTTTGAATGTCTGCTTTTCTACTGGTTAAAGTGGTACGATGCCCCTTGGCTGCTGGCATTGATGATTCTATTGATTGATGTTGTCATTATACTTATTGAAGCGCATCGTCAGCAGGCAGAAAAATTACTTTATGCTAATGCGCTGAAGCATTATCAGAATCAAATAGCCTTAACAGATAACAGAGAATCATGAGCATTTATTCTTTTCTCTGCAGCACTCTATGCAGATGAATACTCAAATATGCAAGTTCATCAAGCGTAGCCTCACAGCCAAGCATAACGCGAATATATTCCGCAATTTTTAATGCGCATTCCATCTCCTTCGGATATTTTACAATCACACTTTGATACAGGAAATCGTCCTCCTCCTGATAGCCTTTATTCTGCAGCATACGCTGTATAAAATATGACAGATGAGTTACCAGCCGATGATAATTGAGATCACTAATATCAAAGGTGATTTTATAATGCAGCTGAATCAGCCGAAGAATATCGCGAATCATATCAATTGAAACAAGTGTATCCTGCATACTGCCGGCATTATTCTGGGCATTCACAAAATGAAGCGCAATATTTGCTGCTTCCTGCGGCCATAAACGAATCCCCTTTTGTTCTTCAATATATGTAAGCGCATATTCACCAAGGGCAAATTCTTTAGGATAAAACTTCTGTATTTCAAAATAGAGAGCATTGCTTGTTTTCATGCCTTCTTCAAACCTTCTGAACGCATAATTCAGATGATCCATCAATGCCAATGCTAAACTGGTATTAAATTCACACCGCAGTTCAGTTTTCGCCCGCTCAATCAAATGCAATGTGATAAGCAGAATATCCTCGCTGATTTCAGTAAGCAGCTGCTGAAGCTGAGTGACTTCCTCATGAGCCGATAAGACAAAAATCTTATCAATATCAGATTCAAGCAGCTCCTGCCCTTTTTTATAATGGAAGCCAAGCGCATTGCCCATAACGACATATTCCTGTCCGTTTGCTTCTGCCAGCACCACGCAATTATTTAATATTTTAACGATTTTCATCTTATCACCTCACTTTTAAATATGCTGTTTCTTTAAAAACTTTTGATACCACTTAAAGCTGTCTTTAGGTATCCGCTTTAAAGTTCCCTTACCTTCATCATCAAGATCGACATATACCAATCCATACCGTTTCTTCATTTCCCCGCTGCTGGCTGAAACTAAATCAAGGAAGCTCCACATCGTATAAGCTTTTAGATGGATCCCTTCATCAATGGCTTTTAATACTTCATTGATATGCTCACGCAGATAAGCAATTCTATACTCATCATGAATTTGCCCATCGATAACCTCATCTTTAGCCCCTAAACCATTTTCCACAATCATTAAAGGAAGCTTGTAACGATCATACAACTCTTTCAGACAGATGCGAATTCCGATCGGATCAATGGTCCAGCCCCATTCACTTTCTGTCAGATAAGGATTCTTCACCCCGCCAAACAAGTTGCCCGATGCTTTAACCGCAGCATCATCACTGCTTGCGACTATTGAATTATAATAGGAAGTTGCTAAAAAATCTACACGCTGTTCAGACAGCAGTGTCTGTTCTTCTTCACTCATTTTTAGATCGATCCCTGCCTTTTCAAAACGATTCAAAGCAGTGTCAGAATAAGCGCCATGCACAAGAACATCGGCAATGGTCAGCGCATTACTGCGTATTTCATCAGCTTTCAGTACATCTTCAGGCCGGCAGGTCATTGGATAGATTGGCGAATAAGCAATCATTGCCCCTACCTCATTGCGTGCATTCACAGCCTTGGCAAGCTGTATTGCCTTAGCATTCGCAGCCAGCATGTTATGTACCGCCTGCCAGCAGCATTCTTCCTGATGCTCACTGCGGTCAACACCAACGCCCACTGACAGCGGCAGATAGAGCGCCATGTTTATTTCATTAAAGGTAATCCACAAATGCACACGGTCTGAATAACGTGAAAAGCATGTATCCGCATAACGTGTATATGCAGCGATCCAATGCTTATTCTCCCAGCCGTCATATTTTTCAAAAAGTGCATAAGGTATTTCAAGATGTGAAAGCGTCACAATCGGCTCAATTTCATTTTGTACCAGCAAGTCAAAGATTCGGTCATAAAAAGCCAGTCCTTCTTCGTTGGGTTCCTCATCATCACCATGCGGAAAAATACGGCTCCATGCGATTGACATACGGAAACATTGCACACCAAGTTCTTTAAGCAATTGAATATCCTCTTCATAATGCTCATAAAATTCAACGCCCTTTTGCATCGCATAATATGCATGCTCATCAGGCAGCGGATAACGTTTAAAACAGCGTTCACGCTCATTCGGCTGAGTATCGCCGATTGAGTAACCTTTATTTCCTTTATGGCAGCCGCCTTCACATTGACCTGCGGAAATAGCGGTGCCCCACATACATGGATATTTTATCATAAGCAGCTCCTAAACAATATTTAATATAATATCACCCATCGTAACTTTGTCCTGCGCAGTTGCCAGTACATCAAGATAGGCATCTGAATTACATACCACTACAGATATAATGGCCGGTTCACTCAGCGAATCAGCCAGTACAGCTAACTGACTGCCCTTTTTCACTTCCTGATTCAACGCTGCCAGCATTTCCATTTCCATGCCCTGCGGCAGCTGCAGATGGATTAAAAGTTCAATCCCCTCTTTCCCCTTGATGATTAATTCATTGGATTCATGGAAAACCGCCGCCAGTGTTCCATCAAACGGCGCATAGATATATTTATCTTCAAATTGAATGGCTGTTCCTTTACCAATTAATCCTTTAGCTGCCAGTTTATCGTCCAAATCCTTTAATTCAATGATTTGTCCGCTGACAGGTGCATAAACCGCTTTTTTGTTTAATTTATTTTCACTGCTTTGTATGATCGGTGCCGGCACATCATCTTCAAAGCCTAAGATCCAGGTCATGGCAAAAGCTACCGCAAAGGCAATAACACAGCAGATACCAAAATTCAGCAAATTATTATTCGGGCCGATGTATACCGGAAAAGCTGTCAGCCCCGGTGTAACAAAACCAAAGGCTTTCAAAGAGACAAGACCGGCATACAAACCGCCTGCAGCACCGCCTGCCATCACTGCCGCTAAAGGCCGTTTCAGCTTTAAAGTAACTCCGTATAAAGCGGGTTCAGTGATTCCCAATACTGCCGTTACACCCGCTGATACCGCAATTTGGCGCATTTCCAAATTCTTGGTTTTTAGTGCTACCGCAAAACAGGCTGCTCCCTGTGCCATATTGGAAGGCAATGAACCTACTGACATGATTGTTTCATAACCGAAGGTAGCCAATGACTGAAATACTAACGGGAATAATGAATAATGCATGCCGGTCATAACGATAAACGGTGTAAAGCATCCCATGAAGGTAATTACCAGCCAGCCGGCTTTACCATTTAGGAATTGAATAAATTGTGCGAGATAACCACCAAGAATCGATCCTAACGGGCCTAATACAATCAGCGTGATCGGTGCCGTAACAATAATCGTTAATAATGGCTTCATTAAAAATTTAAGACAATTCGGTGAAACCCGATCCGCCAGTTTTTCCACATAACTCATCAGCCAAACACCCAAGATAATCGGAATAACTGAAGACGCATATGAAGCTGAGATAACAGGAATGCGAAAGAAATCCGCCGCGGTTTCCTGAGCAAGTAGATTAATCAGGTCTGGATGCAGCAGAATACCGGCCAAAAATACAGCCATAAAAGGATTGCAGTTAAATTTCTTAGCCGCCGAAAAAGCAATCATTACCGGCAGAAAGTAAAATGCCGCATTCGCTATTACATTAAAAATCACCATGGTGCTGCCGCTTGCATCTATACTTGTGAAATTAGTAAGCAGTGCGATTACCGCCTGCATCATACCAGCCGCCACAATTGCCGGCAAAATAGGTGTAAAGATACCTGATATAGTATCTAATATCCTTGATACAATCGGCTTTTTGCCGCCTTCTTCGGCAGTATTCTCATTTTTTAAATTGCCGATTTGACGCATTGTCTTGCAGACATTCCCAACATCCGGACCGATGATCACCTGAAGCTGGCCGGGATTCAGCACCGCGCCGACAACCCCTTTGATCTGCTTCAGCGCTTCCATCTCAACTTTTCCATTATCCTTTAAATTAATTCTTAAACGCGTCGCGCAATTACCAAGATTAATAATATTCTCAGCACCGCCGATATGTGACAGAATCTGTTTTGCTACTGATGTATAATCCATAAAAATCTCCTTTCATTGTTTATTTACCCAAAGCTTTTAAGCCTGTTTCAAGATAACTTGTATTACTGATATCCGCTAAAGTAATTTGATCGCCATCAATAATTATTTGCGTAACACTGCAATTCTTAACATCATCCAGCTGCGTCCGTTCCGGATCAATATTATTTAAAATTGTACGTATCGCACCGCCGGAGGATACTACTAAAACATTGCCGCCGCCCAATGCCTGACTTTCCTCTATAATCTGATTGATTGCTGCTTCTGTCCGTGAAGCTATCTTCACATAGGGTTCAGCAGCATGAAGCCCATCATTGGCAGCAATTTCATCGGCAAGCTCCTGATTTGTCATACTTCCCAATAATTCACCCATTAATGCAGGATTAAACTCACCAAGTCCATGGGTCTCAAATAATGCGCCCCACATTTCCGCATCATTTCGTCCCTCATAACCGCCGAAATTCCACTCCCGCAGCTCTTTCAATTCGGTTAATTCAGGGGTATCATGAGCGTTTTCAGCTAAAATCCTTGAAGCCGTTTCCCGCACTCGGCCAAGATCACTGGTATAAGCAGCAATAAATTCAACCTCTTTTAATCCGATGCCGACTGCATCAGCTTGATCCTGACCTTCCTCAGTCAGCGGTGTATCACTCCAGCCCTGAACTTGTCCGGTCGTGTTAAACCATGTTTTTCCATGCCTTACCAGATAGATTACCACTGGCTGAGCTGCCTCTTTATCAGGTAAAACAGGGGCTGAACAAGCACATAATCCAAACGCAATCAATATCAGCAACAACTTTTTGAGTTTCATGACTCTCCTTTCATTCTCTTTTAGAGAAACATATTAAATTGCTTTTTCGTCTGGCCAGAAACAAAAAAAGCAGGAACAACACCAACAGCTTTCACTGTTGCATTGAGCCCTGCCTGATTTAACAGTCACATGACATAGATATCTATATAGGTAAAGTATAACACTAAATGTCAGCGTTTACAAGCGGGTGTTATACGCTTTTTAGCCAGCTATTCATTAAAACTTTATTACCAAATTAGTCAGTTTTTTGATTAATTATCAATAATAGTGTAAAATATCTTCAGAAGCATTTCAGGAGGTATCTATGGCTGAAAGTAAGGTAGAACGCAATAAGCGGTTAAAAAAAGAAAAACTGGAGGAATCCGGTTATGAACTATTTATGAATAACACCTTTGATAAAACCTCAATCGATCAGATCGTAAAAAAGGCAGGTGTCGCAAAAGGTACTTTTTATCTCTATTTTGAAGATAAGACACAGCTGCTGAACCGCATCATCATGAAAAAAAGCGGTGATATTTTAATGGATGCCCTATCCCATGCAAACTACTTGCAGCTGGATAACAAGCTGGATCAATTCATCGTCATGGTAGACTGCATCCTTGACTATTTCAAGCAGAATCAGAATATCCTTGAAGTGGTCCGCAATCATTTATCATGGGATGATATCCTAACTGATATGAAAAATCATCAGAACTTTTCAATTCAAATCATGATGAAAGAATATATCGAATTAATTATGACAAATAAAAATTACACTGAAAAAGAAGCCATTGCCACATTATATGTGATCTTTGAATTGGTATCCAGTGTTGCCTATGCCTCAATTATTGTAAAAAAACCGTTTGAACTGCTTGAAATCAAACCCATGCTCTATGCCAGTATCCGTTCAATGATTAAGTAATCGCAGCCGTCCTTTTGAAAAGGGCGGTTTTTTGCTGCCGAACTTAGTTGACAAAGTCATGTATTTGTTTTATACTTGACCCAGTCAACTATGGGAGGTATGTTTATGCAGACATCATTGGCTTATATTACAACGCTGCTGCGCAAGGATTTTACTGATTACTGCAATCAAAAGCTTGGTGAACTCGGACTTTCACAGGGAATGCTATTCTTTATCTTATATGTAGGCAAACACCCTGCCTGTTCACCTAAAGATCTGGCAAAAGCACTGCATATGGACATCGGCCACACAACACGCTCCATCGTTAAGCTGGAACAGGCTGATTTGCTGCTGCAGAAAACAAACCCTTTAGACCGCCGTGCCCATATCCTGACCTTAACCGAAAAAGGCGAACAGGCTTTTAAGCTCAGCCACGAATTATTTTACAGCTGGGACAATGAGGTACTTGCCGCTTTTTCTGCCGAGGAAAGGGAGCAGCTGATGAAGCTGCTTGAAAAACTGATTCAGAGTGATCAGCATTGTGTCCGCCGGTCTAAAACATACTAATTGGTTGATTAAGGAGGTTTGATTTATGAATTTTTCAATTCTATTCAGCAGCCATACCGGCAATACCCGTCTGCTTGCTGAAACATTAAGAAACACCCTGCCTGATAGTGAATGCATCTATTATGGTCTGCCGGAGCAGCAAGCCTTGGAAGCTGATTTGATCTGCATTGGTTTCTGGACGGATAAAGGCTGCTGTGATGAAGCGCTGGCAGCCTTTTTAAAGAAGGTGCATCATAAACAGATTTTTTTGTTTGGCACTGCCGGATTTGGCCGCAGTGATGAATATTTCAGCCGCATATTAACTAATGTTGCCAACCTGCTTGGACCTGATAACAACCTCGCTGGTCAATTCATGTGTCAGGGCAAGATGCCGATAACCGTCAGACAACGTTATGAATCGATGCTGACTCAGGAACCTGAAAAATTTCAATCCTTAATCGACAATTTCGATCAGGGACAATCACATCCGGATAACGTTGATTTAAACAAATTCAAAGATATTGCCGAAACAATGTGGAAGAAGGTAAACAGCCATGCATAAAGCCGCTAAAATCTGGCTCTGGTGCGCGCTTGCTCTCTCGGCTGCGACCACCCTTCTTAATGCTCTCTCAGGACGCATGCTTTCAGTAGTGATTGCCCTGGCTGCTCTTGCCGGACTTTGCATCCTGCTGTTTACTGAAAGAAAAGCCGGCTATCTCTTCATGTGTGTATGCTATCTGTGTTCATTTATTAACGGGGTGTTCAGCAGCTTTACAACTAATACAAATCTAACAGCTGCCATTATCATGTCATTCATCGGCTCAGCGTTAATTCCTGTCATTACTTATTTCTTTTTGCGTAAAGACTGGCAGAATCTTAAATAATCATCTCGCTTGCCTATCGATTGAAGAACGTGTATAGTTTGGATAGGAGCATTACCATATGATTCATTAAAGCTTTAAGTGTGCGATACTTCTATATCTGTACACTTTTTTTGTTTCAGACAGCCATTCGTTACTTTTTAGCAACTAACCCACAATTTTGTACCTACTTCCCATTTATCCTGTAACTATATACAATTTTATCATCATTAAATCGACAGGAGGTTCACAATGAAAACAAATAATCACTATCTGAGTATGTTAAGAGAAATTAAAAGTGCCGCGTTCGCAACGGTTGATGAAAATGGCTGTCCGCAGAACCGAATCATCGATGTCATGCTTATAGAAAATGATGCGCTGATATTCTGCACCGCTAGAGGCAAGGCATTTTATCGCCAGCTCGGTTTTAATGCAAGTGTCGCTATTCTAGGCATGACAAAGTCATATCAGACGATTCGGCTTACCGGCAGGGCGGAGCATCTAACTGATCAGAAATTTTGGATCGATAAAATTTTTGAAGCTAATCCTGTTATGAACAGCGTTTATCCCGGTCTATCCCGCTATGTGCTTGAGCCTTTCTGTATCCGTAACGGTACGATTGAATACTTTGACTTAAGTCATTCCCCTATCATCAGAGCATCATCGGCGATTGGAACTGTTGAACCAATAGCAGAGGGCTTTGAAATCAGCGATGCCTGCATCAGCTGTGGAAAATGTGCGAAAGACTGTCCTCAGCAATGCATTCAACAAGGGAATATTTATGAAATCAAGCAGGCACACTGTCTGCATTGCGGGTATTGCATGGAAGTATGTCCCATCCATGCAATCAAAAGGAGGATCTTATGATTCAAGTTATACTGACATTACTTACTGAAAGAAGTGCTTTTTTCATTAATCTTTGTATTCAGCATTTAACCATATCTATGATTGCCATCTGTATTGCCATCTGTATCGGCGGCTGCATTGGCATCTTTGTCAGTGAATACAGCAAAACCTCTAAGCCCGTGCTGGGTATCATCAATTTTCTTTATACGATTCCTTCCATATCAATGCTTGGCTTTTTGATTCCGCTCAGCGGTATCGGCAACACGACGGCAATCATTGCCCTTACCCTCTATGCCTTGCTGCCAATGGTCAGAAATACTTATACCGGCATCCGTAATGTGGATGAGAATATTATCGAAGCCTCCAGAGGCATGGGCAGTACCGATTTTCAGATACTTACAAAAATCAAGCTGCCGTTAGCTTTACCGGTAATCATGTCCGGTATCCGCAACATGGTAACGATGACGATTGCCTTAGCCGGCATTGCATCCTTTATCGGTGCCGGTGGATTAGGTGTCGCCATTTATCGCGGCATTACGACTAATAACGCGGCAATGACGATTACCGGCAGTCTGCTGATCGCGCTTCTTGCCCTGCTTTTTGATGCCATTTTAGGCTTTATTGAAAAATCGCTGCAGGTTAAACACATCCGCCGCAATCACCATAAAATCACGATGATCAGCGGCAGTATCGCCGGGCTTGCAGTCTTGCTCGCAGCCTACATGTTCTTCAGCAAACCTGCTGACAACACCCTCCATATCGCAACCAAGCCTATGACGGAGCAATATATCCTCGGTGAAATGCTTGAGATTCTGATTGAAGAAAAAACTGATTTGAATGTAGAAATTACCCAAGGTGTCGGCGGCGGCACATCAAACATTCAGCCGGCCATGGAAAGCGGTGAGTTTGATCTATATCCTGAATATACCGGTACGGGCTGGAACATGGTTTTAAAACAATCCAAGCTGTATACGGAAGCCATGTTTGATCAGCTGCAAAGCGGCTATCAGGATCAATATCAAATGGAATGGGTCGGCATGTACGGTTTTGCGAACAGCTACGCATTGGCGGTAAGAAAATCAATTGCCGATCAATATCATTTAGAAAATATATCAGACTTGCAGGCAATTTCCGATCAGCTGATCTTTGGTGCTGAATATGATTTCTTTGAACGTGAAGACGGTTATGACCCATTGTGCGCAGCCTACAATCTGCATTTTAAAAGCACAGTTGATCTTGATATCGGCTTAAAATATCAGGCAATCAATGAAGGTAAAATTGATGTGATGCCGATTTTTACCACGGATGGTCAATACAGCATTGCTGATATTACCGTGCTGAATGATAACCTCAATTTCTATCCTTCCTATCAATGCGGCAACGTGATCCGAAGTGCTGTGCTGCAGCAGCATCCTGAACTCAATGAAATCTTCAAACAGCTGGAACAAATCTTAACCGACAAGGAAATGGCTGAGATGAATTATGAGGTTGAAACGATGGGGGCTGAGCCAAGGGATATTGCTATGAAATTTCTGCGGCAGAAAGGTTTAATATAGGAGGTGTGACGATGACAGCAATCCTGGAATTTAAAAATATTGAGAAAAAATATAACGATAAAGCAATCATCAAAGACTTCAATTTAGAAATT